>JAABUZ0100006400.1_pt1 | contig 14745 bp, 10 predicted proteins | sample 5562091 | NCBI WGS metagenome assembly JAABUZ01 (sample SAMN12813069, study PRJNA571459) | rock metagenome | isolation source: Antarctica rocks | place: Antarctica: Victoria Land, Linnaeus Terrace sud | collected 2015-12-21 | reverse complement strand
TCCTGCCCTTAATTGCTCGTCCAATCAGCGACTCGCTATAGCCCATCCCGTAGAAATCGGCAGTGTCCAAAAAATTGATTCCAGCATCCAGAGCCGCATGGATCGTGGCGAGACCATCCTCATCATTTCTGAAACCTGGTTGGGACATTCGGCTGCAGCCTAGACCAAGGGCGGATACGTGTGGTCCGTTCTGACCGAGACGGATCAGTTTCATCGTTCCTCCGTATTCGTAGAAAGGCCCTCTATGATGGATGGCGATCAACGCGTTCGGCTTCCTCATGGAGAAAATTGCCTGCACAAGAGATGCCGAAGGTTACCGGGCGAACTCTATTCCGGAAGAGGCAAGGACAGCGCGCGACCAATCCTACGTGCATTGTGATACCAAGTACACTACCGATTGTTTTAGCGGCATGCTGGCACTGCCGACCGAGAGAGGGTTCCGATGTTAATCCGTTTCCCATTGTTTCTGGCTTCCGCATTGCTTGTTTGCGCGCCTGTGCAGTTGCGCGCACAATCGCCCGGCTCTGTGCAGCTTTGGCTTACCAGCGCAGACCGAAGTTCGCTGCTGACGAAGCAGGACACCCCAATCGCCTTTCACCATAATGTGATTCAGGTGCCGACAATAGATATCGACGATACCGTGCGGTATCAGAGGATGGACGGCTTCGGATTTGCGCTGACGGGTGGAAGCGCGGAGTTGCTGATGCGGATGAGCGCGCCGGCCCGCAGCGCTCTGCTCAAGGAGTTCTTTGCTCCCGACGCGGCAGCCGGCATCGGCGTCAGCTATCTGCGGGTCAGCGTTGGGTCTTCGGACATGAACGAACACGTGTTTACTTACGACGATGTGGTGCCCGGAGAGCAGGACCCACACCTTAAACGCTTCAGTCTGGGGCCTGACCTTGCGGATGTGGTGCCCGTGCTGCGGGAGATTCTGGCGATCAATCCGAAGATCGCGATTTTGGCGTCCCCCTGGAGTGCACCTTCGTGGATGAAGACGAACGACAAAGCGAAGGCCGGCAGCCTGCGGCCCGAGTTTTACGGTGTGTACGCGCAGTATCTGGTCAAGTACGTCCAGACGATGGCGGCTCACGGTATTCACATCGTTGCCATCACGCCGCAGAATGAACCGCTCAACCCGAAGAATACGCCCAGCATGGTGATGTCCGCGACCGAGGAGGCGACGTTTATCGGCACCGCGCTGGGACCGGCCTTGCGCCGTGAGCATCTCGGTACGGGGATCATTGTGTACGATCACAACTGCGATCGGCCGGACTACCCGCTGACGATTCTCGCCGATCACAAAGCGAGCCAGTACGTGATTGGATCGGGCTTCCACCTATATGAGGGAGATGTCTCGGCTATGACCCAGGTGCATGATGCGTATCCTGCCAAAAACATTTACTTCACCGAGCAGATGGTTGCGGAGGACCCCAAGGAGGTCCCCTTCAAGATCGAGGAGAAGGTGGGCAGGATCGTAGTGGGAGCCACTCGGAACTGGGCACGCACCGTGCTGCTGTGGAACCTGGCGGCTGACCCGAACGATGGGCCTCATACGAGTGATGGCGGGTGCACCGTGTGCCAGGGAGCCGTGACTCTGGATGGTGACAAGGTGACACGCAACCTGGCGTACTACACGCTTGCGCAGATCTCGAAGTTTGTGCGGCCGGGTTCGGTGCGCATACAGTCGAGCGGACCCCGGGATACTGATCTGGCTGAGGTCGCGTTCAAGACTCCGGAGGGAAAGAAGGTGCTGCTGGTCACCAACGGCACTAAGGCAGCGTACACCTTCGGCGTTCACTTCAAAGGCGAGCAGTTCACTTCGACCCTGGGGCCGGGGGATGTGGGGACGTATGTCTGGTAGCGCGGATTGTTGGCGCGCAATACAAAAGGTATTGCGGATGTTTTCGCCTGACCTCGAGGCTGTCGAGGGTGGGATTGGCGCAGCGGCGTTTCTCCTCAATCAGGAGCGACTGCACCGCCGCACAGCCCCAACCTCAAGCTCCGAATCGCATCTTCACTCGGGAGGTTTCACCAGAATGAAATTGGGAATGATCGTTTGCGCCGCACTAGTCTGGGGCGGGCAATCCTTCGCGCAGACACCCCCGCTGGCTACGACTACACAGCAGGCAAGCCAGACCCAGACTAACCAACTACAGGAGGTCCAGGCGAAGCTTGCAGACTGGGCGCAACTGAATCGCTATCGTACCGAGGACGCGGCGCTTTCGCCGGCAACCGATGGCAACAAGCGCGTGGTTTTCCTCGGAGACTCGATCACCGATCATTGGGGGCATGGCGACGCGTTCTTTCCCGGAAAACCCTATGTCAATCGCGGGATCAGCGGTCAAACCACCCCGCAAATGCTGTTGCGCTTTCAGCAGGACGTCCTGCATCTCCACCCCGCAGCAGTCGTCATTCTTGGCGGCACCAATGACGTTGCGGGCAATACAGGTCCATCCACGCCGGAGATGATCGAGGATAACTTCATTTCCATGGCAGCCATTGCAAAACAAAGCGGCATTAAGGTGATCTTCGCTTCGATCCTTCCGGCCGCTGCATACCCCTGGAAATCCGGCGTGCATCCCGCCGACGAAATTCGCGCCTTGAATACCTGGCTGCGCGCGTATTCCCAAAAACATGGCGATGTCTACCTCGACTACTACAGCTCACTCGCCGACGCGCAGGGCGGCATGCGGCCAGGGCTCTCGATTGACGGGGTTCACCCCAGTGTGCAAGGGTACGCGATCATGGCGCCCCTGGCCGAGCGCGCCATCTCTCAAGCTCTAAGCCACTGATACCGCTGAAATTCAGTAAGTCCGTCCGTTTGCTCCGCCCATTAAGCTCGCGCAAACGCGAGGTCAGATTCCGCACCAGTGTGTAGCGACTCGGAGCGTACGGAGCATCCATCGAAATGCAAAGAGAACGTTCCCGGAGATCTTAGGATTCCAGACCAACAATCCCGCGCTGTATTGCCAGAGTCACAGCTTGTGTGCGTCCGCTGGCACCCATCTTCTCCAAAAGGTGAGTCACGTGCAGCTTAATTGTCACCTCCGCGACGTTTAGGTGGCTGGCTATTTCTTTGTTACTCAATCCCTTGACGATCATCCGCAAAACCTCGAGCTCCCTTGCAGTGAGTGTGGGATGAATCGTTTTTTCAGCTAAACATCGGGCCGAAACTGTGTCTAAGTAATGCATTCCAACATGCACATTGCGAATAGCTTGAAGCAACTCCGCACGAAGCACACTCTTGAGCACGTAGCCGCGCGCTCCAGCTTGCAGCGCGCGATAGATTCCCTCTTCCTCTCCAAACGTGGAGAGCATCAGTATGTGTGCGTCGGAAAATTCACGAAGCAACTCCATAGTGGCTTCGACGCCACTCATGGCTGGCAGATGCAGGTCCATGAGCACCACACTGGGGCTATGCTGGCGATATGCGTCCGGTACCGCCTCTCCGCTACTGACTTCCGCCACAACCAGCATGTCCGGCTCCGCATTCAACGACGCGGAAAGTCCCATGCGAACTATGAAGTGGTCGTCTACGACCAGAATACGAATGGGCTTCGAGTTGGGCATGGGAAACTATCAGGTCTTTAAGGCGACGTCTAATTCGACACGGGTGCCCACGCCAGCTTCACTGTCAATCTGCAAGTGGGATCCAAGCATCTGCGCGCGTTCACGCATGTCAACTAATCCAAAATGTTCGCCCAGCGTGGGCTCGCCTCGCGCGAAACCCTTTCCGTCATCCGTCACGCTAAGACGGACTTTTTTCGGATCATACGTCAACTCCACTGTGATATTCATCGCCCGCGCGTGTTTAATCGCATTCGTCATCGCTTCTTGGGCTATGCGAAGCAAGTTCAATTCCAAAGGCGAAGCTAATCGCGTCGGCTTGCCCGCCACTTTCACATTTATCCTAGTGTGGTCACGTAGCGCTAATAACTCAACGACTTGCCCGAGAGCATACACCAGGTCACCATTTTCCAGCAGGTGGCAGCGCAGATCCCTTACGGAACGACGTGCCTCCAGCATGCCATGACGGCTCATGTTGCGAGCTATCTCCACGGCTCGTCGGGACACGGGAGTCGCGTGCTCAAAACAGTCTGCCGCCAAATCTAATTGCATAGTGATCCCAGCTAAATCCTGTTCCAATGTGTCGTGCAATTCTCTGGCGATGCGGTTTCGCTCCTCAAGAATTGCGCTCCCATGTAATTTCTGGCGATAGAGAACTATCTGCTCGCGCAGGCGACCCTGAAGCATGACCATCCAGGTGAATACAACGAGCAGAGCTCCGGCCATAATTACCAGCAACCATATTGAACGGCGGAGATTCCACCAGGAAGGAGAATGGGTCACAAGGATGTCCGCAGATGTACGAACGAGCAGCCGGAAAGATTGCGGGTTATGCCACACTCCACCGTTTCGCACAAGACAGATGCCCACGATACGAAGTTCACTCTTGAGAGGAATCGACAGCAAACGCTCAGAAGAATTACCAGGTGACAGCGTCGCATCGAAGGTGGATCCATTCTGTTCCAGCAACATGTGCAAGCCATCAGGCTGCTGGCGGCGTCCCAACAAGGTCGCGTTCGCGGTTACCAAGGAACCGTCGTATCGTTCAAATGGAGGGCTGACTTCGAGGTTGACAGGAGCAAGCGGCGCCTGGTGGCCGACCTGTTGAAATACCGCATCCTCCAATACCGGCTCCGACTCACCCATCGCGGGAAACCCAAGAACTTCAATCACATCCCCAGGTTGGAGCGGATTGGCCTGCTGAGTGAGGACACGCAAACCTTTTCCAGCGCTTTGTAAGAAGATAGCTTTTCCAGGCTGCTGATAAGTCACCACACCCTTCAGCCGCACCCGGTCGCGTGAGGTTCGGTCCGGCGAAAAGCGCAATAGCGCCCCGACTCGTATCGCGCTTACCTCGGCCAGTGTCTTGATTAAACTCAAGCGCGGAACGTAAAAGATTATTCCTACTAATTGATGTGAAACCTTGAAAAGGCTCCCGCAAACGCCTTCGATGGACACCTCCCTGCCAATCCACGAAGTGATATCAATCTGAGAGGAGAAGATGGGAACGCGAACTTCGAACTCTCCGCCGCTGGCAGCGAGAGTCATGACTAACGCGGGTTCGTGCCAGGAATGGCGGTCGATAGAAGCTGACCGGACAACACCTCGTATCTTTGCCCACTGACTATCCATCTGGCCGCCGAACAGCTCGCCAAAGGAATAGAGGGGCGACCTGGGCAGCGCGCCCCTGCCCAGGTCGGTTGAACTTCCCTCACGAACAACCGGAGCAAAACCTCCCGCCTGCGTGGTTCCTTCGATCTCAATCCGATCGCCGAGATGGTGCGGAAAGGGCTTACTGTGGCTGCCAAGAACGTAAACTCCCCCGGTGGCATCCTGAATGAAGAAATCAGGTGCGGGAACGTCGTTTGTGATGATCCCCCGGATTCGTACTGGATAGCTAAGGTCGGCTTTCTCTGGCGTGAGATGTCGCACTTCATCGGCATGCGTGAGGGTTGGGAGCGGGGTAGCCGCTCGGGCCTGCCATGCTGGCACGCATGAGGAACAAAGGACCACGACACTGCTTCTAAGCCATCGACAAGCCCTGCGGTTCGTACCCTCGTTGTGCATCGCGCCCCCAAACGAGCCGATAGCGATCGTCTCGCGCTCATACGAGAGGTGCACTCACTCACCGGGCCAATCCTACCACTTCGAGGGCTGGGTGCTTCGATGACGCAGGTATCCGATTGGAGGCAACAGATTTTTGATCACCGGTGAGGATTTGCCGCCTCACAAGGACGGCAATTCAGACTCGTTCGGCCGGCGTCGCCTTGGTCACCAGAGCCGGCTGCCGTGTCGCTCGGTCAGTTGCTGCGCTTCTTCCTACAACGCGGCAACCTGCGCAGCGTCTCCTTGATCGGCCAATGTCATCCTTCAGGGCATCACGTCGCTCATCCAGTCACACCCCCATGTGGACCCTCGAACGTTTGCCACGCTTGGCCCCTCATGGTGTCCCCGTCGCGGTCATGGGCCTGGACTCTAGGGCTGGCAGTCAGGTACACCGTCGAACGGCAACCCTAACCAAACGACCGTGACGTCTATTATCCAAATGTCTACGGCGGATACTATGCTTTCGTATAGCTCGACAACCCGCTACGAAGAGGAGCCTAATTGTGCGTGCGCAGAGCAGCGTACAGTTGCACAAACGTTTATCTAAAGGCGGTCCGGATTAGATCGCCGTACGCCGCAGCCTAATTACAGCACACTTTGGAGGCACCACCATGCACAAATTCGTTCGGCTCTTACTGGTTATGGCCAGCTTTGTGTCCATAGGCTTCGCGCAAAACACAAATTCCGGTCACATCACGGGCACAGTGACCGACCCACAGAAGGCCGTAATTCCGGGCGCCACCGTGACCGTCACCAACGTAGACACGGGCGTTTCCAAAACTCTCACGACAAATTCTGCCGGCATCTACGATGCAGTATCGGTGCTGGTTGGACGATATAACGTCACCTTTGCGTCGCCAGGCTTCGATAGTTTGGAAAAGGACAGTTTGGATGTCACATTGACAGGGATCACCCTGAATGCACAGCTAACAGTGGGCTCCGAGAAGCAGGAGGTGACCGTTAGCGCGGACACCCCGCTCCTCCAGACGGAAAGCTCGGAACAGTCGACCACACTTGAAGCCCATACCATCTCCCAACTCCCCGACGTCGGGCAGGACTGGGCTAACTTTACCAAGGTTCTTCCGGGAGCGGCGGGATCAGGCCAGGGTGTGGCAGTGAATGGAACGCTTCCATTTTACGGCAGCTATCAGGCCGATGGTGCAAATGTTCAGGCAGCACACAGCGCTAACGTCACAACCGCTGTCCTGGAAACCATTGCCGAAGTGCAGATCCAGACATCCACATTTTCCGCCCAGACCGGCTCGGGCGGTGCGACCTTCAATCAGATCACCAAAAGTGGAACAAACTCCTTTCATGGAGCGCTCTACGAGTATAACGAGAACGAATTCTTCAGCGCGCGCAACTACTTTACCAGAAAAGGTAGGAAACCAGTGCTGCGCTACAACAACTTCGGCGGTGCTATCGGCGGTCCGGTGCTGCGCAACAAGCTGTTCTTTTATTTCAATGTCGATAAGACCCTGAGCAGCTCTCCGAGCCCTTATTCAAACACTTATCCCACAGCTGCAGAACAGTCGGGAGACTTCAGCGCAGATCCCAACAAAATTTACGATCCGCTGACTTACAACCCGGCCACCGGCATGCGTCAGCAGTTTTCGTGTAACGGTAAGCTGAACGTGATCTGTGCAGACAGAATCGACCCTGTCGCGGCAAAGATTAATGCGTTCTTTCCTAAACCTACTTCAAATATCGCTGAAGCTAACAACACACAGGGATCGCTGACCCAGTCAAGTCCCTACCTTCGATTTTTCGGGCGCATGGACTACAATGTGACGTCCGGTAACCGCCTCACCTTCTCGATTGCTCAGGGGCAGCAAAACAATCTCTATCCCGCCATCGCATGCCCTCTGAACTGCCAGCTGGGTTTGATTGGTTACGCCAACTTCCAGGTGACCGATTCCTGGACCATCAACTCCAACCTCGTTAACGAGTTCCGCTACGGCTATTCGCGCTACAACTCTACCTTTGCGCCGGAAACCTTCGGTCGCGGTTTCCCCGCGCAAATCGGACTTGCGTACGCCAAAGGCGACTCATTTCCAAGCATCAATATCAACGGGCAGTCGGGGCTTGCGCCAGGCACATTCGCGAGCTATATCCAGAACAGCTTTGATCCTTCTGATGTTGTAACGCTCATCAAAGGAAAGCATATTCTCCATTTTGGCGGGGAGTTGCTCCGCAGCCAGGACAATTCGACTCCATGGGGGGCGACCGACATCGGTTCCTTTGGCTTCTCAGGCATCTACACGCAGCAGTATCCTAACGGCGCACCGGCAGGGGGTGCCGCGACCTCGAGCGGCTATGGCTACGCGGATTTCCTGCTGGGAGATGTGCACGACTACAGCGCCAGTAACAAGTCTCGCGTTGGGTTGCGCAATTGGCAACCGCAGGTGTTTGTTCAGGACGACATCAAGGTGACGCCTCAATTCACCCTGAACGCCGGCGTTCGTTACCAGATCCAGACTGGATGGAAAGAAGCTCACAATCGTGTAGGTACCTTTGACCCCACGCTGATGAATCCAGCCACGAACACCCCTGGTGCGATACGATTTGGTGGTCAGTTGGAAGCGAATGTGTACAACATCGTACTTCCGCGACTGGGCTTTGCATGGAGGCCCTCAGAGAACAGCAAGATGGTGATCCGCGGCGGTTATGGACTCGTCGCCTACAACTGGAGCATTGATACCTACGTTGGAGGCTCAGATGGATTTGGCGCCTTCAGCCAGGGCTCCGCTACGGCCACCGATAACATCAACCCCGTATTTCAGCTCTCCGCTTCCAATCCGCCAACCAACTATGCCCCCGCTTCCACCTCACCTTCCGCGTATAACAATCAGGGAGTTCCCTACACCCCATACAAAACGCCAGTCGCGAAGAATAATCAGTACACATTGAGCATCGAGCAGCAAGTGCCCGGTGATACCGTTCTGCAAGCGGCGTACGTCGGAAGTTATGCTTACAATCTGTCATTTCCTGTCGATCTCAATCAGGTTCCTGCGAGCCGTCAAGCAGCATCGGCAGCCAGCACGAAAAATCAGAATGCGTTTCGGCCATTCCCGCAGTTCAACGGCATTTACGGAAACACCTTTAACGGAAACTCCAACTATAATTCTCTGCAACTCTCTGCAAACAAGCGTTTGAGTCATGGAATTAGCTTCGACCTTAACTACACCTGGTCTAAGTTTCTCGATGAGCAGGACTCCTCGGGTTTTGGCAGCCGCGATGGCGGCCAGACTGCCCAGGACTACTCAAATCCCATGGCAAACTACGGCCGATCAAACTTCGACATCCGCCACATGTTCAAAGGCTACGCGCTCTATCAACTGCCTTTTGGCAAAGGCCGCATGTTCCTCAACCACAACGCACTTGTGGATGGCGTACTTGGCGGATGGCAAGCCTCGACGGTCTTTGCGCTTGAGTCTGGTACACCGTTCACTCCCCTGATTGGCGGTGCTAACAACAGTGGAGCGCTGGCAGGTAATCTGTATCCCAATCTCGTCGGCAACCCTGTGCTTACCAACCGGACAAACTCAAAGTACTTCAACACCGCAGCGTATGCGATACCCGCGCCGGGCACGTTCGGCAATGTACGCCGCAACACCCTCCAGGGTCCTGGGCTGATCGGAGTGGATGGCTCTCTAGCGAAGACGTTTTCGCTGAGTGCCATCAGCGAACTTTTCCAGCTGCAGGTCAAGCTGGATGCACAGAATGTCCTCAATCATCCCAACTTCTCTAACCCCAACCCGAACATCGACCAGGCAAGCGGAGGCACGATTACTTCCACCACCAACAGCTACAACTCCACGAACAACAGCTTTGGACCGCGCGTCGTCCAATTGGGTGCAAGGCTCTCGTTCTAAGCCTGCTGTTGTAAAACATGTACTGATTCCTCTCAACTCCTGTGTGAGTTACGGTCCGTTATCATTTCGTTTGTGATAACGGGCCGTACTCCATTAGGACCAGAACACCACCCTGCCTGAGCCGGTAGAAACGATCCGCTGTTACCCCGGTAAAGCTCTGCTTCGCTCCGTTGGGCCAGATAATCTCAATCTTGTCGATAGTTTTAGCTCCGGCAAAGCCGAAGTGCAATCGCAGGTCGTTTTGCGAGAGGTAGCTGCCTCCGCTTCGAACTTCGCCCAACTGAGTAAGCGAGCCCGTTGTGACACGTACCCGCGCATTCAGTGCGAGCCGATTCGAGTTCGCACCTTCCAGCGAGATGCTCACCCAATGGTTAGCGGGGTTTGGGCGAGCTTCAAGGATCATAGGGCCGCCAACCAGATTTTCTACAACGACATCAAGCCGTCCAGTATTGAACAGATCGCCCACCGCGACGCCCCGGCTTACCTCAGGTACACGCAGCGCCTGGCCAGACTCGGCGCTCACATCTTCGAAGGTGCCGTCGTGGCGATTACGAAATACCAACTTCGGCTCTCGGTAGGCTATACCAGTATGCGTGCCGTCCACCTGCGGATACACATGACCGTTCACGAGGATGATGTCCTGCCAACCGGAGTTGTCAAGATCCAGAAACGCATCGCCCCAACCAACAAAAGGTGCGGTGGGCCGTGCTACGCCTGTAGGTCGGGAGACGTCGGTAAAAGTCATGTTGCCGTCATTGCGGAAGAGGCTTGCATATTCGTCGCTAAAATGGGAAACCAGGATGCTGAATTGACCCTTGTTGCTGACGTCTCCAAGCGCCACACCCATATTCGCCTGCTCCAGCCCATCATCGCTGACCGCTACACCCGCGTCGTAAGCAATATCTTTGAAATGCCCTTTCCCGTCGTTGCGGTAGAGGAAGTTAGGTTCGCCATCGTTTGCGACAAACAGATCTAGCTTCCCGTCCCCGTTAAAATCCGACCAGACCGCACTCAGGCCGAAGTAGCCGTGCGGATCGTCGACGCCGGCCTGTTTCGCCACGTCGGTAAACGTGCCGTCTCCGTTATTGTGATACAGCGCATCTGGCGAGCCTGTTAATCCGCGCGGCCCACATTGCACCGCCACCCCTTTGTACTGGCAGGTCTTCGTCGAACCGAAGCGCGGAAGATCTTTGAGGTTTAAATCAACGTAGTGCGGCACGAAAAGATCGACGTTACCATCGCCGTCGTAATCACCAAACGCGACGCCAGTGGCCCAGCCTTTGTCCTTGTCGAGACCGCTGGCCTTGGTCACATTGGTGAAGGTGCCATTTCCGTTGTTGCGGTAGAGCACCACACCTCCGAAGCAGCTCACCACCAGATCCGGCCGGCCGTCATTGTTGTAATCCCCTACCGCTGCTCCCATCGCCCAGCAGGGATTAGCCACACCGGCAGCCTCCGCAACATCGGTGAACGTGCCATCGTGGTTGTTGTGATAGAGAGCCGAGTGTGCCGGCTTACCCTCGAGAGCCATCTCAACCGATGGCGCATTGGTCATATAGATATCGAGCCAGCCGTCCCCGTCGTAGTCCAGCAAAGCCACCCCGCCGCTCATCGACTCCACAATGTACTTGGACGCCGGACTCGATAAATGCTTGAAGTGAATGCCCGTCGACGGGGTAATGTCGACGAGTTGCACTGGCGTTACCTTCGAAGCAGTGGCTGGCTTCTGAATCACCTGCCCGCTTCCGGCCAGCGACGCACAGAAAGCCAGGCCCGCAATGCACTCTCGAACAGGCCTCTGGTGAAAGCGTAGGGAGATGCTCATTTTATTGCTGTCCCGGAGTCCTGTTTGTCGGGGCCGCTCTGACGCATCTGCTTGTAGATAGCCCTCATCTTTTCTTTGATTCCCTTGTAGCGCTTATAGGCCTCAAGCTCGCGCCGGGCGTCGTCAGGGCGATTCAGTTTGCGATAAACGGTACTCAGCCGGTAGTGCGCCAACGTGTTTGTCGGATCGGCAGCCACGATTTCTTCGAGCATCGGCGCAGCCGAAAGAAAGTCCCCGCTCTCTGTTTTCACGTGAGCCAGTCCTATCTGTGCATCCGCCAGGTGGTGATCGATCGCGAGCGCCTGCTGGTAGAACTTCGTGGCTGCTGCAAGGTCGCCGCCCTCACTCGCAAGATCGCCGAGCGCTGCCGCCGAACGAGCATCATGAGAGTCCTGCGCGAGGGCCAGGTGGTAGTGCGCCTCGGCCTCCGTTCGCACCCTGGTATCGTCTGAGCTCCGCAGCGCTTCGGCAAGCTCATACTGCACCCCGGGAAGATGGGAGTCGAGCTCGGCCGCCTTGCGCAAATTTACGATAGCCGCTGGAACGTTTCCTGCCTCTTCTAGCTGGTGAGCCATTGCCTGATGCATCTGCGCCGAATCTGGTGCGGCCAGCGATAGAGACAGGAGCGCCTCCCCGGCCTGATCAGTCGCGATGCGGTAGGCCGTATACAGAACGCGAGGATCTGTCGGCGCAACCTGACGCAGGAGAGCCAAGACTGCGGATGCCTTGTCCAGCTCATGAGCTCCCGCGTCCAGTTCCACCAGAGCAAGTCCAGCCTGTACACTGATAGCCGGTTCGGTGAGCAGGGGCACAGCAACCTCCAAGTCTCTGCGCGCCTCATTACTCTGGCCAAGAAACTTTTCCGCAAGCCCCAGGAGAGCCTGGATCTTACTGAGATCAGGCTGCTGTGTGACCGCCTGACGCAGGTAAGGCGCTGCTCCCGCGTAATCTGCCCGAAAAAAAAGCAGTACCCCCAAATTAGCCTGTGCATCCAGATTCGACGGGTCGCTCGCCAGGACCGCGCGAAACTCCGGAATTGCCATATCTGGCTTTTTCTCCGCTAGGAACTGACGCGCCCGTTCCTCATGCCTTTGAGCCGAAGTCGTTCCTGATTGCGACCACATATTCCCTGCGAACAGGCAAAACAGGGCAAAGCAGAACGACAGACTCGTTGTCTTTCCGGGTCTGGGAATGTAGGAACCGGACTCCATGCTACCCATTTTAGAGGAACAAGTGCGTTATCTACGTCCTGTCAAGACCGTCCTGCCGCTTCAGTGCATAACAGTTTGTACAAACCGTGGGCAAACCACCTTTGCGCTACCGCACGGGGGCGTGTATGACCCGCTGACTGCTGCTGTTCATCTTCCTGCTCCTGCGGAGTAACCATAGAGCGTCTGACAACCGTTTTCGAGGAGCAATCGGGCAGGAGGTGGATGCATTGTAGGCACAACCGGGGTTTTGCGCTGTTCAAGCCGTTTCTCTTCAAAGCTTAGAGAAACCTTGAAGCAGCGGCGATAAAGCGGCGTCGAGGCTGTTCATCTGGCCGGGACCGGATTCAACTTCAATGTTCTCGAAGAGTTCCCATTCTTCCGTGAGGCTGAGCGACTCGCCAGGAGGAACAAGGCGTCGCGGGCCGAGTAGCTCCAGTTCCTGGAAAGAACCTTCCACGTAAACCTCATTGTTGACCCCGTAATCCGGGTACTCCGCTTTCTCGTCATGCTGGAATCGCTTGAGGAACAGCGTCCTGTTGAAGAGATGGGCGCACCAGCCTTCCTTGTTGCGAAGACCCAGCTTTTGCGAGCTGGCGAGTGCCGGGTCAGCGCGCAGGAGGATGTACTTGGGGCCGAGCGTGAACCGTGGATCCTGAAGATCCGTGAAGGCGCAAACCGCGATGGGCTGCGAGACGGGAACGTACTCGTCGTGACTTTTGAAGGGAACGCGCGGAAGGATGGAGGTGCCGACCTGGACGACGGAGATTGCCCACACTGCCATATCGATAGGCCATAGATTGTGGCTAGTAATCGTATGCTCCACGACAACTTTGGTTCCGCTCGAGGCCATTGTGATGCGAATCTGCTTCTCCATGCCTGCAGAGTCGATAGGTTGACGGAGCAGGATGCGTAACTCTCCCCCCTGGACCCATTCAATAGGGTCATTATCGGACGCGTACGTGGCCGGGAAGACCTCTGGCCATACCCAGAGCCGGTGGCCCCCGTAGGGCTTCCAGGTGCCTAGCGCGGTTTCTTTCGAACTCTGAAGGAAATGGCCGAAGACGTTCTCTCCGCCCTCCGTTGCATAGGAAAGAATGCGGGGGCCCACATCGGTGGTTACGATCAGTTCTACGTCGCCGTTCGATAGGCTGACGCAGTTTGGAAGGCCCATGTACGGAACTTTGTCGATGCTCACTTGTAGCCTCTTTTGTGCGAAATACCGGTCAGACTGCAGTCCAGCCGCCATCAATCACAATGGTATGCCCGGTGATCAGCGATGCGGCGGGGCTGGCGAGGAAAACCACTGCGCCAGTCACCTCCGACGGCTGGCCGATGCGATGTAGCGCGGCAATCTTCTCTATGGTCTCAGCTCGGAAACTTGGATTGGAAAGTGCCGGCTGTGTTCCTGGAGTATGGATGAAGGTTGGAGCGACGGCGTTGACATTGATGTTGTACTTCCCCCATTCAACAGCAAGGCACTTGGTGAGGTGGGCGATGCCGGCCTTCGTCATGCAGTAAACGGATTCGGTCGGAAGCGCAACGAAAGCTGCCTGGGAACTCATGTTGATGATGCGCCCACCTTGCTGGCGCTTCATCACTTCTCCAGCCGCCTGGCACGCGAAGAACGTGCCCTTCAAATTGATGGCAAGGGTGCGGTCAAAGTCGGCTTCGAGTACATCGAGCGCCAAATTGGTCGGAGCCACGCCCGTATTGTTTACGAGAATATCAAGCTTGCCGAAGTGATCTACGACCGAGGGGATGGCTTCACGAATCTGCCGCAAGTCACTCATATCCATCTGCACCGGAAGAACCTGTCTCCCCAGCGCGCGTATCTCCGCCACCAGACCGCTATCCTCGCTCACATCGCGCAAGCCCACCGCCAGTGAGGCCCCGGCTTCTGCGAGCGCAAGGGAAATGGCGCGGCCGAGACCGCGCGCGGCTCCAGTGACCAGCGCCACTTTATCGTCGAGCCGGAATGAGGGCAGATTTTCCATTCAGTATCCTTGTGCGAAAACCTTCGCGTCAGCTTAAAGATCTAGGAACTTGTTGAAGAAGTAAGTTCCCGTTGCGACTTGAATGAAGTGGCGCTCGTCTATGGAATATGCGTGGAGATGAGCGGATCCAGGACGGGATGTTCAGCTATGTTTCGTTGGAGCGGCGG
>JAABUZ0100006399.1_pt1 | contig 14746 bp, 17 predicted proteins | sample 5562091 | NCBI WGS metagenome assembly JAABUZ01 (sample SAMN12813069, study PRJNA571459) | rock metagenome | isolation source: Antarctica rocks | place: Antarctica: Victoria Land, Linnaeus Terrace sud | collected 2015-12-21 | reverse complement strand
TCCTCTTTGAATTCTCGGGTGTAGACTTTTTGAACTTTTGCCATGCTGATCCCTTTCCTGATTTGATAGAGTATATCTCAGCTTTGCAGACTCTATCAAACCGGGGCAGGATCAATTGAAATGATCAGGTATGCCCTCAGTCACCCTTTTTGGGACCCAGAGAAGAATCGCACTCACGACCTTGGTAACATAGTTTGTGAATTGCTTGGTTTGGAGTCCGGCTTCGGAATTATCGGAGACAACGAGGAATTCACTTCCGTGATTGGGAGAATGGCTAATGTCTATGCAATGGCAGCCAAGCGGTGGTTTGTTATGCCGCGTGTTGTACTCAACTTTGCCAAATTTGCTGTCCAACCCGCGACTAGGCATCTTTTGCTTCCTACGATATACTGGTTAGCAGATGCAACCCCTTCATTCAAGGAATATCACTGGAGAGAAAATGGCCTCAAAGAGAGTCTCACAGAATTTTTACGTGTATGCTGGGAGAATCAAGAACAGAAAATATCAAGTGATCCTGAATTACAAAAAGTATTCCTATCATTGTTAATCACTTTGAGTTCTCATGGAGACCATGCAATAATCGCTTTGCTTGATCATATTCTTAATTCTATTCGCTCCAAATAGGAAAAGCATTGTCAAAGCCATCTTAAAGGATCAAGCCACGCCCGACACCGACTCACTTTGCTGAGAGGAATACGTCAATCTCTCCACTACTGCCCAGGTCGCGGACCTTTTCCCCTTGTGAGAGTTCTGCTAATGCCGTTGGTTGCCACATCCAAGGGACGCGAGCGCGGCGTCGAGTGGAATGGTTTCTCACACTGCTTGACTGAGAGGTCTGATGTCTCAGGATTGGCGTCGTGCATCTTTGGTGTACAACACGCAGTGTCACAACATGCGGCAGCCTTCGGTTGGGCTCCTACCATCGTCTCAACAGGGGTTTGCAGGTCTTATGTGCAACATGTTGGTCCACAACACCCATCTGAGGCACGCAGCTGATCTGTTCCCAAGACCTGTAAGGCTGTCTTTGCGTACCGGGTGCGGACCTCGGTTCGTAATTGCTCATCATTGGTTGGAACAATCGTCATTTTCCTTTCGTGTTCGTGATTCTCAAGAGAGCGTCTGTTCGCTTACAGCTTTCTCCTCAAGAGAGACACAGCAGTTTCAAAAAGGACGCATACCTTCACCTACTTGTCTGAATCACCGTCTCTGGCGCAACAACATGCTCCAGCTTCACAACACTGACAGCGTGGCTGATAGTCAATCACGTGCCCCCTGCGATCCACTTCAAAATGGCAGCAGTCGAGTAACATCTGCTTGAGCTTCTCTCGTGCTCGTTGGACACGTGACTTCGCTCCCGAAAAGGACAAACCTAGCCGCTCACCAAATTCTTTCTGGGTCAAGCCCTGATACTCTGTCAGAATTAACGCTTGTCGATCCTGCTCTGGCAGGCTTTTCACCATCGCGCGTACTGCTGGGAATAACTCGGTCATGATATCATCATCGGGAAGGTCTTCGGTCATTTCTGCCATCTCTGGCCCATCGAGTGTTTCCGTTTGCTTCTCTTTCCTCCGATAGGAATCGATAATCGCGTTACGTGTAATCTGATAGACCCAACTCTCCAGCTTCTTCGTATCTTTCAGCGTTTCAATATGCTGGTGAATCTTGAGGAAGACATCTTGGAGTACGTCCTCCGTCGTCGCCTCGTCGGAGAGACGTTTGCGTATAAATTGCCGGAGGGGAAGATGAAAGGCTTCCCAAACCTGTTCTGTTGTCATGGACATCGGCGCATTTCCTCTCTCGTAATTCCCTCTTTACTGAGAGAGACGCAGGATGCTCCAAAAGGACGCATTCTCACAACAAAAGCACCACTGTCAAATCAAAAAAAAGATTTGACAGTGGTGCTTTTGTTGTGAGAACACGGAATCTCTTGAAAGTGAGGTGTGCTAAGGTGAACTTATTGACACCCACATCCTGTGGAGGATGCAGGGCTACAGCAGGTCGCTTTCTCAGAGGGTTGGCAACACGACACTTGTTCAATTGGAGGACAACACGTTGAGGCAACGGGTGTCTCTCTTTTTCCTTGATCATCCTGTTTGAGGAGAGACACGTTCTCCTCTTGCTGTTCGGTTCGAGTATCGAGAAGGTTCTTGTTCATTGAAAATGTCCTTTCCTTGTGCTTGTATGAAGCACTCATTTCTGTGCTCATCTAGAGAGACGCACCTTGGCAGGAAAAGACGCACCTCTCTTTGCTTGCACTACCTTGAGATGATAGCCCTCCACACCATTTCGGTTGAGACGTCACCCCTCTCCTCATTGCTCTCACATCGCATTTTCTCCATGCGTGGAAGAAGAGCGACTATTCAGCGGATTGGGTCGAGGTGCGACTGCAATACCGATGGCAGCCAAGAGGAATGCGACAGCACACAGCCAGAACGCCGCCTCATAGTGATGAAGCACGTCATAGAGCCACCCTGCCGCAAGTGGCCCTAACCCCGCACAGACCGCCATAGGAATCCCTTGCACCGCTGTAATGGAACCATATGCCCGCCGCCCGAAATGGTCCGCCATGACTGAAGCACGCAGAGGCGAAAAAGCTCCGTAGGCGACCCCATAGACCACCACGTAGAGAATGATCCAACTTAGAGATGGTGCCAGTACCAAGATGACGAGGCCCACCCCTTGCACGAAGACGCTCAGCATGAGCAACTTCTGTGGACTAATACGCGCGCTGAGGACATTCAAGACATAACGACCTGGAAGACTCACCAGACCGAGCATCCCAGAGAGCGTTGCGGCCAGCACTGCGTTATAGCCACGTCCGATCAAGAACGCAATTTGATGGACGAAGACAACCGTACTTCCTAAAAACACCAGCGAGAGGGAGGTTGTCAGCAGCCAGAAGACCGAACTGTGCAACGCTTCTGAGAGCGTCGCTCCAGGTAACGGTCCTTGAGTAGGCATTGGAAGTGGGGTCTCTCCATCGGGGGACAAGCCCATGTCTTCTGGATGTCGGCGCAGGAGGAACGCATGCAGAGGCAGCGCAATCATAAGTTGTGTGAGTCCAAGCACGATAAGAGTCGTGCGCCATCCAAAGCGTGCAACAAGCGTTCCAGCGAGGGGAATATACAGGGGAGAGGAGAGACCTCCGACCAACGTGAGAAGGGCAAGGGCCGTTCCACGTTTGCGCACAAACCAGTTTGTGACCACTGTGAACGTTACTGGATAGAGCGTCAGTGCCATTGCTAAGCCTAATGCTCCAGACCAGAGCACGTAGAACTGCCACAGAGTAGCTACCTGTGCAAGTCCGATAAGCGCGAGACTTCCCAGGGCTGAGCCACAACTCATGAGCAGACGTGCGCCCCGTTGATCGACAAGCGAGCCAATGGGCACACCCAGCAGTCCTGCGAGAATGAGTCCCAGAGCATAGGCACCAGAAATGCTTGCTCGTCCCCAGTGAAAGGTGGCGTCAATGGGGACGACGAGAACCCCGAAGAGGTATTGCGTCGTCCCGTAGGAAATGATGGTGGTGATACCGAGCACCACCATCAGCACCCATCCGTAATAGAGCTTTCCTCGCTGGAGTTTTTTCGTGCTCGTTCCTTCTTCATCACGCAGATGACGACTAGCCACAGCAGGTCTCTGTCGTCTTCCCTGCAACGCCAAGCGTCACGAGTTGCCGTGCGGGAGACGTACAGCAACTCTCCGATGCTGCTCCCACGGGAGCACTACCTCTTGAGGGAACGCTACATGAGCCACCTGCATCCGTCGAACAGACTCCTGTCTCTGGAAGTTCTAATTCGACGTGACGTGCAGCATCCCAATCACCAACAAGTGCGGCGACAATCGAGCGTATCTGCTCATAGCCTGTGAGCGTGAGAAAGGTCGGGGCGCGTCCATAACTCTTCATGCCCACGATATAGAAGTTCTCCTCCGGGTGAGAGAGTTCATCCACGCCATGTGGTGGAACTGTTCCACAACTATGCACGTTTGGATCAATCAAAGGGGCGAGTGCGACGGGGCTTTCAACACTTGGATCAAGTGCCACACGCAGTTCTCGAAACAGGGAGAGGTCCGGGCGAAAGCCTGTCGTTGCAATCACTTCATCGACAGGACCAATGCGTTCCTCTTCACCTACAATCATGATTCCCTCTTGCGTTCGGGAAAGCGCCTCGATAGAGACCCCTGTCACGAGGCGAATGCGTCCGCGTTTCACCATGTCCTGGATACGGCTCCCAAGTTGCCCACGAGCAGGTAAACCATCACTTTCACCCCCACCAAACATCTGCCCAATGTTGTGTCTGCGGATGGCCCAAAGAATTTGCGTCGAAGGTTCCTGCTCGGCAAGGGAGGCCAGATCGAGCAGAGCATTAAAGGCGGAATGTCCACTGCCGACGACTAGGACTCTCTTTCCCGTATAGCGTGTTCGCTGTTGTCCACGTACATCAGGGATGCCATAGAAAATCGCCTCGCTGAGTGCGCGTTCCCCCAGGGCATACGTCCCGTTTGCACCAAGTGGATTAGGCTGGTCATAGGTTCCAGAAGCGTCAATGACCGCACGTGCCAGAAGATCACGCTCTCCTCCATCATCGGTCCGTATCCGCAGAACGAATGGTGCCTGCTCTCGGCCTGACGTTTTCATTTTGTCCATCTTCTGCCGAGTGACGCTGAGGACCCGTGATCGGAACAAAAGATGTGTTTGCATCTGTGGTGCCGTGGCGAGCGGTAGGAGGTACTGTTCAACCAACTCGTGCCCTGTTGGATATGCGTCGGGATCGGGAGCATTCCATCCCACTGTTTTAAGCAGAGATGCCGCTTCACGATCAAGGAGATAGCGCCACGGGGAAAACAAATGCACATGTCCCCATGCATGAACGCTCGTGCCAACGGATGCTCCCACTTCTATGACGAGCGGCGTTTCGCCTTGGCTGAGGACATGAGCGGCGGCAGCCAGTCCAACGGGACCGGCACCAATGATAGCAATAGGAAGTGTCGATGAGTTCATAGTAAAATTGCTCTTTTCTTTTGTGGAAATTGGAAAGATGTTTTTTCTGCTTTCATACGAGAGAGACGTGCGATGTTCAAAAAGGACGCACGGGACGAAACAAAGATGACCGTTGTGTCTTTAGAGGTGTCCTTGTCCCTCAACTCCTACCTGTTCTATGTTGCTCTGAAAAAGCCGTTCCACAATCACGACATCGCGCCACGCGCCATCAAGTTGAGCGTGCTTTTCATACACACCGACCTCTCGAAAGTCGAGTGAACGAAGCAGGGCGAGACTCGCAGTATTCTCCACAAACACCCGTGAGACCAGTTTCCAAAATCCTGCCTCTTCTACGTTGTGCAAGAGAGCTTCAAGCGTGACCCGACCTGCCCCACGACCTCGGTGGTCGCGTCGGACGTACACCGAGAATTCGGCAATCCCTGCATAGCATGCGCGATTGCGGTAGATACTGGTCGAGGCGAAGGCAATCACCTCGTTGTCCCGCTCAAGCACCACAATGGGATGCACATTGTCAAACCACCCCTCAATGTCTGCTGACGTGCGTGGTCGTGTCTCGAATGTAGCAACGCGGTCTTCTATCCCTTGATTGTAGATCATCGCCATTGCCTCCGCATCTTCTAGGGAAGCCCTTCGTACCTGCTGCATAGTGTCTCTCCGTCATGGTATTTCTGTTCTTTGAAAGAAGAGACGCGCGTTTTTTCAAAAGGACGCATCTGACCCTTCTCCATATTTCTCTTTCATCCAGTTTCTCACAGAAAGGAGAGGCGAGCAAGACATTCGCCTGTCGGCCTAGGCGTGCCATTTTGACGAGGGGAGACAACGTGCGATAGAAGGAGGGACTCCAGAGCATCCTTCGTCGGCCGTGTATCATGCGTTTTTCTGCTTGAACATCGAACACCACCGCCAAAACGAGGAAACGCCCGAAGGGTGATCACAACCATCCTCTTTGTTCGGCTAGGTGCGCCGCCTCCATACGATTGCGGGTTCCTAGTTTCTGCATTGCTGCGGAGAGATGATTACGTACCGTTCCTTCGGACAAAGAAAGGCGTGCGGCGATCTCAGCATGACTGATCCCAGGAAGGGCAGTGGCGAGCACTTCTCGCTCACGATTGGTCAGTGGATTGTTGCCCTCTGAGAGTGCTAGCAAGGCCAGTTCGGGATCAACGACTCGCTCTCCATTCATCACCCGACGGAGTGCCCTCGCCAGTTCCGATGCTGGTGCATCTTTGAGCAAGAACCCGACGGCTCCGCTCTCCATGGCTCTGCGCAGATAGCCGCTGCGACCAAATGTGGTCAGGATCACCACGCGACAGGAGGGCAAGGCCCTGCGCAAGGCGTGGGAGGCCTCGAGTCCACCCCCACCAGGCATCTCAATATCAAGAAGTGCCACATTCGGTTTTGCCACAAGCGCCGCTTCGACGACCGCATCACCTCGCGCCACTTCTGCGACGACCTCGATCTCCTTTTCTCGACTCAACAGCGCCGCAAGTGCGCCCCGGACCATCGCCTGGTCTTCAGCTAACAGAACGCGAATCATGCTCATTTCTCCTGTGTTTCCGTTGCCTCTCCTGTCTGTGCCCGGTCCTGCAGAGGGAGCGCAACCCACAAACGAAAGTGCTTTTTCCCAGACACGTCGAGGGAACCAGCCTCCAACCTTCCAGCGAGTGCGGCGACGCGTTCCCGAAGACCTGAGAGTCCGTTGCCTTGGCTTGTTTGTGTGTCCTGCTGATCTTCCTGTTGCTCTCCGTCGTTGAGTAGCAGGGCTTCGGCCATTCCCTGGTTTCTGGTGAGTCGGATCACGCACTCACGGGCGCGGCTGTGGCGGATCACGTTGGTGACGCCTTCCCGTATCGTCCAGGCGAGGATGGCATCGAGGGCTGGCGGAAGATCTCCCGTCGTCTGCTCAACAACGAGCTTCACTCCCGCCGCTTCGAGCAGTTGCCGCGCTCCATCCAGTTCGTTCGCGAGGGTCGGCTGTCGGTAGCCAGCCACGGTTTTGCGCACCTCGCGGAGCGTCTTTCGCGACACACGCTCAATGTCCGCAAGTTCTTGAGCACAGCGCTCTGGGTCCTCCTGGACCAATCCTCTGGCAAACTCGCTTTTGAGGGTGATCACTGAAAGCGTTTGTCCTAACAGGTCATGCAGATCACGCGAGAGGCGCAATCGCTCTTCGATGACGGCCAGACGGGCCAGTTCTCGGCGTGCAGTATGCAGTTCCCGAATGGCATTGCCCATCCGAGCCACGCCGATCATGTCCAGGCCAATGCCTCGCACCAGCAGCACAAACGCGACGAGCCACCACCAATCCACCCCTGTGATGCTTCCATGCCTCGTCACAGTGAGAACAAGTGGGAACAGCGTCAACAGCACGATCACAACAAACGCGCTACGCAGAGGCAGGAGGGTGCCTGCAATGGCACTGATCCCGATGAAGAGCCAGAGCCAGGCGGGGCCATTCAATAGGCTGAGCACAAGTGTCAGTCCACCCAGTGTTCCAAAGAGCACAAACGAGAAACGAGAATGTGTGCGTGTTCGCGCCTCTTGGCTGACCGGATGCGGCCACATCAGCCAAGTGTAGCCAGCCGCAAAACCGAGCAAGGCCAGAAGTCCCAATGTCAGATGCCACAAAGTGATCGGCTCATGCCAAAGCGCAAGCAGAGGAAAGACGAGACACACGAGCCAGGCGTGTTGATAGAGCCGCCAAAGCTGGAAGGTGACCCCGCTGGAGGCAATCATCTCCTCTGAACGAGCAGTTCTAGGAAAGGAAGTGGCTTTCCGTGCGCTCTCTTGATGGTGGCTCATCCGCATATGCTTCCTCCTGTTTGCGCGGGCTCAAAACGAACGTTTCTCGCCATTCCATTGTACCATCGTCGGCCTCCTTGCGCCGCTTACGATGGATTCGTCTCGGTTTTCCTGCTCAAGAGACATAACTCACCAGCGCCCACAGGGTGGTTCCAAAGATCAGCACATCAATCACCACACGCACCGTCTGCAGTCGCTCAAAACGGGTAAAAATGGCTGTGAGCTGCTGCTCGTCGGTTGCCACGTCCCGCTGGCGAGGGAGGAGAGGAACGGCCCAAATGAGCGTGATGAGCAGATGGACGATCCAGAAGGATGCGAAAAGCGTAATCGGGAGCAGATGCGCCATTGGAATGCGCTGGAGCAATGCCACCGCCGCCGAGGCCAGAGCAAACAGAAGGGCACCTACACCCACACTGATGTACCAGAAAACTGCTGTCCCCAGATCGGTTGCCCGGCTGTACGCAGAATAGGCAAGCACACCGATCCGATGCCGCGCTGGTAATTGCCGAATGGAGACATCTAAACTCGTTCCGGCTGCGATTCCAGAAAGTGCTGTTGTCGCAACAACGAGGATGACCGTCGTATCCAACATGGTGAGAAACTCCTTTGTATCACAGACGAGAGCCGCGAAGTGAGAGATATCCACACGACTCACGACACGACCAACGCACACAGCACAACGAAAAAGGTCAGCACCTGGAACGTCGCTCGAACCGCATGCCAGCGAGCAACGCGATCCAGTTTCATGCTCAAGATCGCTTCGTCATCGGGCGTGTCTTTGAGACTGAGCATTACTGGTGCTACCCTGCTCGTCGCGAAGGAATGCAACAGACTCAACAGCGAGGCCAGGGAAAGGAGGAGCACCCTCTCCATAGAGGTGTGTTCCGCGTAAGCCAGAGCCGTAGCAAGCAAGGTAAGGAACACTGCACCTACACCAAGAAGTGGGTAGACCAGGAGTCCATTCCCGAGATCGTTGCCACGCGCAAAGATGGTATAGGCTCGTACACCAATCCGCTTACGCGCAGGTAACTTCACGAGCGCGGTATCCACATTCAGGCCCGCCAACAGCCCATTGATCGCGGTTGCACAGGCAATTAAGAATGTTGCCACATTCATCGGTTTTTTCTCTCCTCTGGGGCGTGCTCATTTCGAGGCACGACCTTGTTGTGTGTGCGTGACGGAAATTGTGCGAAACGCGAGAGGGACACCACCAGGAATGGGAGCGCAATCATGGTGGGAAGCACCCAGAACGTGAGAGTCGGAAGCTGCTTCACACCCGGGATCAGGTGGGCGTTGTCTACGTAAAAGGCCGTCCACAGGACAACGTAGGACCCAATCATACTAACAATATGGGCGCTCATCCACTGTTTGCCCAGCACGCGCATGAGCCAAGGAACCTTCCGAAAACGTCGTGCCCCGTAGCCAGCAAGCACGAAGCCATACCCAGTCAGTGCTAGGAAGAAGAGGTAGGAGTCGGCCTCCCACCGCTGGACCGTGAGGATGATCGCCGTGAGAAACACCACGGTGTAGGCCCACAGATAGCGCACTCCCCAGCGGGGATGGCGAACACTCCGTTTGGGCCTGCTGAACGTCATCACGCCAGTGATCCCTGTCGCTAGTCCTGCCAGAGCATGCACAACGAGTGGAAGAAAGAAGGTGAGCGGAAAGCCATCAATCATACAAGAACCCCTTTGAAAGTCGTTGCTTCTTAAAGCATCTGCTTCTCCAAGGAAGTGTACCTGCATGTGGGAATGATGAGAAGTGAAATTCCTCCCGATGTATCCATGACAAATCTCATAGGGAGAGAGAGTATGAGAGGAAAGATGAGCGTGGATCTGCCAACTGTTCGGCGCGAAGCCTCTAAAGATGACCTTCCTCGAGCAAAAATAATTGTATAGGGGTTGGACTGAACCGATCAAATGAGTTCACTCCATTTTCTCTCCTGTGCGATAGAAGTACTACAACTGCCCTCGGAGAAGAAGGGTAACGCAAAAGAACCCTCACCTGGAAAGAAGTGGGGTGAGGTGCGACAGATGCAATACTTCTAACGCACGTTGTACCCTCTCGTCAAAATGGGACAGGCCAGTCCCCCTTCGTTTCTGGATACGTATTTTTATCTCATACAACGGATGCGGGTCGTTCGACAACAGGCGTTTGTGAAGGGAGCAGTTGTGCATGGTGTTGCCACGCCTGCGCGCTCATCTGTACGGGGTCCCAGGGACTACTGAGTGGAGGGGTATAACTGAGGTCGAGGTCAGACAACGCGTCAATGCTCATCTCATGAAACAGGGCCGTCGCAAAAATGTCGATGCGTTTGGCGATCTCTCCCTGCACATGTCCGACCATTTGCGCCCCTAAGAGTTGCCCCGTTTTGCGGTCGCCAGTGACGCGGAGACGGAGTTCGTGTGCCCCTGGATAGTAGACTTTGTGGTCCCAGAAGGTTGACTCGACGGTGAGTGGGTCGAAGCCAGCCGATGCCGCTTCTGCATCTTTGAGTCCTGTGCGGGCGGCAACCTTCTCAAACACTTTCACGACTTGTGTTCCCAGTGTCCCCGCGAATTCGCGTTGTCCTCCCAGCATATTCTCACCCGCCACACGCCCTTGCTTGTGCGTCGTTGTTCCTAGAGGCAGGTAGGTGGAGTGATGAAGGAGGCGATGCCAGGTCTCAACGCAATCGCCAGCCGCGTAGATGTCTGCAACGTTCGTCTCCATCGAACGGGTGACTCGAATGGCTCCCTGGATGCCCGTCTCGACTTTTGCTGAGGCCGCGAGATCAGCGACAGGTCGAACACCAACCGCGACGAGCACCATCTCCGTCTCGGTGGAAAATCCATGCGAGCCTTTCACGCGTATTTGTGTTCCCTCCTGAGTGAGTTCCTCGATAGCGACACCATTGACGACGTTCACGCCATGTTGCTGCAATTCGGCACTGAGGATGTCACCAAGACTGCTCTCGACCGTTTTGAGGACCGAGGGACCATGTTCGATCAAGGTCACAGCAATGCCGCGCACCGTGAGGGCGTCCGCCATTTCCACTCCGATATAGCCGCCACCAATAATCACCGCAGAGCGTGGAGCGTTGGTATTCAGATACTTCTGAACGGCAAAGCTGTCGTCCATCCAATGCAAGGTGTAGACTCTTGGAAGATCAAGACCACGTATTGAGGGACGAATGGAGGTGGCTCCTGTTGCCAGAAGAAGCCGATCATAGGCGATGTTCTGGCTCTGTCCATGCGTCGTCGTCACCGTGACCTGATGAGTGTTCGCATCAATGTCCTGGGCTGTCTGGTTGAGGAGCAGATGTATCCCGGCAGCACGAATATCGTCCGCTGTTCGGTGAGCGAGACTATGCCAATCTGGAACTTCTCCACTCAGGTAGAATGGCAGACCACAAATGCTGTAATTGGGGAAACTATCCGCGACAATGACGCTCACCTCTGTTTGTGCATCCACTTCTTTCGCACGCAGAGCCGCACTGATTCCTGCATCACTGCCTCCAATAATTACCAGTTTGGTCATGACTGAATCCTCTCTTTTTTCTTTCTATTTCTTCTTCTCGCACCATGCAAGTAGTCGTAGGAGACGACGAACACTCTATGAGAAAGGTCTTGCTCTCTGTTATGACAGGAACCCATTCTCGCGTATCCACCGATAGACAAGTGCTCCTACAACCGCGCCGAGCAGAGGCGCGAACAGATACACCCATTGTGCTGTCCATGTCCAGGATACCAGTGCAGGCCCAAGCGAACGAGCAGGGTTCATGGATGCTCCACTGATTGGTCCGGCAAACAGAGCTTCGAGTGCCACGGTTGCTCCAATGGCAAGGGCGGCGGCTTGTCCGACCGCACGCGTATCAGTTGCCATCGCCATAATCACAAACATCAGGAAAAAGGTCAGCAGAAACTCCAACCCAAAGGATTGCCAGACATTGCCTGCTGGAAGCGTTGTCCCAAGATGTGCGACATCGCCGAAAAGGAGTCGCAAACACCCGGCAGCGAGTGTTGCACCCACAAGTTGCGCGAGCCAATAGCCAAAAAGCCTCCGCAAGGGGAAGTGGCGCACGAGCACAAAGGCAAGTGTCACCGCAGGATTGAGATGCGCTCCACTGATATGTCCAAGGGCATAAATCATGACCGTGATGATCAGACCAAAGACCAATCCCACCCCGACGTGCGTTATCTGCCCGTGCGATACGGAGTCAATGATGATAGCTCCACATCCTGCAAACACTAAGCCAAAGGTTCCTATGGCTTCTGCGACATACGCAACCATTTCCCGTCGCATCGTTCCTGTGTCTGGATGGTGCGTTGTCTGTATGTCCTCGGTGTCTTCTTTCACGTCATAACTCATGCTAATAAACCCTCTTTCCTAAAAATATCATTTCTTTGCTTTCTCTCTTGTAGTAGAGCTACCTTAGCTCCATCTACACACTCTGTGGAACGCTTCATGGGAAACGTTCTCTCCACCCTCCACTCTCTTCTCTCTTGATCTCTTTTCTTCTGTGTCGTCGTTGTCTCATCCGAGACGGCCTGTCAAAAATGCCTCTGTTCGCCAGTCCTTGGGATGAGAGAACACCTGTTGTGTTGGTCCCCATTCAACGAGTGTTCCGGCTGAGAAGACTCCTGTCGTATCTGCGATGCGCCGAGCGACATGTGGGATGGATGTTGCAATGATGATCGTGTAGTGCTCTCTCAGTTGTCCTATCAGCTCCTCAATCGTGTGAGATGCACACGGATCGAGCGCAAAGTATGAGTCATCCATGAGCAGCACTTCTGGCTCTACTGCTAAGGCACGAGCCAGGCAGAGCCGCTTTTGCTGCCCTTCTGAAAGGCTGCGTGCATTCTGTTTGAGCCGATCCTTGACCTCGTTCCACAGTGCCACGCGTTGGAGCGCATCTTCGACCACGTCTCGCATCTCTCGTTTGGTGTATCTCCTCTGCACACGCACTCCATACGCAATGTTGTCGAAAATGGACAATGGGAAAAGGTTTGGACGCTGAAAGACGAAGCCAATCTGTTGATGCAGGGAGACAGCACTCATATCCGTGTAAATATCCTCTCCATCAAGCAGCACATGTCCGCTCATCTGAAATTGAGTCGTATGCTCATGCATGCAGCTGAGTGTGCGAAGAAACACGGACTTGCCACTTCCCGATGTCCCGACGACCGCCGTGATGCGAAACGCATGGATATCGATACTCAACTCGCTCAGCACCTGCGTTTCTCCCAAGAAGAGGGTGAGATTGCGGACCTCGATTTTTTGTTTGTCTCCACCATCGCCTGAACCGTTGAAGGGTGATGGGTATCCATCAGAGCTGCCCACATCTCGTACAAACTCTGTTGTTTCGTGTGTCATTGCGCTTCACCTCCTTCTTTTCGCCATACTTTTCAATCAAGCATCTCTCGCTCTAAGAACTCTTGAGAGAAAGTAGTCAATGGAACTTACATTGTTGCCGCAAACACATAGAGAACACACACACGAGCCGAAAGCTTGTCAATCCAGAAAATATACACAGAACGCGTTGCTGTCTCACAAAAAATAAAGGGGAGTGTTGACGATGCTACGGGAAGACGCGATGCAGGAACTTCAACAGAAAGCTTCTCTTGATCTGTCGAGAGAGCAGAAAGTTCAGTGATCCATCCTTCGATATTCTGTGATGTCAAGGTGTACGAGACCGAGGAACGCGGTGACAGGAATGGATCATGCACCAGAGCATTCGACGAAGATGATCCGAAACGACGGAGAACCCAGTACAGACCTGCCGCGACAACTGTTCCAAGAAATGGTGTACAGAGAGAAATCAAGAGCGTATCTTCTCTCCCGAAAACGAGCGCGAGTCCCAACGAATGTGCAGGATTGATGGGTGTTCCACCGAGTGTACACAGACTTGCGGCTATACCAACGGCAAGGGCTGCGAACGAACCAGTTAGGCCAATGGGTCCCTTCGGTCTTTCGTCAGAGGCAAATAGGAAGACAACGAGTAAGAAGACGAGAGTTGTCCCTGTGTTCATCCCCAATGACACGAATGGATTCACGTGAAGAAAAGATGTGTCAAGGATGAGCGACGGTCCAAAGAGCGTATGAAAGAGCCATACACTTGCAATCGCACCAAGAAGTTGACCAGCGAGGTACACAGGAACATCGCGCCATTCCAGGTGACGAATAAGCGCAAAGAAGAGCGTCACGGTTGGGTTCACATGTGCGCCTGAGAAACGACCTAGTACTCCAATCAACACGACGAGACTCCCTCCAAAGAAAAGTGCAGTCGTGAGCGAGGGCATTCCTGGTGTTGTGCTCATGGTCATTGCGCCATAGGACACGGCGACAAGCAAGAATGTTCCGATGCATTCAGCACCTGCACGAAGAAATATTGTTCTCATACTTGTGTCCCTCTCATCCCCACGGCTGTTTCTCAGCAGGAGGACAGAAGTTACATATTTTATCTAGAAGGGAACGCTCTTTGAGCCTTCTCAAGAAGCATTAAAGAGCGTCAGGCAACAATTCGCTCTGTTCATCTTGATTCCGCTCGATCACTGTCAAGAAAAAACGAAGCCGCGTCGTTAATTGAAGTGCGGTCTGCTCGAAGGCTCTGTAACGTTCTTCGTCGGAGCCATCTTGCTCGACCGGGTCTGGAAAACTCCAATGAATGAAGGCGGGATCGCCAGAAAAAGGTGGACAGACTTCACGCATACGATCACAGACCGTGATAATATAATCAAATGATTGACCACGAAATTCGTCTACATGTTTGGAGTGTTGCTGGCTGATGTCAATCCCACTCGTGTTCATTGCACGGAGGGCATACGGATGAAGACTGGAAGGATGACTGCCAGCACTACATACTGGAGTGAACCCAAGTGACCAGACCGCCCATCAAGTCAAAATGTGGTAGACTGACAAAAGAGTCTGCCAAAGGAGAAAACAGATGAGCGGAAGAGTTCA
>JAABUZ0100006397.1_pt1 | contig 14747 bp, 13 predicted proteins | sample 5562091 | NCBI WGS metagenome assembly JAABUZ01 (sample SAMN12813069, study PRJNA571459) | rock metagenome | isolation source: Antarctica rocks | place: Antarctica: Victoria Land, Linnaeus Terrace sud | collected 2015-12-21 | reverse complement strand
TGGGGCTGCCATTGGAACAATATGGAGATGATCTCCATAATAGCGTATATCGCCACTACCGGGCGAGGGCAAAGGAAACATCGATAGCAGCTGTGAAGTAACTGCGGGTTCAAGCATGTAGCCAGTAAAGGCAACATTTCTTGTGATCTTTTGTAATGGCAATGCACCTGGGTTTTTATTATGCCTCTTCAGCATATTTTCGACAAGTTCGCGCTCTTTTATCGGATTAAGTGTAGTCTGGTCATAAGTCTGACCAAAAAAATACCACTCACCGTTCCTGGAGGGACCTGTACGACAACGACCTCTAGAGGAATATCAGGCCTTTTCTGCATCATTATTGTCTTCAAATTGCTCGCAAATTTCCGGAAACTAGTAACATGCCTCGGTCTGTCGTCATACAATCTTTTGTTACGAACAATCAACATCACGTTTACCTCAATTCTTCAACAAATTCAAAATTGCGCAGTATCTCCTCGATAGCTTCAAACTTGTAATTCAGGGTATTTTGTCGTGGTGAGTCTTTAAGAGCAATGAGATCAAATTCAAGCTTGCGACTGGCAACCATTCGTGAAATCACCGGTTCAAACCTCTCCCTCCCGCGCCCGGTCATGAGAACAGTAAGTACCCCAGGCTCCCGATTGCTTAAATTTACCAAGGTAACCACGTTCTCATTCCACCAACCCTCCCAAGCTCGCGTCTCTTCCGCGTCCAATCCCTCACCTGTGGCTTCGAGGATACTTTTGTCATGCCACCAGCCACCACCTATGAGTGCATGCTCTTCGCAAAGGAAATTGACAGTTTCCGGCGTCCAAAGCCTTTGATTCGGCGTGGGACATCTGAACAGAGTATTATCGAAATCATACACATGCACAGCTTTTACCTTCCCTTCTACAGGCAGCGGCTTTTTAGTAAACAGGGAACTCCTCATGCGCCCTAGGCTACCACCGTGATTCATACCGTGAATTCATGTGCAGCAACCCGTGCGCGTGACGAAACTTTATTGAGATTTTGCATTCCATGTTCCCAACCAATAACGCGACAAAGTTATCAGCGTAAAAAAAGTAAGTAAGTCGACGCCACCAAATTACAGCGAAACTGTCCTGGTGTACAGGTCGCCTTAATTTCTCCAAGTGGACTGTCTTGTGGATCGAGCATCCTGGTGCTTTGTCAGAAATGCCCAGCTCAGAGGGGTTTTTGAGCTGCTTCGAGCTACAAGCAGACGAAACTACATGAGCAAAAATACAGGCGATCAATCATGCATCACCCTTTACAGACTTACAGACCGGCACGAGATATTCTCCTTCCACCCAAAAGTTCCCGACACCATAGAGGTGCCTGCATCTAAGCGATTTAAGCTTGATGTCTACTCTAGCATACACGCCAGCTTTATCACTTGTTCATTGTCTTGTCTCGCTGTCTCTCTCATAGCTTGTGACACGTTTATTTATTCATCGGCATTATCGATGAACGACTTCTTATTTGGTCGGAGAGAAGATAAACAGGACTTGTTGCCTATGTACTACTCAATCACCGACGGAAGGGACAGTCTTCTAGCTAGTTGGTACAATGCTTAGTAGGTCCGCTTCCTCACCACCATAACAAAGTCACGATACCACATGTCAGAGGCAAGGAAGAGAAGGAAGACAACTTATTCCTATTTAGATATGTACATAAAAGACACATTAGCCTGACTTGCAAGTTGACAAGCCAGTTTCCAGGAAGCACCAGCGAGGAGGTAGGTCTTTTCTGCTTCCCAAACCCTTGTGCTCCCCGCTCCCAGAAGCCCCCGAGGTAAAAAGCTTCCACAACGCTTACTAGCCCTCACATTCCCCCCCAGCAAAAGCCTTCCTCCAACACCGCCCCTTCGACACGACAGACAGCAGGCCAACAAATGGACGGGGAAGTAATGGTCCACGCGGTGCAAGCCAGGCTGGCTTCTTACATGATGCGTCCGTCAATGAGCCAGCAGCGCCGACTACTTACATGACGCGTCCGTCAATGAGCCAGCAGCGCCGGCTGCTTACATGGCGCGTCCGCCAATGAGCCAGCATGCTGCACCACGTCCTTCATCCACCTCCCCTACCTCAGGCCCCATGGCCACGCCAAGGGTCCGTCATCGGATTCCATTTGCCACCCACCGCTGCATGCCGTCGGGTGCGGTGTTATTGGAAGACCAAAGCCAAGAGTTCCTGTGGGGTGTTCGTTTGTTGTGGGCTTTTTGAAATGGGAAGTGGGAGGGGGGCCTTTTTAAAACCCCCTCCTCGCAATCACAACAACTCTTGTATGTCAGGTCACATGTATTCCAGCCAATGAGATATCGAGCTGAAGGAGCTGCCAAACGAGACACGATGTGTGATTGGATGAGCACAAAGCAGCAGCAAGCCACACACTTCTCTGATGGCCACCTCTTCAAATCGATGATTCGTCTTCATGCCTGTCTTGCTTCCATTGACCCCAGCTGCTGGCCACGTCCCCAGTCCGCTCTGGAGTCGGAGCGGAATCAAACTCAACCATCTCGTTCTTGCTGCATCACTTCCATTTCCGTTTCGCCCTTGCACTCCGTCTGCGCCTCCAAGATGACTTCCTTGCCAGCTTTCGCCAATCCATTCGTCGTTGCCATTCAGCAAGCGACCAACCCATCTCATCAACAGATCACATCCATCTGCCACTAATTATCACTCGCGAGACTCTTGTCATTCCAGTTTCCCATCTCTCACGAGGGTCGGTGTCCCTTTCAGGCTCTTTGGATCTGCTTGTCTTTTTGGTCTGTAGACTGCTGCATGAATGAGCTGAATGTCATGACACGGCCGCCTATAGACTACCTCATACTTTCTGCTCTCTCCACACCAGCAGCGTCCACACCAGCAGTATTCAAGGGCGCAAGCGAGGCCAGTAGCGGGGAAGGCATTTAGGGTGCAAAGCACACTCTGTCAATCCCACCACGCCTACCTAAGCTTGACACACCTCCAACACGCCTAACGTGACTCGAATCCCGGCAGTCCCCTTTCAAGAAGCCTGTGACAGAAGGAAGATGCGAAAGATGCGAAGGAGCTGCAGGAAGTAGGTTGAGAAAGGCATTGACGGCATGCCTTGACTGCATCAGAGGGCCACCATGCAATCCGCACATCTGATGACTGCAGAGCGGAGCTTGAATGTGGCGAATCGGCAGCCTCTGAGACCATAAGCCATACAGCCTGACCTGCTGCAGACCCACCCATCAATTCCTCAGAGGCTGTTTCGCGCGCTCCCTGGATCTTCAAACGAACACTAGCCATTGCTCAGCCGCTTTTCTCCGCCCGCCCGCCACCAGGTGTCAAAATCTCATCAAAAGAATTCGGTCGGGTGCAGTTTTAATCTGCGAGCTGCTATCCTAGAGAAGCCATCGGCCGCATTCCCTCAACACCATGCTCATTGCAAGCACATGACCCTGGCCACCGGGGCTGCAACGTCGAAGCATCGGACCAAGTCTCTGTGACGTTGTGCGGACGTCGGTCGCAAACGCAACCCGTCGCATATACGTTGGATTTCGACCGCAGCCAGTCATCCACCACTACCACTACCAACGCAGTCCGAAGCTCAAGCAGGAAAGCATCCCTATCGCATACTTGGTGGCAGGCTCATTATTGGCGCGTTGATGTTTCCCACACTACAGCGCCTTGTTTTCTCTCGTCAGCCAATCAGTGGGCTGCCTGTGGAATGATTAGAATGAAGTTGGCTCGTGTATTTATCTATCTATCACTACACTAGTTCTGATTACGAAGACTGTTCGCATGAATGAGAAGGGAGTAGACAGAGACGTGAGTGAAAGGCCGTGTTTGGCGTGGGAGCTGAGCACGGGTCCGGCAGTGCGTACTGTGAAGCGAAAACTGCGTAAGAAGCTGTAAGATCGACGAATGAGGATGACTTCAGCGACTCTTTGAGGTGAATGTGCCCAAGGCTAGACGAATGAAAAACACGGTGACATGGCAGACGCGCAGCAAGTAGGCCACAGAGTAGCAGCAGTACCACCATACAGCCTAGCTGTGCTTCGTACAGTACTCCTGCCATAGAGATAGATTGTTGGAGTTCGTGAATGAACCGATCAAGAGCGTCAAAAGAAGAAGCCAAGGAAAGCAAAAGTCGATGTTGCCTCCTGCTCTACGCAAAAGTAGGGGACGTGCTCCACAGAGAAGCCAGCGCGAGCCTACCAAGATCAGTTTTTGTTCTGACTGGTTGGCCTCTCTGTGGGATGGGATTAGGAGTACAGCCTGTCGACTGCACTATCCACCTGTCCTGACAGAAACCTGTATTCCCTCTAAATATATTGACTTCCACCCAGCACGTGATGTGAAATGATGGCCAGGAGAGTCCGTAGGCTTGGAGGATTGGTTGGACGTGGAAAGTGGAACAGCCACCGTCCTGTAGTGGCGGTGGTGGGAGATACAGACTGCTGCTTTTTTATCCTGGACTTCATCGAGAGCGTGACGGGTTTGATAATGGAATACTATGCCTTCATAAGCCGTGCTTATTATGGAAAGAGTCACGAAACTAACCTTCTTACTCATCCTACGAACACACATGGATCTACATGGTATTGAAGTTCCTCCCAAACACATCAGGTCTCAGCCACATAACAATGACTTCACAATGCTCAGTTTGAAGACCAATCTCCACTTCGAGCCCCGAACGCGAGCGCCAAACGCGAACCGCAAACGCGAGCCCCAACGCATACCCAAACAAGATAATTACAGGCCTATACCCCTTCCCACAGTTGTTTGGGGCTGATCGGGGTTGAGGTAGGTTTCGATGGATAGTAATTATTTGATCTGGAATTTATTGCGTTTATGGCTTATACGAGAGCGGTCCGTATCGAATACGGGACGGAAGTAATCTTTTTAAACGCATCACACCAATGGTCACCTCGATGACGTCCTCGCATATGAATAGCGCGCATAAACGTACTTGCAGAGCAACAGCTAACCGGCCATTAGAGAGAAATACATGTCAAGAACAAATAGGTGGATGAAAAAAACGTAAATGTAGTTATTACATTTGCGCTCATGATCAAATGCAGATGAATGTGTCGCGGCGCGGCGACATATACCAATCGGGCTGGACAGGGCCCCGGCCATGGCGGCTTTCGAAGACCAACTCTCATTTCAAAAAGATAATGTCTGCCCATATGGTCTCATTCAGCAATTGCGCTCGTCTCCTAGCCATCGCGAAAGCAACAGGCGGCCAAAAGCCTCTGGGTAGCGAGCGTATCGCAGATCTAATACCTTTATGAGGCGGCTAGGAAATGTTCGACCCTTTAAATAAATGTGATGATAAACGTTCACATGGAAAAGTCTGCAATGCTATCTGAAATCGACGATTGTGAAGGCCATAGAGAATTCTTTAGAGTTTTCTTGACGTATACCGCACGTACGTAGAAGAAGCAGCCCAGTTCTTGTTTTGTCACGCATTATGCATATCATTCTAACCTTACGTCCCATCATATACATACACCTACACCATGCATCAATTATAATAATGTTGTGGGAGAGCTTCCTATTGAGGTATCATAGTTCCACTGAAAAGGGCCACCGTTCTTCTGCGAGGCCTTTGCATGTGTCTTCCAGTAATATCTGTCTTCTGTTATTGACGTATGCTGTCTTGTCCATCACCTTGCGTTTGTTCTCTACCATTTCGTCCAGCGGCTTCTCAAATAGCTCGCTGAGCTGTTCGACAGCCATTTCAAGATCTCGCTGATTGTCTTCAAATAGGTCGGTCAGATTGTTCCGCTTGAGATAAAACGCAAGTGCATACGTCCATTTCAGAGTCTGGCGACATTGTTGTAAGGCTGTGTAGGTGTGATGGAGGTATTGGACTTCTATCCACGAAAGCCCAGATGTAGATTGCAGTTGATGCATTCGCTTCTCGGTACGGGAATATTGATCCTTTTCAAGTTTGGCTGATTGCTCATGATTTGCGTAGCGATTGTAGTAATGTAGGTACCTGTCGAGTGTTGCGCGAGATTTAGCCTGCCCATCACGCGCATCCGCGCTGCTTTTCTCCTCAAATCTGTTACAGCTGTACCAGCTTGATCCATGCTCACTCCACGGACCCATGCACACCCAGCAGAACTCGTGTTTGCATTTGCGGCAGATTATATGGTTACACCCTCCATTCTTCTCTATCGTTGAATTACATTTTGGGCACTCTTTAGTATTTGCCGATATCCAATTTGCGGTTTCAGAGTCGTCTGCGCATTTCTTCAGCCATAACTTAACAAGTGCACAAAGACACGGCTGGTGGTCTGCAAGGCCACATCCAAAGCAAAAGCGATAAGCACAAGCGCATTCTACAGTCGGGATTACCGTTTTCAGTTGACTGTTGCCGACAGCGCATTCGATCGCGTACTCGCAATTAGCAGAAGGACACCACCGAAGGTAATCATGGTCGTCCACATATGTTCGATCCAATAAAACCCGGTGTCTTTCGAAAACACTAGGAGTAACAAGTAAGCGAAGTTGCTTCTCGTCAACGGCAAACCCGCACCTTTCTCCAGGACATTGTATTCTGCGTGACTCCCCTTCTTCTACGATCTTCTGCTCCACGTAATACCCATAGCAATCCTTACAGAAGCGGTGGTTACATGGTAGAGCAAACGTCATTATGTCCCCCTCGTCGCAGCATATAGCACACGAGAAGTCTCTTATCAATTTTGGCTCGTGGGAAACATCAAGAGGTGTTGGCTGCAACCCAGCATCTCTGAGGACCTTCTCGGACGCATCGACATACTTCTCCACTAATCGTTCTTTGTTCCACTTGAAGTGACGGAGGAGCAGTGCCGACTGCTCCTGTGGTAGTCCGAGTATGGCTGTGATCTGCTCAACTCTCTGCTCCTGGGCTTTCTCGAGATCCTCGACCGAGTGCACTTTAGAGTCCACTTCATAAGACCTCTTTATCTGCTTGTCTGCCTTGATATCATCGAAACCCGAATTTGAGAATTCTTGAATTAGCACGGCAGCAGATAGCGAAACTTACCAGACTCATCCAGGCTGTCGTACATTTCATCATCTGAAATGGCATCAGAAAGATATATATCATCACTCAAGTCTTGGTCGGACATGAAGCGCGTGAGCCGGACTGGTTGTCACTCCTCACTCCGCTATGGTTGACGGAGATTATGTAAGGCTCTGTCTGGTGTTGTGGAAACGCGGAAGGGAAATCCCCGCGTTTATAGAAATTACTGACCAATAATTACACGGGCTTTGTAAAAAGTAGAAAACTCTAGGCTATATGCATGTGGCAAATAGCTAGTACTCCACCCGGAAAGAGGTGCAGAGTTTGGTTGCCATCCAGTGGCTTTCCCAGGGCGCTGGATTGAGCTGATAAGGAACCTAAAGAATCGACGAGGGACCGTTGGTGAAGAGTTCCTGACTATTCACCTTCATCATCTTCATCGCCTTGCAGCCACTCTATGAAAGGAGTGGTGGCATTCCGGACTCCTTGTTGTGCACTTCCTGGCGCAGACTTATCCTCGTTATACCACTTCAAAATGCACTCCTCGTCGATACGATCCGCATTATAGAGCTCCATCATTAATTTGAGCGTCATGTCACCACCCTTTGCTTGCTTCGCTCCCTGCTGCTGAAACTGCGAGAGCAATTCTATCTGGTCGGCGGGGGTGAAAACTACCCGCAGCAACAGTGCTCCATATCTGCTTACGAGATCTTTGCACGCTTTCGCCACCTTGACGTTTTCTCCCGATGTCCGCTCACCAATCCTATCATACAAAGCGCCAGCTACTACTGCTCGCATTTCATGAAACGCGACATTATAGGTCATGCGTAAGGTACTTAGCTCCAACGCAGCGGTATCGACATCGTGAGCTTCTCTGAATGCTCTTTCTAAACTGGCTTTTGCTTCCCGAATGAAATCCTTTACATCTCCAGAAGGTCGTTCCTCATCCGAGTCTTCTGACGCCGAAGTTGCTGTAGTCGCACTGGAGCGACGTCTTCGTGGACAATTCTCCGACGAGGCGCGACTTGAGAGAGAGCTGTCACTCAGAGTCAAATCTGCCGTAGAATAAATGAGAGAGGAAATTGGCGTCTGGGGGTCTTCGCTTTCTGAATCTGTCGCTTCGTATAGCAGCTCCTTTACACTCGCATTGCGTTCAGACGTGTCAGACATCACCAGTCTGGCATTTTGAGGGACCACAGAATTACGAGCCAGCTGCAAACCAAATGAAACGACACATCCGCTGTGTAGATGACACAAGTTCCCCAGAAATACCCCATCAGCTACAATTGCATTGGTAATTGTGCAACCGTCTGAAATTTCGACATTGTTCCAAATGTAGGAGCTTTCAATCTTGACGTTACGACCAATGCGACAGCCTCTGCCCATAATGGATCTAGTCACAATGCTTCCTTCACCAATCTGCGTATCCGCACCAATTACCGTTCCTCTATTAATCACACAGCTCCGTGCTAATACCACCCCATCTTCCTTGAATATACCTCCACGCTGATGTTTGTAAGTTTGACCATCTAGTAGGTTACTGTCGGGGCAAAATGGATACGCCCATCTCGCAATTACGTCTTTGCTGACTGCATCATAAGTTTGCAGATTACTCACACAAGCGGAATAACTATTTCGAATGATTTCGCAGTGAATTGTCTTGCCGAGTAGATCAGACGTGAGCACGCCTCGAAGGAAGTCTCTGCGAAGGTGCTGATAGTCAAAGTTCTCAGTGAATAGCGCTAGCACATCACGAGAACAAATGGAGATGTGACAGTCAATCAGATCATTGCGAACCTGCAATTCTTGATGATCCAGAAAGAAGTGTTCATCCAGATAGAGCTTTTTCAGCCTGGATGCTCCCTTGTTCGTCTCCTGGTAGAATAGGCATTGCCGGTTGCGTGGATCAATAAGATATACTGCAGCGTCATCCCACGCCCTTGATCTGTGAAAGGGACTCGACTCCCGTAGAAGCATCGTCATAATCGTCTCATTCTTTTGCTCCTGGCGTAGTCTGTAATGCCGTTCGAGAATAGGCAGCATCGAGACATTGCTTACAATATCTCCGCTGACCAATATGAAGTCGGACTTTATTACTTGTTTAGCATCGAGCTCTCGTAGCACATCGCCAATGGAGTAGCTTTCGGGAGAATTAATAATATTCATTGTGAAGGGGGAAGAAGTAGACGCCCACTTGGTAGACTCAATGTATTCTTTGATTGCTTCGGCATGTGAGCAGCACATTACAAAGACATCCTTCACGTGTGCCAAAGCCAGCATCTCAAAGGCATACTCTAATAGGGGAGTGTTTGCCAACGGCAGTAGACACTAAACATTAACGCAATCCTCTCAGACGTACTCTTGGACGGTGAAAGGTCAGCGGTCTGAACTTTGAGTCATAGGTATCAGTAAGTATGACAGCTTGCAGTCGCTCCTACACTTAGCTGAGTGTCTTGTGATGGCTCACTTCCTGCTCGTCTTCAATTCCTGGCTTTTTAGCACGAGACATGCTTGCTCGGCATGAACACCACAGCAATCGGGTTTGGATAATTACCACTTATATTCGTAATACATACATGACCTTAGACGCGTGCCCGCTCCACCTTGAATTTACATGTTCGTAACCAATCTTCAACAAGAACCACTCTTGACGAGTCTGCTGTTGGCTTGTCTAGGCTTTGAAAATCAATTTGTGACCTGCCTCTTTCGCTCAGAGCTTGCCTCCTCAGGCGCAGGCCGCTTTCCGGGAAAATACATTGTGGAGGAATCCCCAGAAAAGTTTGAATATCCCCCAAGCATCTGCATATAATCATCATCTGTGAAGGTGAAACCTTCATGAGGCTGTTTGCCAAAAGTTGGAGGGTCCGTATAAGCAGTCTGTGGAACCAGATATGACGGAACAAGCTCCTGGTCCGACGAGCCGCCCGTATTTAGTTGGTTGGTAATATCGTTGTCTACCGCAGATACCACGGCGTTATCATCGTCACCGTCCTCTTCGGAATCTGGGTATTCACTTTTCACGCCAAGCTCACGCGGCCCAACAGCCTTCTCTTTGAGAGCAATGAGATGTATCAGGTGCTTCTCGAGTATTCCTAGTAAGCCATTCTTTGAGAAAGGTTTCGGAAGGACGTCATTCATACCTAAAAATTAGCGCATAACAGCAAATGGCCTACCGTGTGAAAAATAAGTCATCACATCCCCAGAGTGTACATTGGAGGTCATTGATATGATAGGAGTGAGCGGGTCGAATTGACGGATCAAAGAGGTCGCAGAGACGCCATCAAGATTGGGCATGACAATATCCATAAGAACAAGGTCGTATTTTGTGAGATTCATTTTGTTGACCGCTGAGATACCATCAACCTTAAGTTAGAAAAATAATTCAATAGCAGCATACCGCAAGGTCTATATCACAGCCAAATACCTGCAAAAACTTTGTGCTCAGTCTTCGACATATGTCATCATCCTCGACAAGAAGAACTTTGGGTGGCACAGCCCAGCCCGGTACGAAAGCCGCTCTGCGAACTCTGAGAGACTTCTCTGGTTGACTCCCGTTGGGCGCAATAATTGACGTACTTGTCCCTTGGTTGGTTTGGATTATGCCATTCAAATCGCCATTTGCGTCGTCCTCGTTTGCTGGATCTCGCGGAGCCAGATGGCCGTCAGTATAGACACGTAGACCGGCTTCGCCATTACTTTCACCACCTTTCTCGGTGCTACCGTTGAGATTGGCCAATTCATCACCATTTGTGGCTGTCGACGTATCAGGAGCAATGTTCCCGGTGCTCTGCACGCGTTTGGTCATTTCACTCATTTGGTCAAAAGAAGCCTTTGCAACCTCCACATAAGATGATATGAGTTGTTGTACCTGTTGCGACGGCACGAATGGCGCACTGCCATTACCAGCGATAGAAGACGGAGGTGATACAGGAGATGACGTATTGGAAGTGGAAGTGTCGCATGAACCAAGCAGCTTCTTCCGCTCGGATTCGAGAGTGACGACATAAGCAACAAGGTTTTTCATGAGCGAGTCCTGTGCAGACATGTTGCGTTCTACCGATACCATTTCCGACACCACCGATTGATAGTTCTGAGCCAGTGACTGAAGATTGCCGTTCATATGCTCTTGTAATTTCATCATGGATTCCACCTGATGCTGCAGCCTATTTATTTTCCCCTGAGGGTCTTCTGCAACACGACTCGTAGATACAATTTTTCTTCCAGAGGGAGCTTTCCTCTTAATCGTATCGAGATGGCGTTTGTTATTGACGTGGAATTCGTTGTGCTTAAATTCCCAGCTGCCTTCGCCGTATGGATTGACGCCCTTATCATCCACATTCCTGACTTTGTGAAAATCATACTTATTCAGCTGCCTCACAAAGCTAGCAAAGTTCGAGTGCTTAAAGTGCGTTGGCAGGATCGATTTGGTAAATTCATTCGTATCGAAGACAATGAAAGTGTCACCGGTCCCACTCCAGCGGACGATATGATTGTATGACTCATCCTCCAGCATGCTATACAACTTCTGCACAAAGTCCATGTGGCTGGAATGATGCCCATGCTTAGATGCGACGGAGGAACTGGCTCTTGCGATAGGTTGCTGTTCCATGACAATTCTGCGGGAAAGAGCCTCCTGCCCACGACGACCACAGGAAGAGGGCGAACAGTGACGATAGCCCTTTAAAGCGCCCGTGGGGAGTCCGCCTTTGCAAAATGGGTGTTTCCAAGCGGGGTCGAACTAGGATGAGGATGAGGTGGGAAGTTGGTGTGTGAGTTCCTCGCCTATCGTAGGTGATTGACACCAAATTTAGTTATTTTTTGCTGCAAAACTTAACCCTGGAACCGACGAAGTATCCGCGGAGGTCTGGGCAGACACAAAAGAGGAGCAAGCTGAAGGACTAGGAGAAGATGTCGTGTACACACGGAAAAAGTCCTATGAAATTCAATTCGGAGGGGAGTGAGAAATAGACTTATGTGAGCCAAAACGGCGCCCCTACTTAATTTTCAGTTGCCACCCAGATTACCCAGGAAAAACCCTCCGACAAAGGAAGATCGAGACATCTCCAACAAAGGAAGAGAAAGAGACGAGTATTCACAAGCAATTACGACACAGGACATGATGATGCACCGGGCCATGGTAAGGACTGCAGCATTCGCCACTTCGGCACGGAGAGCAGCCATTGCAATTGGACAGCCAATTCCTTCAGTCACTGTGACGGAAACCTCTTCCAACGATCAAGTCGATACTGCAAAGACCCTATCCGGACCCAAGGCTGTCCTTATTGGGGTGCCAGCAGCCTTCTCCCCCGCGTGCTCCGACTCCCATGTGCCGGGGTATTTGGAGCTCTACAACGAGTATGCCAAGAAGGGTGTCAAGAATGTCTATGTAACTGCCGTCAACGATCCATTCGTCATGTCCAAGTGGAAGGAGACCTTTGCTCAGAATGAGAACATCAAATTCCTCGCCGACGTGCAGGGGGAGCTGAGCAAGTCACTGGATCTCACTTTTGATGCCACTGCGCTGCTGGGCAATGTTCGAAGCAAGCGCTATGCAATGCTCGTTGAAGGCGGCAAGGTCAAAGCGCTCGCTGTGGAAGAAGATCCGACCAAAGTTGACGGTGCGTCTCCTCCTTTTTCCTTACTAACGGGCAGTCTCCTCCGCAAAATCTTTCTTGTCAGAGATCTAGTTAGGTTTCATTCGTGTAATCCTTTGCCCAGTTCGCAGGATGAGAGTCGTCTTTCGTCCGTGATATCATCCCTCGGCACTTTCCGTAACGATAAAGGCCCCGTCGCAAACGCGTAAATTTATTTTTTGCAGTTGGAGGAGACAGGAAAGACGGGGGACGGTCTGGGAACGAAAATTGAGAACTCGTTTGTGTGCGGAATACTTTACATCTCAGCAGCCAGCTGTTCGGTGCCGTTCGTTGGCCTGGCAAGGCACGAGCAGCAAGCCCGCCTCCCAAACGGCGCCTCCACTCGGGCACAGAGCCCTACGTTGCTGCCGCACCTGGCATGGCAGAGCATATTAATGAGCATGCCCTCATCAGTGAAACACAGTATGAGTACGAGGCATTGGGCGGAGACGTCCCATTCGGGCCAAATCTCTTGGCTGGCGCATTTGCCGGAATCATGGAGCACACCGTCATGTATCCCATTGATGCCATAAAGACCCGGATGCAAATCGTCAGTCCGCGGCCAAGTGCGGTCTATTCTGGGATTGCTCACGCGCTCTCCCAGATCTCGGCGACAGAGGGTGTCCGATCCCTATGGAAGGGAATGACCAGTGTCATATTAGGCGCTGGGCCGGCGCACGCGGTATATTTTGGCATGTACGAGGCCGTCAAAAGCCATCTCGGGGGAAATATTGGAAGTGGACACCATCCGTTCATCACTGCTGGGGCAGGGGCTTGCGCCACCATTGCGTCAGATGCGCTCATGAATCCTTTTGATGTCATAAAGCAGCGCATGCAGCTACACGGCAATACATCGCGTACCATCTTTGAGTGTGCAAAAAATGTCTACAGGTTAGAGGGCTTGAATGCCTTTTACATCTCCTATCCGACAACCCTTACCATGACCGTCCCTTTCACCGCTATACAGTTCAGCGCCTACGAGTCTCTCTCTAAATTCCTAAACCCTACACGCACTTATGACGCATTCACGCATGTTGTGGCTGGTGGATTGGCGGGTGCAGTTGCTGCTGCAGCAACTACACCACTCGATGTCATCAAAACGCTACTTCAAACTCGAGGCGACTCCCACGATCCAATAATACGAAACTGCAGAGGGCTCGTAGCTGGTGCTCGTCTGATATATGACCGGGAAGGTATGCGTGGGTTCATGAGAGGAGTACGCCCGAGAATATTGGCAACTATGCCGAGGTAAGGATTTACGTGCAGAGAAGCTGATTTTCTAGCACTGCAATTTCATGGACGTCTTATGAGATGGCCAAGTTCTATCTTTACAAGAAACATATATAGTAAACCTCCCGGATCCTTGCCAATTCATTTCCTTCCTCTAGATCCACGTGACTCTTCACGGCGAGATGCACAACAAGATGGGCCTCGTAGTCTCCTGCGGGAAGATGGCAAAGACCATCAAAGTCCGCGTGCCAAGGCAGAAGATGCATCCCAAAGTGGGGAAGCTGATTACGCTGCATAAAAACTATCTCGTTCATGATGAAGCAGAGCAATGCGTTGATGGAGACCTCGTGCGAATTGAGAACTGCCGTCCGCTGAGTGCGAGGAAACGATACACCGTGACACAAGTCGTCAAAGCCATGCCTACGGCTCCCGGTTTTGCGATTCCGGATCTGCACGAAGTAAGGGAAAAGACGGCGCGGGAGAAGTAGGAAGCTATCTCAAAGCCGTAACCTCTCCCCATCACACGCGTGGTGGCCATGCAAAGATGACATTATTGTTTATGCTGGCAAAGCAACAGAATATACGGCCCGCCAAGCTCTTTTTTTGGACTTGATAGACCTAATTTCTACGGCGGCCAGCAAAGAGGCACCCTTTCAAAGGAGTGTGGCCAATTCCGAGCAAGGGTACAAAGGCACTCAACAGTGGTATTTATTTAGGCACAAATGTGAACACTGTACAGGATGAAAATCTATTCGCTCCTACACTCTATGCACCCGAACTCCCATACTGACTTGCCCATTCCTCAAATTGCTTCAGACCCTCTTTTCCCACGCTAGGCCGGATGGTCAACATGCTATCCTGGAAGTCAGCCAGCTCAATTGGCCTTATGTGGTCAAA
>JAABUZ0100006395.1_pt1 | contig 14748 bp, 11 predicted proteins | sample 5562091 | NCBI WGS metagenome assembly JAABUZ01 (sample SAMN12813069, study PRJNA571459) | rock metagenome | isolation source: Antarctica rocks | place: Antarctica: Victoria Land, Linnaeus Terrace sud | collected 2015-12-21 | reverse complement strand
CCCAGACGCTGGTGTCGCTGGCGTACAGCGGCGCACCATCATCCAGCGGGTAGCTGGCCACGATCTCGCGCAGCCAGCCCGCGTCGATCTCCCCGTCGGCGAGCGCGTCGTAGGCACTGCCCCAGCCGCGCTCGAAGAGCGCGCTCAGGCTCAGGTGCACAAACGAGGGCACCGCACCGGCGACCAGCATGGCATCCAGCAACTCGAACAGGGCATTCCGTCGGCGCACCAAGGCGTCGTAGACCTGCTCGCGGAACACCCCCAGCGCCTCGCGTTGAGCCCGGTCGGACATGGCCGAGCCTACCGGGACGCACCCACCCTTGTCTCGGAGCCGCTCCCCTGCCCGCCAAACAGTTAAATGACAAGCTAAGTCTTGCTTTGTTTCTCGTCATCTGAGCTCCACCTGCTTGTTCAGGCTCTTCCTTTTGTTCGCGCTACGCGCTTAGGCGAGCCCAGTCGTCCTCGATCATCCGGGCCATGCGCTCGCCCAGCCGCAGGCTGTAGTTCTGGCCGCGATCCTGCGGGTACACGTGCGCCATGTTCGCCAGGTACACCCCGGGCAGGGGCGTGCGGTGTGGGGGCAGCCTGTCCAGATAGTCGGTCGTGACGATCGGCTGGGCGAACGGCGCCTTGAACACCCAGCTCTGCCGCACCCAGCCCGGCGCGAACGTCGGCACAATGCGCTGGACCGCTGGTAGGTAGCGGGCCAAGATCTCCTCGTCGGTCGCTCGGAACAGCGGGTGGTCCATCGGCAGGTAGTTCCCCAGGTACACCAGGTGCGCGCCACCGTAGTCAGCGGCTGGCAGGAAGCTCGTGTGCTCGACCAGCGCCAGGAACGGGAAGTCGCGGTCGTTGATGTTGAGCCAGTAGACCCCGCGCGTGAGCGGCCGATCCAGCGCCAGGATGGCGACGTGGGCGCCGTAGTGCTCGGGTCCCGGAAAGCGCTCGACGAAGCTGGCGGGCAGGTCTGTGGCCAGACGGGCGAACAGGCGGGACGGCAGCGTGACCAGCAGCCGCTCCACGTGGTGGGGCTCGCCTCCGTCGGTCTCCAGAATGATGCCGTCGCCGGTCGCGTAGATCCGCGTGACGGGGGTGCCCGTCAGCACGCGGCCGCCTGAGGACTGGATGCGGGCGCCCAGAGCGTCGTACAGCTGCTGGAAGCCGCCCCGGACGTAGCCGAGGCTCACCGTCCGCTCGTGGACGCGGCTCCAGAACCAGCTCATCGCTACAGCCTCGGCGCGGTCGCCAAACTTGCCGCGCAGCAGCGGCCCCCACTGGACGTCGTAGACCCGCTGGCCCATGACGCGGCGGATCCAGGCGGCGGCGGTCTGGCCGGAAAAGACGCGCTCGTCCGGGATGGCCTTGAGCAGGGCGATGCCGGCGCCGAGGCGGACCCGGTCCAACGGCGGGAGGAACGGGTAGCGGAGGACGTCGCGCGCCGTGCTCAGGCTGGCGGTCCGCCCGTGGTAGAGGACGCTGGTATTGGGCGTCCCCCAGAGCAAACGGTCGCGGAGGCCGAGCTCCTGGATGAAGCGGATGGCTGTGGTGTCGGTACGGAAGATGTGGTGGTAGAACTTCTCCAGCGCGCTCGGCCCGACGCTGAACCCTGCCGCCAGCCCGCCGAGCTGGGGCTCCCGTTCGAACAGGGTGACCCGCCAGCCGGCCTGAGCCAGGCGCAACGCCGCGGCCAGGCCAAGCGCGCCACCGCCAAGCACGCCGACGCGCCTGGGCTGGACCGGCACGACGCTCGCGCTCACGGAGCGGGCGACGGCCGCGGTTTGGGGACCGCGTCCTCTCCGCCGCCGACGGTGAAGCGCCAGGTGAAGCCGCCGCGCCCGCCGCCGGCGTCGTTGACTATCACCCGGGCGGTGTGCTGGCCCGGGGGGAGAAGCTGCGACGTGCGGATGGTCCATTGCCGCGCCGATTGCTGGTCGACTGCGCCGACGGCGACGCCATCGATCGTCAGGGCAGCATCGCCGAGATCCGTGCCGCGCCCGACGAGCACCGCCGAGACGACGACGGGGGCACCGGCGGGTGCGCTGGTGCCGTCGGCGGGCGTGATAGTGCGCACGATTGGCGGCAGCACGCTGGCGGCTGGCGAGGCCGCTGGCGACGCGGCGACGGCTGGGCTTGGGCTCGGACTCGCGCCAGGGACCACGTCGGGCGCGGCCTCGGCCGGGCTTGGGGCCGCCTCCGGGCCGGGGGACAGGATCGGTGGCGGGCGGAGGCGGTCGTCGCTGACGGCCAGCGTTGGCGGCACGGCGGAGGTGGGCGCGTCGCCACTGCCGCCGGGCGCCGCGCCGCGGGCGGGTCGATCGGCCGGCCGCCCGCAGCCCAGGAGAAGGGCGAGGGCGAGCGGGAGCGGAAGAAGCCGGAGGACGAGGCGGCGGCCAGGCCCGAACATTTTGGAGCAGTCTACGGTGACGAGCCGTCAGCTATCAGCCATCAGCCGTCAGCAGGCGGGCCGCTGCGCCTGGGCATGAGACCGCCGTACCTTACGTCGCGCTGATAGCTGACCGCTGACGGCTGAGTGCTCGTCCGCCCGATAGCTGATAGCTGACGGCTGATTGCTGATAGCTTGTCACCGCATGTCCCTCCGGTTCGGCTGCTGGTTGTACCGCTGGCGCTGGCCCGTGCTCGGCGCCTGGCTCCTCGTCCTGACCGCCGCCGTGCCAATCGCCCCGGGCGTCTTCCGCGCCCTCTCCGCCGGCGGCTTCAGCAGCGGCGACCTCGAGGCCGCCCGCGCCGCCTCCCTGCTCGCCCAACGCTTCCAGGCCAGCTCGCTCATGGTCTACGCCGTCTACCACGACGGCGCCGGCGGGCTCGCCGCGACCGACCCCCGCTTCCTCGCCCAGGTCGATGCCTCCCTGGCCGGCGTGCGCGGCCTGGACGTCGTCGACCACGTCACCACTCCCAGTGACGACCCGCGCCAGATCGCCCCGGACGGCCGCGCCGCCTACGCCACCATCGCCATCCGCTCCGCCGCCGAGCAGTCGCGCGACGTCCCCACGCTCATTACCCAGGCGCTCCAGCGTACCGACCTCCAGGTCACGCTCACCGGCCCAGCCATCTTCTACCAGGACATCTACGACGTCACCGAGCGCGACCTGCGCCGCGCCGAGCTCATCTCCTTCCCCTTCGCCGCCATCGCGCTGCTCTTCGTCTTCGGGTCGGTCGTCGCGGGGGCCGTCCCAGGCCTGGTCGGCGGCGCCTCCGTCGTCGTCACGCTGGCCGCGCTGGTCGGCGTCAGCCAGGTCTCGGAGCAGTCCATCTTCGCGCTCAACCTGACCACCATGCTCGGGCTCGGCCTCGGGATCGACTACTCCCTGTTCATCGTCAGCCGCTTCCGCGAGGAGATGGCGCGCGGCCGCTCCGTCGAGGATGCCGTCGCCTGGTCGGTCGCCACCGCGGGTCGCGCCGTCCTGTTCTCCGGCCTGACAGTCTGCGTCGGCATGCTCGCCATGCTGCTGTTCGACATCAGCGCGCTGCGCTCCCTCGGCGTCGCCGGCTCGCTCGTCGTCGCCGTGAGCGTGCTGGCCGCCCTCACCCTGCTGCCGCCCGTCCTGGCGGTGCTCGGGCCGCGGATCGACGCCTTGCCGGTGCGGCGGCTGCGCCGGCCGGGCGCGGCCGCCCCGGCTCGGGAACGCCTGTGGGGCCGCCTGGCCCACGCTGTGATGGCGCGCCCGTGGGCGACCCTGGTGCCCCTCCTGGTGCTGCTGGTGGGCCTGGGCCTGCCCTTCCTGCGGGTGCAGCTGGGCGCGCCGGACGCCTCCATCTTGCCGACCGACGTCCAGTCGCGGCGCGGCTTCGACCTCCTGCGCGAGCACTGGGGCGAGGGCGAGCTCTCGCCAGTGCTCATGGTCTTCCAGTCGACCGGCGGCTCCGCGCTCACGCCGGAGCGCGTCGCGTCCCTCTACTCCTTCGCCCGGCAGGTCGCCGCCGACCCGCGGGTGACGCGCGTGGAGAGCATCGTCAGTCTCGACCCGCGCCTGACTCTGGCGCAGTACCAGCTCCTGTACGCGGACCCCGAGCGGATCGACGACCCCTTCGCCCGCGCAGTCGCCCACGCCACCGTGCGGGACGACGTGGTGGTGGTCACGGCGGTCGGTCGCTACGGCCAGACCGCGGTGCAGGCGAAGGACCTCGTGCGCGCTATTCGGGCTACCCCGCCGCCCGACGGCTTCTCCCTGCTGGTCGCCGGGGGGACGGCCGGGGTCGTGGACTACGCCGATCGCCTGTACGAGCAGTTCCCACGGGCCGCCCTGCTCGTGGTGGCCGTCATCTACCTCGTGCTGCTGGTCACCTTCCGCTCCGTGGTCATCCCCGCCAAGGCGATCGTGATGAACGTCCTGTCCATTCTGGCGAGCTACGGCGCATTGGTGGTCGTCTTCCAGGAGGGCGCGCTGTCGGGCCCGCTGCGCTTCACACCGCTCGGGTTCGTCGAAGCGTCGCTGCCCATCCTCATGTTCTGCGTCCTGTTCGGCCTGTCGATGGACTACGAGGTGTTCCTGCTGTCCCGCATCAAGGAGGCGCACGACGCCGGCCTGGACAACCGCGCCAGCGTCGCCCTGGGTCTCGAGCAGTCGGGCCGCATCATCACCAGCGCCGCCGGCATCGTGGTGCTGGTCAGCCTGTCGTTCGTCGCCGCCGACATCGTGCTCATCAAGGCCCTTGGCCTGGGGACGGCGATCGCCGTGTTCGTCGACGCCACACTCGTCCGCGCCCTGCTGGTGCCGGCCACCATGCGACTGCTCGGCGACTGGAACTGGTGGGCGCCCGGCTGGGTCAGACGCCGCCTGCCGATGGGCGGGCTCCATGCCCCGTAGCGCCCGTCTCCTGGCCCTGCTGGTGCTGCTTGTTCTGCCTCTCAGCGCCTGTGGTCGGCCGACCGCGCCGCTGCCGCCGGCGCCAGCGCCGACGCCGACAGTTGTCCCGCCGGTGCTGCTCCCGCAGGACGCCGGCGCACACGACGTGCTGATGGAGTGGTGGTACTACACGGGCCACCTGCGCACCCCGGCCGAGGCGCGGGAGTACGGCTTCGAGTTCACCATCTTCCAGGTCCGGCGCGCCGGCGCGCCAGCCGGCTACCTGGCGCACTTCGCGGTCACCGACGTCGCCGGCCAGACCTTCAGCCACCAGGCGCACGTGGTCTCGGGCGACCCGCAGACCGGCTTCGACCTGGACGTGCAGGGGTGGCGCCTGACGCAGCCGACCACTGGGGGCGGGGACGACAGTATCGCGGCCGCTATGGACGCCGGCCCGGGCGCCGAGCAGCCGTACGGCCTCCGCCTCCACCTGCGCGACCTCAAGCCGCCGGCCCTCCACAACGGCGGGTACATCGACTACGGGCCGCCCGGCGGCTCGTACTACTACTCGCGCACCCGCCTGGCCGTCTCGGGCGAGCTGCGGTCCGGCGGCGCCTGGCAGCCCGTGTCCGGCCAGGCCTGGATGGACCACCAGTGGGGCAACTTCGTCGTCGCCGGCGGCGGCTGGGACTGGTACAGCCTGCAGCTGAACGACAACACCGAGCTCATGCTCTACGTGCTGCGCAGCGCCAACGGCGAGACGACGGGCGTCTACGGCACCCGGGTGCTGGCGGACGGGACGGTGCGCGACCTCGGCCCGGGCGCAGTCGTCGCCGAGGCCACCGGCCACTGGACCAGCCCGCGCACGCGCGCCACCTACCCGTCCGGCTGGCGCCTCACGTTCGCGGCCGGCCTGCCGCGGCTGGTGGTCACGCCGAGGGTCGCCGACCAGGAGCTCTACTTCCCTGGCCACGCCGACCTGACGGCCAACGTCCCTGTCTACTGGGAAGGCGCCGTCTCGCTAGCCGGCGAAGACGGCAGCCCACTGGGCCAGGGCTACGTGGAGCTGACAGGCTATGGGCCCGGCTGACCTTTGGTGAAATTGGTGAAAGCGGTGATAGTGGGGCTCAGTGGTACTGGCCGGTCACGGCGATGTAGGCCAGCTTCTGGAGCTCCGAGAAGGTCAGCCGGCGCGTCCCGGCGTCGTGCCACCACGACAGCTTGCGCCACTCGCCATCCGGGGCCGAGTGGACCGCCAGCCCGATACCACTCCCCTTGTACGCGGCGTCGAAGGTGAGCTTCGCCCGACGGGCGTGGTACGGCGACGTCACCAGGATGGCGCTGCGGGCGCCACGCTGTTCGAGCAGGCCGCGGGTGTACACGGCGTTGCCCCAGGTGTCCTCGCCAAGCGGGTCCTCGACGATCGCGCTCGGCGGTACGCCCGCTGCGATGGCCATGTCGTGCATGACGTTGGCGTTGCTCGTGCCGTTGTCGCGGGCCGCGCCAGAGAACACCAGGCTGCGGCCCAGGCCGGCCCGGTAGAGGCGCACCCCCTCCTGGAAGCGCGCCATCGCCTCGTCGCCGCTGATCACCACGATGGCATCGCTCGGCTGGGGTTCCGGCTGGGGCGTGTCCAGCACGTAGCCCGGGCCGAAGACCGCCAGGATCACGGCGATGACGAGCGTGGGCGGGACCACCAGGAGCAGCGACCGCCACGTCAGCGCCGGCCGCGGCGGCGCGGCCACCCGCGATGGCACGCGACTGCGGGCGCGGGCGGGCGCCGCGCGACCCGCGGCTCTCGCAACGGAACGGCTCATGGGCAATCGGTGGACGGGAAGACCGTGGCGCTTAGTTTCTCACGGCGAGGCGTCGCGCGTCCTCCCTTTTCCCCCTGCACTGGTCCAGATTACAGAGGAGACCCGGCACCAGGAGCTGGAGGCGGGGCCACGCCGTCGACCGCCGCCTCCAGCCGGCGCTGCGCCTCGCCGTCAAGGACAACGTCGGCAGCGGCCAGGTTCTCCTCGAGCTGCGCCACGCTGCTGGCGCCCATGATGACCGACGCGACGCCTGGCTGGTGCACGGCCCAGGCGAGCGCCGCCTGGCTCGGCGTGAGGCCGAGGTCGCCCACCACAGCGGCGAGGCGGTCCGCCGCGGCCAGGGTGCGCTCGTTCAGCAGAGGAATGTGGCTCGGCCGACCGTCCCGCGTGTGGCCGACGACGGCTGCCCGGTTCCGCGACAGCGCGGCAGGCGCGGCCTGGGCGCCGTACTTGGCGGTGAGCACCCCGCCAGCGAGCGGGCTGTACGGGACCAGCGCCAAGCCGTACCGGGCGCAGGCCGGGCCGAGCTCCCGCTCCAGCGAGCGGTCCAGGAGGTTGTACAGCGTCTGGGCGCAGACGACCGGCGCGAAGCTCCGGCGGTCGGCGATCCAGAGCGCCTCGACGGTCAGCCACGCCGGGTAGTTGGACAGGCCGATAGCCCGCACTTTGCCGGCGCGCAGGAGGTCGTCGAAGGCGCGCAGCGTCTCCTCCAGATCGACGTCCGGATCGACGTGGTGCGGGTAGTACAGGTCGACGTAGTCGGTGCGCAGGCGGCGCAGGCTGCCTTCGATCGCGGCCACGATGTGCCGCCGCGACAGGCCGTGGTCCGCCGGCGTCCCGGTCCGGAACTGGGCTGGGTCGTAGCGCTTCTTGGTCGCCAGGACCACGTCGTGCCGCCGCGACCCCAGCGCCTGGCCGAGAACCTTCTCGGCGGCGCCGTAGTCCGGGCGGGTGTAGATCTCCGCTGTGTCGACGAAGTTGACGCCGCGGTCGAGAGCGGCGTGGATGATCGGGACCGCGTCCGCGGCCGGCACCTGGCTGCCGTAGAAGACGGTCCCGAGGCTGAGGACGGAGACGCTCATGCCCGAGCGCCCGAGCAGCCGGTAGCGCATCTCAGCTATCAGCTATCAGCTACCGGCTATCGGCTGAGCGCTGGAACGGTACGTAGACCATGAGATCGGGCTTGTAGAAGAGCCTGCTCCTGACTGCTGCCAGGCCCAGCGCCCATGATACGCCCGGCCGGACGTCGCCGCCCTGGTACGGCTCACGAGTGCCGTACCAGGGCGGGCGCCGTCTTGCTCGCTAGTAGGAGCAGCTCACGCGGACGGCGTCGGCGGCCACGCCGTAGCCGGTGGGGCCGCGGTCGTCCAACACGACGGAGATGGACCCGCCAGCAGCCGGCCAGCGCCCCATGTCCTGCCAGCCGTTGACCTTCAGCTGGTCGATGGTGAAGCCGCCCACGTGGCTGTTGCCGTTGTTGTCGTACATCGTGTAGTACGCCGGGTGGGCCGTGGCGACGATCGAGCTGGTCGCGGGAACGTACACCTGCACATCACAGGTGGCGTTCGAGGCGAGGCCGGTATGGAACCACCACTTGACGGTGTCGCCCGAGGCCGTGTTGCCGTTGGAGTGGGTCCACAGGTACTGCCCGTTGCAGCCGCTGCCAACTAGACCGCCCTGGGACGTCGGGTACCAGGTGTTGTCCGGCGTCGAGACGACGACGCCCTGGCTGCCGTTCTGCGTGCAGTTCGGCCCCGTCGTCGCGGAGTAGGTCGCCGGCGGTGGGGGCGGCAGTCGAAGCGTCACCACGAGGACGAGGCCGTCGTAGGACACACCGTCGCTGCCCTTGCCTCCTGCTCGGTTCACGTAGCGGACGTTCAAGCAGCCTGGTCCGCTGACCACGGCTGGGCAGGTGCTACCGCTGTTGCCCGTGAGCTGGAAGCCTCGCAAGTGGGCAGCCTGGATGATCTGCTGCTTGAAATCCTCTCGCCCCTGATCGAAACCAGTCGGATCGATGCAGTGCCAGGGGCGCCCGTTCACCTGGCACACATGCTCCTCGCTGAGGGCCAGGAACCAGGCGCCCGTGGCGTTCTGGCGCCAGCCACGCAAGTGATTGTGGGTGATGCCACCAGGATCGCCTGGCGTCGCGACGTTCGCGCACCCATAGGGTCGCCAGGAGACCTGCTGGGTGGCGGAGGAGCTATCGCTCTGCACAGACGCTGATTCTGGACTGATGCAGTTGCCATTCTGAACATCGGTCCCGATGCCCACCGACTGCCACCCGTAGATGCCCAGGAAGCTCTGGAGCGCGTACGGCATCGTGATGTCGGAGTTGGCCGAGATGATCACATTGAGTGGGTCTTTGCCGGCCTCGACCGCGCCCGCTTGCGAATGCGCTAGCCAGTCGTGCGGCTGGTTGAAGTCTGGCGTAGCAGCGGACGTGGTCGACGCCGGCAAGCCGACCACGAGGCCAGCCACCGACACTGCTGAGATCAACCCCCGCCCGAGGCGGCGCCTGAAATCGGTCCAGCGAGAAGAATCTGAGAGAAGCCTTTGCATACGAAAGGTCCTTTACCAGTCTGACCGTTATCACGGTCCAATGAGCGAGTATGACGCCCGTTGCTCCGAGCAGGTGCCGCGGACGGCGTCGGCGACGACGCCGTAGCCGGTGGGGTCACGGTCATCGACAACGACGGAGATGGACCCGCCAGCAGCCGGCCCTTTCGGATTGAGCGGACACGCCGGTCCACAATGGTAAAATGTGTCGGACGATGGTAAGACGTCGCCTGCGGCGGCGCGGACGACGCCCGCCAATGCAGGCTGTCAAAGTGCTTCAGGTCATAAGCGCATCAACCTCCAGTCGCCGGGTTGTTGGGTGCCAGCCTGATGCGTGAGCAGGCGAAGACTGGCCCCGGCCCGTCGCCGGAGCCAGTCTTCGCGCTGACGCGCTCAGTCGCCAGCGTGGATGAAGTTTTGCGGGAACGGAACGAAGAAACGCCCCAGCCCAAAGCTGGTGTCGTACGCTCCGCCGCGCGGCATGTGTAGCGTTGAGAACCGCTGGTTCTCGCGCAGGTTGTACTGGGCTAGCTCGATGGAGCCATCGCCGTTGACCGCGTACACGTAGGCAACGTGGCCGATCGCAAATGTGCCTGGAATGTCACCCCACTGGGCAATATCGCCGACGCGGGGAGCGCTGTCGACGGGAATGCCGCGCTGGCGGGCGCTGGCAGCCCAGGCGTCGGAGTTGCCCCAGTAGTACGTCACAGAACTGACGCCCGCGTCTGTTGGCCGCCAGCCGGCGTCAGGCACGAAGGGTGGATGCTGTTTGCCCCCCTTGTTCTCGTAGATCTTCCACGCGGCGTAGGAGACACACTCGCCGTACCCCATACCCCACGGATCACCACCGGCCCGCAGGCCACTCCACGGGTAGTCGTTCAGCGTCGCGGGCGGCGGCGTGCCGGGCGGGCCGTCGATAGAGACGGCCATGGCGTCGGCCGACACGTAGCAGGTGCCGTTACCCGAGGCGCAGCCCCGATTCGCTGCGCTCGCATCCGTATTGTCGACACTGACGTGGATCTTGCCGGCCTCAGGCGAGAAGGCAACCGCGCCGTAGTCGTTGAGCTGCACCCAACGGTCGGTGTAACGCTCCTGATCGACGTAGCCGCCGTGAGAGAAGTTGTGGGCATCCACGTGGTAATGGACGTTGCCAGCATTCGCGTATGTGTGCCCGACCCAAACCCACACGTGGTAACTCGGGGCCGTAAGCCCGGCGAACGTGTAATCAACGCTCGCCGGGGCAGCCCCAGACAGAGTCGTCCGAACGTACAGCTTGCTTTGACACGGGTCTCCGAAGCCCGTCGCGGTTGCACTCCACCCGGTTCTTGCCGCCGGCGGGCACACGACCCTCGTTGTGGTGTCGGCCATGGCGAGCATCGGCGCCTGGCTCAGCAGACTGGTGGCGATGATGCCAACAAGGAACAAAAAGAGCCATGCGCAGCAGCGCGCGGCGCGTGCCAGCGGCCCGCGGTAGATCAACATCTCGCCCTCCCAGAGCGGCAGGCCTGCCGTGCGCGCCAGCGCCGTCAGTGTTGCTTTCAGCCCGACAGCCGTTGACGCTACCAATCCGACAGCTGCCACGATAGGTGCGTTACTACTCGTTTGTGTTAACGCTTGACGTAGGACTCCTGTCACCGGGCCGACATCACTGCCTGGAGACGGCGACCGACCAGTACGGTGGTCCGGTGATCCACGTCAGTGGGGACCGAGCTCCCACACCAGGCTTACTGACCCGCTGGTACGTGTAAGAACAGTGACGGTCCAGAGCGAGGCGGTCTTTAGGATTTCTTTCAGCCGCCTTTAGCCTGACTTTCACCGTCGTCGCTCGGCACGGCCTGACACTTTCGACTGGCTGCCCGTTTTTCCGCGCGCAGCCATCCATCGGCCTGGGGAAAGACGAGGGCCGCCCTAGTAGAAACGCACGCGACGTCGCCTCCGGGCGCCTATGACCTGGACTTAAGACCTGTCGCCGCCACGAACAACCGATGGTGACTGCCAACGACGTTCTGTTGCGCTGGGAGCTCTTGTGAAGGAGGCTGGTTTGCTCCTCACCCTGATCGTGAGCGTGGTCATACTGTTGACACGCACCATCGCGGCCATGGCCGCGTCGGCCACCAACCCCCAACAGGGAGCCGTCACGCTGGCGCCCGTCAATGGCGGCACGATCTCCGCTAGCGCCACCATCATCGACCTTGGCATTTCGCTGACGGTGAGCGGCAGCGCCGTCGGGCTCAACCCGCTCCAGACCTACTACTCGTTGTTCTACGACACGGGCTCGGTCCCCACCGGCCCCAAGGCGTGTCTGCCCACCAACAATTCGCTGTCGTTCGCGCAGATGCTCGTCGGGCCATGGGCCACCCCGGCCGGCGGCGGCAGGTCGGTCTTGTCGTCAGTTCGCACCGGTCCGCTGTACGCCCCGCTGAGCGCGCTGGGGACGATGTCAGTTCGTCTGGACACGCAGCCGCTGTCGCCCCCGCCAACGGCCCCGAACCCACAGCGCTTCGTACTTCAGGCCTGCGGCAAGATCGTCCCAACGGTGTCGCCGTACTGATTGGTCCGAGCTGGGATGTTGCCCTGTCGATCCGACCACGGCAGTGACGTGGGTGCGTCGCTGCGCCCGCGCCGCGGGGGCTGCATGTCATGAGCGCACTAGCGCCGCCAATGGCGGCCACTCTGGACTGGCTTGGCCTGCGGACGATCTCGCCGCGTGCCCTCCTGGCTTGCCTAGGTCTGTCATTGGCCGCCTGGAGCGTGGCCAACTCCTTGTCGTTGCCCATCTGGGCCGGCGGATTTGCCGCCCTCGTCCCGTGGTCGGTGTTGTTCGCGCGGGAGGTCGCCTGGACCTATCAGCACTCCCACTGGCTGGCTCTGTTCTATGCGCTGGTGGTGAGCCAGTCCGTCCACTTCGCAGAACACGTCGGGCAGATGATTCAAATCCACGTCCTCGGCCTCGAGGGCGACGCGGCGCGCGGCGTCATTGGCGCGCTCGACGTCGAGTGGGTGCACTTCCTGTTCAACACCTGGGTGATCCTGGCAGCGGTCATGCTGCTGGAGCGCTTCCGCTCGAACCGCTGGCTGTGGGTCGCGGCGGCCTGCGCCGGCTGGCACGAGGTCGAGCACGCCTATCTGCTGGCGGTGTACCTGGCAACCGGTCTCCAGAGTACGTCCGGGCTGCTCGCGGCCGGAGGGGCCGTCGGCGGAGGGCTGCCGTTCTTCCGGGCCGACCTGCACTTCCTCTACAACCTGGCGGAGACGGTCCCCCTTCTGATCGCCTTCAGCCTCCAGCTGCTCCATGGCGCGCGTCGGCGGCCCCGCGCCAGCGACTTGCCCTGAGACGCAGCATCCGCCAATGATCACACGGCCGCACCAAGGTTGACGGCTTGGTGCTGCGGTCTAGGCGGCCACGACGCGCTGATCCATATCCCTCCTCCATCAAGGGAGGGCAGTGCGCCGTGGCCACGGCCGCCTCCAGCCGCTCGCGCCAGCCGCCTACGCCGCACGCCGTCACTGTCGCAGGTCGCGCACAGCATAGTGTTGGTCCGCGGCGGCTAGGCGCCCGGAGTCGCTAACGTGCTCAGGTCAGGCAAGTCTATGACGTACAGTCCTATCTCGGTCGGCCGCGGCGTCCTGACATCGGCATTCAGACCGGCGATAGCGATCAGGGACGCACCGTCAGGACCCCAGGCGGCTTCGCCGACTCCGTCGATACCCAACACCAGGTGCAGTTTGCCGGTGGCCACCTCTACTAGCCAGAGTCCCTTCTCGCCGTTGGCAAGCTCCATCGAGAGGGCGAGCCAACGACTGTTCGGGGACCACGCCGCGGCCCCGGCTTCTCGAATTCCGCTGACCAACGGGTGTAGGTGCCAGTCGCTTGGTGTCATGAGATACAGCACGCGGGGAAGATCCAGTCGACCTATGCCCTGGGCTCCGTGATCATCCTGAGCCCCATCCAAAGCGACTAACTGTCCATTCGGTGCCCAAACAGGAAAGCCGGCACGCGCCAAGGGCAGGTGCAGCGGCTCGACGCTTGTCGGACCGATCTGATCGAGGCCTTCCGCCAGCCCGTGTCCGTCGTTGATCAATCCGAGCTGGAGGTCTGGGGCAACAGCGAACAAACGCGAGGCCATGTGAAGATGGTACGGCCGAAAGGACGCCACCTGACCTGTCTGCGGGTCGTAGGTCATGATGGTTGAGGCTTGCTGCGGGATCGGCCGCGTCATCGTTCCCGTGTTTCCGCAGCGCTGCAGGTAGGCCAGTCGTCCGTCCGTGAGTGGCAGCGGGTACAGTTCATCGGCGAGCGGACAGTCAGGGTCAGGCGGGACAGGCAACTTGTGCCAGTCTGAGTCGCCGAGCTCCCGCGTATACAGGTGCAGCTTGCCAACGTCATGCCCGACGGAGCGGCCGGGCGGTGGGAAAGGAAACAGGCTTACCACCACCTCCTGGGTAGCCTGCCACCAGACGGGATTATCCAGAGCCCCGTCGGGTGGGCCAGCCAGGAATCGCACGGCACTGCGGCTGACGAGTGGTTCGTGAGTCGTCGGTCGACCTACAGCGGCTCCCCACATGAAGCAGCCACCGAGTAAAAGGATAAGCCCCACTCCCCACGTCAGTAATAACACTGGCGGCAAATGGTGCACAACGCAATTAGGGCTAGGCTGGGGCAAAGGATTCATTGACGGCAGACTCAGTAAGGATGGCCCACGTGTCGACACCCTGTCGATCAAAGGGCGTACAGCGCATCTGACCCACTGGGGTGAAGCTAATGTGGTGGCCTTGATGGTGTCGCCGAGATGATCGGTGCCGATGTAGGAGAGCACCTCGTTCTTGCGCCGCGCCACCAGGCGCCCCAGGGCCATGTAGTACTTGGTCACCACCCGCGCGGTGGTCTGGCCATTGCCGAGGTTGTTCTCGTACCCACCGGCGTAGTGGATGGTGCCGGTCTGGTCCAGCCGCTTGCGGCGGATGCCGTCCCCGTCATGCACGAACCGGCAGATCGTCCCGCCCGCCGTCACGCGGACCGGTCGGCGCGCCGGGTCGTAGGCGATCGTCTGGGTGCCGCGCTTGGTCAGCGAGCCGTTGGCATCGTAGCCGTAGCTGGTGCCATTGGCCGCGACGACGGCGTGCGGATGGGCGCTGCCGGGCGCCGGGTAGCTGTAGGCTTGGCCGTTCTTGGTGGTGAGGTCACCCACCTGGTCGTAGCTGTAGCTCTCCGCCACGGCGCCGCTGGCCGCCACCAGACGGTCCAGCGCATCGTAGCCGTAGCTGATTGCCTCCCCGGTCACGGCGTTGTCGGTGTGCGTCAGGTTGCCCACGGCATCCCAGTACGTATCGCGCGACTAGCCGGCTGTTGAAATACTCTCTTCTGCGGCGGAAGCATACAGCATGTTGTATAGCTTGGGTCTATCCCTATACAGCCGGCTGTAGTGCTCGATCTCGGCGGACCCTTCTTCAACAGCCTGCTAGTACTTCTCCGTGAAGCTGTGACGGGATCGTAGCGGGCGGGGTCTACCGGCGGCGCGGCCGTGCGGCGTACGGTCGGCGCATGACCAGCACCACCGTCGCGGTCGTGG
>JAABUZ0100006392.1_pt1 | contig 14752 bp, 13 predicted proteins | sample 5562091 | NCBI WGS metagenome assembly JAABUZ01 (sample SAMN12813069, study PRJNA571459) | rock metagenome | isolation source: Antarctica rocks | place: Antarctica: Victoria Land, Linnaeus Terrace sud | collected 2015-12-21 | reverse complement strand
CTCACAGCGTACACCATCCGTGCAATAGATGAAAACATCCTTTTGTACTGGCGAATGAATTTTTCTATGTATATTGGAAGGGACAAAACCCTTTGAATCCTGGTGGAAGAAATGCTCCGTGAAAGTGACCCACCTGAGATTCGTAATGGTTTCTAGCGTCGGTTATCAGAGTCTTTGATGACCCCTTGCACAGAAGTTCACGAAAGTTCGGCGGTGACAGAAATTTGACAAACAAAGGTTCATCCATCGCTACTGGTGTCCCAAAAGGGCATATCTCATCAACGTTTCTCACCGAGTAGCCAGAAAAAGCATGTTTAGACCCAGGATTGGATTTGAGATACCCCGATTGATTGTCCTTACCGGGGAAAACCAATCCCTTTACAAAATTTCTTGTACTGATCGATTACCTCATTCTCGCTAGCAACAGTAATATTGTAACCTTCCCGACAACGCGGGCTTTGCCATGCAATCCAAGGCTTGTGCGCAAGCATCTATTAAATTCGGCCAAGTCATGCACTTTTGCTGGATCGTTCGGTATCCCAATATGAGGTGGGACCTGCAAGTACCTGTAGAGCAGAAGTACTTTGCCTAATGATTGATCGCAAGTACAGTGTCCCCAGGTTAACTGAATCGGATCCACCGCATCGCGTCGTGTACGAGCTCGGAAAACATCTTTTATCGAAACAAATGAGGTTATATTGTAAACATGCTCCACATTCCAAGCTCTAGTATTATGCTGTGCCCATATTTACATGTTGCTTTCACTTAATCGATTTTTATATAAGCCAAATCATACTATCCTTGAACGTCATCTCCCCAGCTCAAACTAGGTCGAGGAGAATGCCTTCGAACGATCGAACCTCTTCGACTCTCTGCGTTTTGCTCGCCTCGCTCAATTGCAGGTGCTTGGGCAAAGCTAATGCTGGGGAGATGCGGACCAGGATTTGAGAGACCAGAATGTTTGAATCTTTTCTCATCTTCGGTTGGGTCTCTTTCGCTCTCTTTCTCCACATTATCCCTTAAGCCTAGTGCAGCTTCTCTACGATGTCGTTCAGCTGCAGTTTCATCCTCTCTGTCGTCGTGAACGTGTTTATTGGTTGATCTCTGATCAGTAGCTTGGTCAACGTCGTCTCTCAACCCAACCACTCCCCATTGACGGTTTGTGGACGTATCTTCAACAGACTTGACAGGCTCGTTTTGACGAAGTGATTCGAGCTCATCTGGGCTCGTTGTCTGAGTTTCCTGCGGATTCTTATTCCTGAACCAAACTTTCATTCGCTGATATGTAGGAACACTGCGCGATTCGACCTTGGGTATATTATACCGCTTTATTATTTCACCCTCCTCGTTCTCCCAGATAACAGTATTTCCTATCTCATAAGCGTAAACATTTCCTTTGCGCCGGTTCTGCCTAATTACTTGATCAGATAACGCACCCGGCCGGACTGACGAAGGCCCTGCGTCAGAATCAGCAGGCAGTCCTTGAGCCGGACTCTTCATTTGACTGATGACCTCACCAGATTCGTCCTCAAGTATAAGATTGTCTCCCTCTTGAAAAGCTTCTTTCCCGTCATTTGTTTTTTCCTCGTAGTCCTCTTCAGTCTCTTTCGCGTCACTGCGTGCTTGTTCATCCGTAACTCCAGCTGACCGCATTCCTTCGTTTCCATTCTCCTGTGACCCACCCGTCTGGCTTCGAATAGACAGAAATCGACGCGCCCGAGCAGGAGGAGGTTTGGTGATTGGACCATCCATACCATTAAGCGAACTATCTGCATCCTTTTTGCCAATGCTTACGCTGTGACCCATTTCTAGGCGTGGTAGACGGTTGAGCCAATTTGGGCCATCAACTTCACGAGTAAAAGACATTGTAAAAGTCACTGTATTTATACGCTTCCCAAGTGTGAAGACGGCAATACTTGAACCATGAACAACAATCGAGCAGACCACCAGAAAAGTTACAATAGGCCATATAACTTCTATGATGAGTAAATTCGTTGATCCAGGAGGTGGTAATTCTGCAAGAGGTGTAGGTTCGTTGTGCTCAAGCTCCCCACGCGCCAGTATGGCTACAAACAGAGCTCCTACTCCGATCGGTCCAAAATGACCACAGAAGAAAGCCTCCCTCCAATTTTTGATATCCGGAATCAGTGGCTTACAAAGAAGCACTGCTGGTATCCGACGAAAAAGGATAATCAGTATAGCTACGACCACAAGACGCCACGGCGAGAGGCCCCAGTCCGCATTGCTGTAAGTTTCCCATGGGATGATTGCACCAAAATAAACAAAGTACGCCAAATTGAGGAGCAAGTCTATTACGTTGGACACGTGAGACTCTTCTGTCTTCGCAGTAAACCACCCATCCCATGCAAAAGACGCCCCTGCTGAGAAAGCGACAAGCAGATCATCCGTACCCAGTGTTACTCCTACACCACACGAGAACAAAGCGAGGACAAAATAGAATACCAAAAATGACTCGCGGTCAATGAGGCCTTTCTGTTCTGAATATTTGATCGTATGTCTTGCAGCCCATCCAATAACGGAACCGAGGATGCATCCGAAAATACACTCGTAGAGGACAGTCAATACTAGCCAGTGAAGGAAAAGCTCTCCCGGATCATGGAGATACTTTAGTAGCGAAAGCGAAAGATAGATAAACGGAAACGCCATTCCATCATTACATCCAGATTCGGCAGAAAGAAGGTTTCTCAAATGGCCTGGGACGCGTTTGGCAAATGTTCCCTTTCCCACGACTGAAGACGCTAGCACTGGATCTGTGGCCGTAATACATGCAGAAATTGTAAGTCCTTCGATGAAACTTAAAGTTGGAGTGAGGCCCCAAATAATGACACCGCTGATCACCCACCCAAACGACATAACAGGGACAAGGAGAAACGCCACAGACCTCCAATGACGCAGCATGTACTTTTTAGGCAACTCCACGCCTACCGCAAAAACTTGTACAATTAGAATAATCCTTGAGATTTCAAGTCTAATGTAATCTGTATTGCCCCATGTCGTCGGATCGAACCATCCCAAACAATGTGGGCCAACGATAATCCCTATAATCGAGGCCACCGTCGCCTCGCCTATGTAGAGTTTCTCCTTGATGAACAGCGAGCATAGGGAGAAGACTGTGATGTAGCCGCCCAGGATCATGTAGATTGTATGGATGGAAGTGACATCCATCTGACTCCACACCATTTCGCACTACTTAGACCTGGTAGCAGGTATGCACCATTTGGTATCGCTTTACTTTGGATCCTTACCTGGACTCCGCTCAATCAATCCACAAAAGGTTTTGTATCGTCGTGAGTTAATGACGCTTGAAACACCCTCCAGCCCGCTTCAGGCACAACGATATCATCCCAAACAATTACTCCACACGCGTAGTAGCCATTGGGCTGCACTGATCCGTCCCACGGCAGAGACTCCGACCCTCCGCAGTGAGCAAGGATGGACGAGCACAAGAATTCTGTGGTGATCAAAGTTGGGATGGTTGGAGACTCTCAGATCGGCAAGACATCGCTGATGGTCAAGTACGTGGAAGGAGGATTCGATGAGGACTACATACAGACACTCGGCGTGAATTTCATGGAAAAAACAATCTCCATACGGAATACAGAAATCACCTTCTCGATTTGGGATCTGGGAGGCCAACGCGAATTTGTCAACATGCTGCCGCTGGTTTGCAACGACGCCGTCGCGATACTATTTATGTTTGATCTTACGCGTAAGTCAACCTTGAACTCTATCAAGGAATGGTACAGACAGGCAAGAGGATTTAATAAGACAGCTATCCCCTTTTTAGTTGGCACGAAATACGATTCGTTTGCAAATCTCGCGCACGAAGATCAGGAAGAAATTACGCGACAGGCGAGGCGTTTTGCGAGAGCAATGAAAGCCAGCTTGGTCTTCTCCTCAACCTCACATTCGATCAACGTCCAGAAGATATTTAAAATTGTGCTTTCGAAAGCATTTGATCTCCGCTGCACGATCCCCGAAATTGAGACCGTCGGGGAGCCACTGCTAATCTACCAAGATGCCTGATACAGAAGCTGTACGAACACCTCTTCCATGTATATATTCCCATGTCTTCTCCCTGCGGCCCGTACTCTCTCAACGGGACCTGACGAATTCTTCGCGCACATTCTCTTTCTGTGACCAGACTACGTAGGTGATCTGTCGTTCCTTCTTCGACCACGTAATCTCTCACGACAACCTTACCACCCACCCACCACCCAAACTAGACTACCCAGTCAGTCATGGCGGACAAGGAAGACGTATCAACAGCCATCCTCAACAAGAAGAAAAATAAGCCCAACTCACTGGTCGTTGACGATGCGACCAACGATGACAACTCTGTCATTTCCATGTCCCCTGCTACCATGGATACCCTTCAGCTTTTTCGCGGGGATACTGTGCTCGTCAAAGGGAAAAAGCGACGCGATACAGTGTTGATCGTCCTCTCGGACGACGAGGTAGAGAACGGAATCTGTCGGTTGAATCGTGTGGCACGGAAGAATCTTGCTGTCCGACTTGGAGACGTGTGCATCGTCCATGCAGCCCCAGATATCAAATATCTCAAAAGAGTTTCTATTCTTCCATTTAGCGACTCTGTGGAGGGCTTGACGGGAAATCTATTCGAGGTTTATTTGAAGCCATATTTTCTTGAGGCTTATCGTCCGGTAAGGCAAGGCGATACCTTCACTGTCCGCGGGGGCATGCGTGAAGTTGAGTTCAAAATTGTGCAGACTGATGAGGATGAGATGGGGATTGTTGCTCAGGATACTGTTATTCACTGTGAAGGCGAACCAATTGACCGGGAGGATGATGACGCAGCTCAAGCTGGTCCGTTCTATGAAGACATAGGAGGAGTACGTAAGCAAATGGCACAAATCCGCGAAATGGTCGAGCTACCATTGCGTCATCCACAGCTGTTTCGAACTATAGGAGTGAAACCTCCTCGTGGCATTCTGATGTTTGGTCCACCTGGTACTGGCAAAACATTAATGGCGCGAGCTGTTGCGAACGAAACCGGTGCATTTTTCTTCCTTATTAATGGGCCTGAAATAATGTCAAAGATGGCAGGTGAGAGTGAGAGCAATCTTAGAAAGGCTTTCGAGGAAGCAGAAAAGAATTCACCAGCAATCATTTTCATCGACGAAATCGACTCCATTGCCCCCAAACGAGAAAAGACAAATGGGGAGGTGGAGCGACGGGTTGTTTCTCAACTCTTGACGCTCATGGATGGTATGAAAACGCGCTCAAATGTCGTCGTTATGGCAGCTACCAATAGGCCAAACTCGATTGATCCAGCTCTTCGGCGATTCGGTAGATTTGACCGTGAAGTAGATATTGGAATCCCAGATCCAACAGGCCGTTTAGAAATACTTCGAATTCACACCAAGAATATGAAGCTTGGAGATGATGTCGATCTTGAGCAGATTGCCGCCGACACTCACGGTTATGTGGGATCTGACGTTGCAAGTCTTTGTTCTGAAGCAGCTATGCAGCAAATTCGAGAGAAAATGGATCTTATTGATCTTGATGAGGACACCATTGACGCTGAAGTCCTCGATTCGTTGGGTGTCACAATGGAGAATTTCCGATTTGCCCTTGGAACTTCGAACCCATCAGCTATCCGCGAAGTCTCGGTTGAAATACCTAACGTTAAATGGACTGATATTGGAGGCCTTGAAAAGGTGAAGACCGAACTTATGGAGACAGTATCTTACCCTGTCACTCACGCCGAACAGTTTGCAAAGTTTGGAATGTCGCCATCTAAAGGTGTCCTCTTTTACGGCCCTCCTGGAACCGGTAAAACTCTACTTGCTAAGGCTATAGCGAATGAATGTGCAGCTAATTTCATTTCAGTCAAGGGGCCTGAACTACTGTCAATGTGGTTCGGAGAAAGTGAAAGTAATATAAGGGATATCTTCGATAAAGCACGAGCAGCTGCTCCATGTGTGGTATTTCTGGATGAATTGGACTCGATTGCGAAGTCTCGAGGTGGAAGTATGGGTGACGCAGGAGGTGCCAGTGACCGTGTGGTGAACATGCTGCTCACAGAGATGGATGGAATGGGCACAAAGAAAAACGTGTTTGTCATAGGCGCTACAAACAGGCCCGATCAAATTGATCCTGCATTGATGCGTCCTGGTCGCTTGGACCAGCTCATACTCGTACCGCTTCCAGACGAAAGTTCACGACTAGCTATCCTAAAGGCACAGCTTAAGAATACTCCAATTGCTCCAGATGTGGACATGACTCTGCTGGCAAAACACACACACGGATTTTCCGGTGCCGACCTTGCATTTGTAGCACAACGGGCTGTAAAATTTGCTATCAAGGAGAGTATTGGTGTTGCAGTCCGGCGCGAGGAAGAAATTGCGAAGCATGCGGAGGCTGTAGGTGATATGGCTGCAGGGGATCAATCTGCCGATGTTGATATGGAGGATCCAGTCCCTGAAGTGACACGAGTCCACTTTGAGGAGTCCATGAAGCATGCTAGAAGATCAGTATCTGACGCAGACGTTAGAAGGTATGAGTCATTTGCACAGACGCTGCAACAATCCCGTGGGTTTGGCGGATCGTTTCGTTTTCCTGACGATCCTCAAGCTGGTGGACAAAGTGCTACCACAACGAATGGATCAGGGGCCGCATTCGGTGGCGAGGCCGGCGACGAGGATTTGTATGCATGAAACCTAGAGGTCAATTTTACTTTTCAATTGTGTACATGATCGCTCTATCTTACGTTGCCTCATGCCTCAGATCAAGTGTAAAAATTAGCTCGTCAATGACAGCCAATGCTGTCTCGGACTTGCAGAATTCTTCTAGTCATCACAGGCAGTAAACATACTGTATTACAGACCCAACTGTGTGACACACTCACCCCTAAAGAGAGCTAGTGCTACTGTCGTCAGGAAATAAAGTAGTACCGTATTGACCTTGCTTGTTTAGCTTCCATTCATCTATGGCTTCATCACTGGCACTTTGAAGTATAGAGTCACCACGTTTCTCTAGTAGCACTCGGTGATTCATCACCTCGACTAGAACGTCGCATTTCTTTCCAAAGTTTTGTAGCTCGTCCCTCAGCGTCCATGGATCAGCGTCACATATTTCACCTGAATGTACAGGGCCAATTTCAAGATGACGTAGATGATGAGGACTCCGCGGGATTATCATACTGCATACTTGAGCGCCAGACCCGTCTATTTTCAAATGCTGAATCGGCGATACAGTTAAGCGCCGAGCAAGTAATGGGCAGAGATGATTGTCCTGATGTTTGTCGGTAGAAGTAGAAAAGAACCGTTCTGTTATTGTTATGTGTAATGTTACTAGATTTGGTGCAAATACTGGATATATTATGGTACCAATGTCTGCTATGTCATGCGACTTGATGGTTAAAAAGCGCAGGTTGGAGAATGTAGTGGAAAACGCGTGTGAGGAGTGAGACACAGCCGATTTCAGGGGGAAGCACAGGTCAAGCTTAAGAGCCTTGACTTGCGACGGTGTCGGGCGACAAGAGACGAGGGACTCATCCATCAGCCCAATAGAGCCCATAATTAGTAATTCCAAATTCGGAAAATGGCCCATAGCAGCAAATGCTGCATTGGTGAGTAGCATGTCAAAGAGTGTCAGTCTTTGTATCGATGGAAATGACAATGCACTAGAATTCAGAATTTCTCCATCGATTGGAAATCCACCTAGGACTACATTGCAAAGATTCGGACACCATGAAAGTATTCTCAACACCGCAGTTGTTGTGTCCTTTTCACTTAAGACATTCTCGTTTAGCCACTGCCTCTCGATAGCCATATTGATAATTACTTCCCGTATGCCAGGATTTTCGGTGAGAGTACGAACAAAAAGATTGCCGGTTAGACTGGTAAGGCGTAGATCAATGGAAGGATACCAGGCGTGTCTCACGACTTGACTGAGACGTTTGCAAACCAGTGATGCGTTTAAATGGGTGTGTAGATCGTCAGCATCTTCGACCGCGCTTAAAAAGATCGATTTCAGCAGGCCATCTGGTAACTCGTTCAGCTTCATCTCAGTACCTGTCTAGCTGCGGAAAGGTTGGGATGCAAGGTATCAATCACCTGTGGCCTTCCTCCATCTTAGATTTCTGTGGGACCGAAACTTTGTTCCGAATTCTGCAATACTGCACGTGACTTACTACTGACGCTAGGCGACTCATTCTTCTTCCCCATAAAGCTGCTCTTCCTTTGTGAAGTGTCAGGTCGTCGAAGTTCGATTCAGTAAGAACACAGCGTGGATGTCGCTGTTTGATTCTCCTCCGGATTCTGTGAGTGGAGGAGTTCGTTCTTCCGGAGGGCTATTTGGTGACGAAGACACCTCTGGAGATCCGTGGTCTTTACCAGCACCTCGAACGGGAGGGAAGAAAACAGGTCCATCAGCAAGCACTCTTTTAAACTCTACCGATACCCCTGACGCATATGGGGTTCTGTTTTCCCAAGCGGGGCCATCAGGTGACCGTATTACTTTCACCAATTTACGCAAAATGCTAGACAATAGTGGTCTTAGTAGTGCTGTGATCGATAGGATAGTCGAGCTTGTTCTACCCAGCTCTTCAGAATTTGACCGCGTGGAACGAGGGGTCTCTAGGGGAGAGTTTAATGTTGCCATGGCTTTAATTGCACTAGCTCAGGAAGGCGAAGACATAACTTTAGATTCAGTCGACGAGAGGAAAGTCAAACTTCTCATACCGTCTCTACATCTCAAACAAGACCCGAATGGAAGTGTTCCCGACCAAACCCCTACCCATGCATCAGGCGAGCTAACGAAAGCTTCCATTCACGAAAATCCAGCAGGACAAGTCGACAAGTCCACTTCTTCATCCTTGAAAAACGTGCCCTCGCAAATTAGTGCAACTCCGCTTTCGGGTTCTGCAAGTACTTCACACGGTGAGGAAGAGCCTTCGACATCGTCCATTGGCCAACAGCCATCTTTTGATTCAACCGATCCATGGGCCTCCGGAGCAGCTCATGGAAACTCTGATGGCCTACCAAAAATTAGTACACAAGTTTTTGAGCGGAATGATACCCACGATTCTAATAGACAAAGCTGGACTACACACGATGCCGACCTGATACAGTTATCTGTTGTTCCTGAAAAAGAAGGTGTATTCATGTTTCGGCATGTTAATTATACCCTTACATCCGTTAAGCGAAAACTCTCCGTTGTTCGTCGTTACAGCGATTTTGTATGGCTGCTTGACTGCTTGCAACGACGATATCCTTTCAGACAAATTCCACTTCTGCCACCTAAGCGTCTGGCAGGTACTGGTATATATTTCCCTTTAAGTTGACATTTAGTTAATGGGCACCATTGGGCAGCTGATTCAAGCTTTTTAGAAAGACGAAAACGCGGTTTGTCGCGTTTTGCAAATGCACTCGTACAACATCCTACTCTTTCACAAGATCAATTGGTAATAATATTTCTCACAGTTCCGTCAGAAATTTCTGTTTGGAAGAAGCAGGCAAACCTAACCGTTGCAGAGGAGTTTGACGGAAAACCGATGCCGAACAACCTCGAACAAAGACTTCCTGCCAATCTCGAGGAAACTTTCGAAAATATTCGACAAAGCTTAAAGTCTGCGGCAGAGACTTACATAGGCCTCTGTAATCTTATGGAACGGCTTGAAAAGCGTCATGAAGGAATTGCCGCTGATCTTATGCGATTTTCGCTGTCCCTTAATACTCTTACAGATATCAATCTGGGTTGCTATGCCATCGATAACTCTGACACCACTCGCCTGAACGATGGCTTGGCTGCTGTAAGTAAGCATTTGACAAGTGCGCTATCGCTTCATGAGGACGAAGTTCAAAATTGGGATAATGGTGTTTCTGAAGACTTGAAGCAGCAAAGAGACACATTGGTAGCGATGAAGGTTCGTCTAAAAACAGGTTCTTCGCTGATGCTCCAGGACTTATTTGACAGAAGAGATAAACTAGCAGGAGATAATGTTGCACAACTAGAGCGTCGAATAGCATCAAATGAACAGAAAGTCAGCACTGTCATTGCGAGCGCAGGAGCTAGACATCAGGAGATTGAAAAGCTGCATAGTTCGATTGCAAAGGACAAAGACAGCATCGTGCACTTTAAGCGGCGTCGGCTTCTCATAAAGGAATGCATATGCGATGAGTTACATTATTTCCAACAAAGCCAGTGGCATGTGGGTAAACTATATCAGGATTGGAGCGGAGTACTGATTCGCTTTGCCGAGTTGCGTGTAGATAATTGGAGACGACTTAACACCGCGGTCTCCGAAATGCCTACCGAGTCCGAATAGATGGGTTAAACATAGGTACGATTATAAATTTCCTTCTTACAAAACACCTCCTGGAGTACCACCGATGCTGAATCTCCCCGAGTCCATGTGACGTAGCATAAATACCGGATTACGTCCCTCTTTCTGAAGCTGGTGAAACAATGCCAGCGGCTTCTCATCCAAACCTAGACACCTTTCCTGATCGCCATAACAGATGAATAAAGCGTATTGTCGCCAATCATCATTCACCTTATATCGCTTCAGGGCCGCAGGAAGCACCTTATAACACGGGTCATCTTTGGTTAAGCGGAAAGACTTAAATGCATCTGGTGGACCCGTTAATGGCGCTGGCGGCAAAGGTTGGCTTGGTCCAGCTCTCTCATGTTTTGGCCATTCGGAGTCTGAGGTTATTGGTGAGGTAGAATGTTTTGAGACTGCATTAAGGTAAGTTTGTTTGGTTGATCCTTTATTAATCAGTCCAGGAGAGCTACTCAGTTGGCGCTGATCCGCATAGCTGTAGTCAGAAATTTTGCTGTCAATTTGTGGATTCGATTGAAAACCAGGTGGTCTATCGACAGAGGGGGGTTGCATTGCGGTTTGAACGGAATGATTGTTGTTTAAAGCTACAGAAATGTTTTCCGGTGTTGGTAGTGGTTTCCTTTCTTTCAAACTTCTGAAGACCGGTAGAAGGTCGTCACGTAAACGAATCATGTTTTCTGAAAGTCGTCTCATTTCTTTTCCAACCGCTGCTATTCGCTCATCACGCGCTCTGAGGCCGCTCAGAATTCGCGAGATATCCATTTTCTCTAACATGCTGGATCCCATAAGTTCCTCCACACTTGGGGGGACGTATTGATCAGCCTCGATAGGTATATGATGTATGAATTTCAGTTCGTAGAAGCTCTTGAGTAAAATCAACCGATGACCGACGCTGTGGACTCCAATATCCCGCAGTGAGTCATGATCGAGGTGCATCAGCACGTCACCATTGATTTCGTGATCTTGAAAAGCTTTAACATACTGTGGAAGGCCGTAAGTTGATACATATTTTGCAACCTGTAAGCTGGACCAGTCCGTGACATTTTCTCCTGCTATGCCATCTTTCGGATCTGTAAGTGGCATTCTTGTCGAAGATAGGTAGCCAGACACCTTGGTTCAGCTGAAACCTAAGAGTCTAGAGAGCCTTTCCTCAAAGTTTCGGTAAGTGACCTGCGTAACAACAGCTATCCAATCTCTCGCAGGGCGCCTTTCGTGAATGGGTTTAATATTTTGGACTCTCCTAAGTTGACAGTTGAACGTCTTTGTCAATCAGTATATGTGAGGTGGACTTCGCCAAACGATGACGAGCAATATAAGAGCATCGAACGCAAGCAGATAATGCCTGCTATCACCAGGACTTCGTTTAAACAGCTACGACAGAATGAGTTATAGGAGCATATACAGACTCCATAAAGACGTGGAGTTTGCTTCTACAGCAAGACCACCCAACTGGAATAGCCAAGACCGACTGGAATAGCAATTCATACATAATTACTTTCTATACCCAATTTGGGCCAGCCGTAGCTAAAATTTTCGAGGAGTCGCCTACCAGGTAGTTTGGCTTTAAGTGTGGAAATTTCGTTGATAACGCTCGCCGGGTGATCCGTCGATTACCGCTTGCCCGATGATGATCCACACAGAATATTTTAGTCTCTTCATTAGTCTTATCGGATCTGGCAATCAGCCGGATAAGCGGCGCGATCTCTGCAGCAAGTACTTTGTCTGGAAATTGCCAGCCCCCTGTTTCCTTTTGCGCATATTGATTCTGGCAAGAGCGGACAGCAATGCAAGTCAAAGCATCTTTAATGTCGACAGGACTCAAAATTGTCCCAGTGGTAGAACTTCGATCTGTGACTGCATTAACCATAGCTGACGACCCCATCTTAACATCCAGTATATCTAGTGAGAGGGTCGTAATCTTCAAGGATATATTTTCTTGCTCATCTTGCGGATTTCTCGTTACATACTCACATGAGGGAATGGAGTCAGGACACGTCTCCATTTTAGAAAGATGTCCCACCTCCAATGAATTCGATGAAATCGTATTTAACGCATCAGGCGATGAGTATGAAGAGTAATGATTGTCGATGTATGCATCCAAGAATGACAAATTGTCCCAAAAGAGAAGACAATCTTCATTGTTTTGATGAAGTCGAGAGAACTGAGACCAAATACCCGGCTCTTTGAAAAAGTTAGGGGACCTGATTTTTGGCGGTGTGGGGCCTCGAGAGTTGCATGCAGCAGTTTTGGGTAAAGTGTCCTTTGAAATGACATGTGTGTGCGTATTGGAGGTCGTAGCCCAAGGTACTACCCAGTCGAGGCCGCCTCTGCGATCTCCAATACCCATTTGGCACCAAAACTGCAAATCATTAAGACATCCACGCAAATCATTGTTCCGAGATGCTATCAGGGAGCTCACTTCGTTCCACTCTATTAAATGACCTTCCGAGAATGCCAAAGAAATCAAATATTCTGCTAAATCGTCGTGATTGATGGAGTCAAAGGTAAAAACAGCACATCCTGAACATAGATTCTCCGGGAATTGGGACAGATTGTTTGTGGTCATTACCACCGGTCTCAGTGTGATGCGAATAAGTTCTTCGACAGCCACCCAGAAATTTTTGTCTTGTTCGAATAGAATATCAACCTCTTCAAGAAGTATCAGACTTTTCTCCGAGTTAACTAATTTGTTTCTACTGTTATCGCCAACCTGTTCAAATACATCCTTCGCGGATCGCCTGTTTCCAGCGTTCATCTCAAGAATTTCAAATCCCAACTCATTGGCCACTGCTAAAATTGATGCTGTCTTACATGAGCCTGTTGGTCCAGCAAATAAGCAGCTATGGTGCCGAGTATACGAATGATGCAGTTGATCATCTTCTGTGTCGCTTTCGGAATCTTCTAAAATTTCATCGCCGTAGACTATAAAGTCGTCTGTCGATGACTTCTTCCTATTTGGGCGCTTGCAAGAAGGCCACTTATCCAACTGTCGAGAACGCGCTGCGCTAAGCCAATCGCGAAACTTAAAAATAGTATCCTTGGACTGCAATAGATCATGTGCTGTTTGGGGGGCATACTTGTCGCACCACATCTGATTCTCAAAAGAACCGACATCATACTTATTCGGCCGGAGAAGGGATCTGTATAGTGTTGACTCTATTATAATTTGAATGTTCCGGATATCAGAGAGGTAATCAACTTTGGTTCCGATGGGTAATAGTATCCTTGTAGGAAACCATGTATTAAATGGGCGACTTTTCGAAGAACGATCCCATAGTTCATTAAGGAAATACGTACTAGCATCTTTTCCTCGCTGCGACAGTTTACCTTTATTGGAAATCTTCCTACGCTTGCTGTCGTGGATATAATCGCACTGCCGTACATGAATGTTATCATGTGAAGGTAATGCCGTATTGATTAAAGCAGTTTCTCCTTTCTTGTTTTTCAATTGCGGACCCAAGGCAGACTTTTCCACCGTAGCGTGATGAAAATCCTCTGATTGCGCCGCCTTCAGCCGGGATTTGGTGGAGAAAAATGGGTGTATACGCTTTTCATTCTTCATCTCCATATTGGAGGCTAAAAGTCAGCTTAAATGGTGTTTGTTTACGAACAATCACTCTTTGCTACAGCAACATTTGCAGAATTAAAAGTCAGAGAATTCTGTGGGCTGTCCGGCAATAACTCTTCATGTGAGCAATCGACTTTCAACTCTGGCTTTTCAGTGAAATTTGTTCCGGCTCGGGCTGGTTTGAGGTCGTGTATGGCCTTTTCATAAACGTGCTTTGGAATTCTTATAATCAGAGATCTTTTCCCGTAGTTCTTAATCGCGTCAGAACACGTCCGCGAGAAACCAAAGCCGAGTAAAGTTGACTTTGTTGGTATCTGCTTCAATGGCTCTTCACGAGAATAATTGTTCGAGGAGTCCGGTTCTAAATTGTGTCTTCCCATACTCTGTTGGTGCAATCATCTATTGAGTTCTGTTCAAATCTCGTGACGTGTAAAAAGCTGCCGAAGCCGAGCCGAGAGTAACGGAATAGAGCATATTATAAATTAGGGGTCGTCAAAAACCTCTCCATTTATTGGGTGGGAATTAAAATGTTGAAACTATACGTAGGAACCTTTTTCATTCGACTTACTAATAATAAGATTACAGGTCAGTACTCAAGTGATCAAGTAAAGACTGTTGTACTGTTTGGTCGTCATGGATAGACCTTAGAGAGCTACCATCTCTAACCGCGCGTTTTCCTCGTCATCATCTCCTTCTTCGATTAGAACAGCCTCTGCTTCACGTGACCAGTGATCGCTCATTTGCGTTACAACAGCGGAGTTCAATTTGCCATAGAATGTAGCAACTTTCTTATGCGCCATTACCTTGTTTGCATCAAACCGCAATACCTGAAGGCCTTTCATGCTAGTTGA
>JAABUZ0100006391.1_pt1 | contig 14754 bp, 5 predicted proteins | sample 5562091 | NCBI WGS metagenome assembly JAABUZ01 (sample SAMN12813069, study PRJNA571459) | rock metagenome | isolation source: Antarctica rocks | place: Antarctica: Victoria Land, Linnaeus Terrace sud | collected 2015-12-21 | reverse complement strand
GACGCGGGACTTGAGAAGCTGCCAGTCACCCCCCGTCTTAAAAATGTCGGACACGGGTATCCAGTTCGGTTGCGCGAGCAACGCCTTGTTAGCAACGACAAAGATGCGCTGGTTGAGCCGTCGCAGTAGCGTATTATCCCCATTCTCATCATCCTCGGGCCCATCAAACTCATCCTCGTCGAGGACCGGCGACTCCTCATCGCCCTCGACCTCCACGAGCTCAACGGGCGGCCCTTCCGGGTGGTCGAGATTGAACAGGATGTCGATGGGGCGCTTGCGTCCCCGGACCTCCACTGGCTCGCTACGGATCACGGCAGATAGTGAAGTGAGCCGTTGTTGTCCGTCGAGGAGAAGCTTGCGCCCAGAGAATGGCGTCCTCTGCTGCGCTACATCGATATCGCGCATCGGCACCTCGTTCGGCGTTTCCCAAACGAGAATCGAGCCGGTGGGATATCCTCGGTAGAGCGAGTCGAGCAGGTCACGAACGCGGGTTCCGCGCCAGACATAGCGCCGTTGCATCTCGGGAAGGCGTAGTTCCCCATCCTCGATCATTTGGACAAGCCGCCCAATGCTAATATCAGTTTTACTCAAAAAAACCTCATCGATCTTGTCGCGGCACGGTGCATGGGTCGACACTCTTGCCTGCCTGCCTTACGCTGGGCCTTGAGCGCAATAGAACTGCTCCTTTGTTTTCGACGGGCCGGTTTTGCGCGCTGGTCGACTTATCCGCTGGATCATACGAATAATCGTTGCATTATCAGGATAGCCACATCCCTATCGTGGTCGGAAAGTCGAAGGTCGAAGGCTGCATAGTCAGTGGAGCCAATGCGCCCTGTAGAAATCGCTGTCACTGTACGGGTAGCCAGCTCTCGGAGAGGATAAAGTCACCGCCAAACGGGGCTGATTTTTCTGTAGCCGTGCTATGTGGCAACGCGTTCATAATGCGTTGAGCCAAATGTGATGCTGGCACGCGACGCATCCAGGATTGCCGAATTGCGCGTGGATGAGGCTATAATTTTTCTGGCAAGGCATGCGCTATCTGCGTACTATGGTCATGCACCCGGTACCAAACCCATCTTTTAGTACTGCGCACATCGTTGAGACAACCAGTTGAGAGGGGCCTCTGTGAACAGCCCCTTGCTGAGCAATAGTATATAACTTAATCTGTCTATAGGAGTGTTGATGTTAGACCTTCTCAATAGTGCTCCGTCGTCGCACATCCCTTGCCATTTCTTTGAGTCTTCGCGTTCGTGATGGCCGCCTACAGTCGCGTTCTGGCTCTGCGTCTTTGTGCGGCGTCAATGCACTGATACTTTGAGTTGCTGCTCTCCACAGGCGCCTCGCGTGACCGTCGCGTGACGCTCCCGCCTGTCGTGCATCAGGACGATCCCGCATGACCGCGGACGAGGGATAGCAACGCTTAACCGACAAGTGGCACCTTTTAGAAGGGATGTAGCAACCGATGAACGTTTTCGATCTGCGCGATTCTGTCGTCCGCGAGTATAGCTCGTACATCTCGAGTTTCCTTCGCATTAAAGACCCGCGCATCGATACGTTCGTCAATGACCAACTGTCATCCGGCTATCTGTGGCCCGACCCCCTTGTGCAATTAAACCCCTCTTTTGAGAGCGCGGGAACGGTCGAGGATGTGGTTGCCCAGGGGTTGTTGACCCCCGAATGCCGTCGTATCTTCCGCCGCGACAAGAAGCAGGGTCAGGGCACGAGCTTGCGCTTGCACCGCCACCAACAGGACGCCATCAAGGTCGCGCGGGGCGGCGGGTCGTACGTGCTTACGACAGGCACCGGTTCCGGTAAGAGCCTCTCCTACTTCATCCCCATCATCGACGATATCTTGCGGCGCGGCGCGGGTCAGGGCATCAAGGCCATCATCGTTTACCCGATGAACGCACTCTGCAATAGTCAGATGGCCGAACTGGAGCGCTACCTGGGAGATGGGTACCCCGACGGTGGTCGCCCTGTCCGCTTCAATCGCTACACGGGGCAGGAATCGGAGCAGGAGCGCAAGGACATCGCCGAACGGCCGCCGGACATTCTACTGACCAACTACATGATGCTTGAATTGCTGTTGACACGCATGGATACCAATGGCCAACATGTCATTGAGGCGGCGCGAGGCTTGGAGTTCCTCGTCCTCGACGAATTGCACACGTACCGTGGCCGTCAGGGCGCCGACGTGAGCATGCTGGTGCGGCGTGTCCGCGAGCGCTGTGGGGCTCCGACGATGCGCTGCGTCGGGACGAGCGCCACCATGGCCGGCGGCGGCACACGTGAAGAACGTGCCGCCGCCGTTGCCGACATCGCGTCCCTCCTCTTTGGCGACCATGTCCCACCTGAAAATGTCATAGGCGAGACGTTGCGACAGGCCGTGACGCGCCTTGATCCGACCGTCGATGAGTTGCGCGAGGCCCTGGCCATAGAGCCGGCGTACGCCACGGATTACGACACCCTGACGTCTGAGCCGCTCGCCGCATGGGCCGAGATGGCGTTCGGGCTTCGCCGCGATGAGAAGGGACGTCTGGAACGACGGCAACCAGCCAGCGCCACGGCCGTGGCGACACGCCTCGCCGAGGAGACCGGCGTCGATATTGCACGCTGTCAACTCCACCTACAGGCACTGCTCCTGGCAGGCTTCAAATCCAAGCATCCGACGACTGATGTCCCGCTCTTCGCGTTCCGCTTGCATCAATTTATTAGCCGGGGCGATTCCGTGTACGCCACCATCGAGCATCACGATAGCCGCTTCCTCTCCATGGAAGAGCAAGTCTACGTACCAGGTGACCGCGGTCGTCGTCTCTATCCCCTCGCTTTTTGTCGCGAATGCGGTGAGGCCTACTATGTGATCGACCGCCCGGCCGGCCGTCCTCTGGAGAAGCGGTGGCTCACGGCCATTTCCAATGACTCCACAGAGCCCTCGGGGTTCATCCTGGCCGACCCCGACGAACACTTCGACCCCACTGACGTGGAGAGCTTGCCGGAAGACTGGCTGGAGCAGCGCAAGGACGGCAGTGTGCGCGTGCGCGCGGGCAGCAAGGACTGGATGCCGCGCGTCGTGTACGTGGGACCGGACGGGTCGTGGAGCGAGACGCAGGGCGAGGGCGGGATGCGCTGTGTGTTCATGCCCGCGCCGTTCCGCTTCTGCCCTCACTGTCAGGTCAGTTACACCTCGAGCACGCGTAGCGACTTCGGCAAGTTGGCCGCCTTGGCGACCGAGGGGCGCAGCACCGCCACCACAATCCTCTCGCTCACCATCATTCGTGCTCTGAGGGAGGCCGAGGACGTCAAGGACGAAGCCCGTAAACTGCTCAGTTTCACGGACAACCGTCAGGACGCGAGTTTGCAGGCGGGGCATTTCAACGACTTTATCCAGGTCGGGCTGCTGCGCGCGGCCCTCTACGCCGCCGTTAAAGACGCAGGCGCGAGTGGGCTGACGCACGAGACCATCGCGCATGCCGTGACCGACAAACTGGCGCTCACGTTCGACGAATACTCGACCAATGCCGACGCCCGGTTCGACGCCCGAAAGCGTATCGAGCAGGCGCTGCGCGACGCCATCGGCTACCGCATTTATCGTGATCAGGAACGCGGCTGGCGTGTCACCACGCCGAACCTCGAGCAAGTCGGCTTGTTACACGTCGACTACAGTTCCCTGGACGAGTTGTGTGCGGCCGACGACGTGTGGCAAACACGCCATCCGATCCTCGCCGCCGCGACACATGAGGAGCGCGAGAAGGCCTGTCGGGCGGTGCTCGATACCTTGCGCCGCGAACTGGCCATCAAGGTCTCCTATCTCGATCAAGAGCAGCAAGAGAAGCTGATGCAGACCAGTTTCTCGTATCTCAAAGAGCCGTGGTCCATTGAGGAGGACACGCTGCGGGCGGCCCCCGTCGCCTGGATTGGCCCGCGTGAGCGCGGCTCGTCCCGCGTCGATCTCACCATCTCAGGCACGAGCGCCCTCGGACAGTACCTGCGCCGCCCGCGCACCTGGCCCTCATCTCTCCAACCAGGCAAGAAACTGGCCGTCGCCGAGTTGGAAACGCTCGCCCGCGACTTATGCGATGCCCTGGTTATTGGCGGACAGTTGGAGCCGACGGAAGAACGTAAAGACGGCGTGCGCGCCTATCGGGTGCAAGCCGGATGTATGCGCTGGATCGCGGGAGATGGCACGCCTCCACCGCCCGACGCGGTGCGTATCACACGGGCGACCACCGAACCGAAAGAGACGAACAAGTTTTTCCGCGATTTTTATGAAACGACGGCCCTGGCCCTGGGCGACCTCGAGGCGCGCGAGCACACCGCGCAGGTGCCGGCGAAGGAGCGTGAAGAACGGGAGAGTCGCTTCCGGGACGGGTTGCTGCCGGTCCTCTACTGTTCGCCAACCATGGAACTCGGCGTGGATATTTCCGATCTGAGCGCCGTCAATATGCGCAACGTGCCGCCAACGCCGGCGAACTACGCGCAGCGCTCGGGACGCGCCGGTCGCCAGGGTCAGCCCGCGTTGGTGTTGACGTACTGCTCGTCCAACAGCCCCCACGACCAATACTTCTTTCGGCGGCGCGAATTGATGGTGTCGGGGCAGGTCTCCACACCGCGCCTCGACCTCGCCAATGAGGACCTCGTACGCGCCCACTTCCATGCCGTGTGGCTGGCCGAGACTGGGCAGTCGCTGGGTACCTCGCTGCGCCACCTGATCGACCTGGAAACAGGGGCCGATCTCCACCTGCAGACGGGGATAAGCGACAGCCTGCGCAGTCCCCACGCGCGCCGGCGCGCGATGGTTCGCTGTGAAAGTATCCTCGCCAACATGGATGACGATCTCTCTCGCGCGACGTGGTATGGCCCGGGGTGGCTACAGAGCGTCATCGACGGCGCCTATCGCGCGTTCGATCAGGCCTGTGATCGCTGGCGCGCGCTCTACCGATCGGCCTGTCTGCAGCGCGACCGCCAGCACGCGATCATCGTCGACGCGTCGGTCAGTCCCGACAGCCGCGAGACGGCGCAGCGGTTGCGCAACGAGGCCGAGACGCAGATCAAGTTACTGATCGACGAGGTCGAGGTGCAAAGCGACTTCTCATCGTACCGCTACTTCGCCAGCGAAGGCTTTCTCCCCGGCTACAACTTCCCCCGCTTGCCGCTTGCCGCCTATCTGCCCGGCCGTCGCCGCAATACAGGGCGCGATGAGTTTGTCTCACGCCCCCGCTTCCTGGCTGTCTCCGAGTTCGGTCCCGGCGCGCTTATTTACCATGAGGGCAGCCAGTATCGCGTCGAGCGCGTCTTGATGTCGGTGCAGGAGAGCGGCGAGCGCACCACCACGGCAAAAATATGCGGGCGTTGTGGCTATGGACACCTGGGCGATACCAGCGGACAGGAGAGGTGCCGCTACTGCGACGGCTTGCTCAACGGCGAGGGCCATGTCAAATACTTCACGAATCTGCTGCGCCTGGACAACGTGGCGACGCGCCGTGTTGAGCGGATCACCTCGGATGAGGAAGAGCGCGTCCGGCGTGGTTATCGCATGAAGACGGCTCTCCGCTTCGCCGAAACGGTCGATGGCCTCTCCTGTACGCACGCCATCGTGTCGGATGCAACCGGTGAGGTCGCACGCATGACCTACGCGCCAACGGCGACGCTCTGGCGTCTCAACCTAGGCTGGATCAGGCGCAAAGAGGATGCGCCCGACGGGTTCTCGCTCGATATGGAGACCGGGAAGTGGAGCAAGAGCGAGCGTGTGGTCGTCGACGCCAATGGTGAGCAAGCGGATGACGCGGCGGCGCGCATGATACGGGTGGTCCCGTTCGTCGAGGATCGGCGCAACGCGCTCGTTGTCCAGTTGCACGACACCGGCGACGCGGTGGTGCAAGCGAGCCTCCAGTACGCCCTCAAACGGGGCATCGAAGCGGTCTACCAGATCGAAGACCGCGAGTTGGCGGTCGAACCCCTGCCCGATGTCTCGGATCGTCGGCTTATCCTTTTCTACGAATCGTCGGAAGGCGGCGCCGGGGTGCTGTCCCGGCTCGCCCAGGAACCGGACGCCCTGGCGCGTGTGGCCCACAAGGCCCTGGAGATCTGCCATTTCGTCGTCGATGTCACGGAGGACCCCCAGCCGGCGGCGGTCGACCCCTGTGAGGCGGCCTGCTACGCCTGCCTCCTCTCCTACACGAACCAGCGCGAGCACTCGATGCTTGATCGGCATGCGGTGAAAAGTATCCTTGAACAACTGGCCGGGACCACCACGGCGGCCGGGTCGGGGCAGCGGGATCGACCAAGCGCGCTTACGGGCCTCCTCGCGGGATGCGCATCGGGACTGGAGCGCGACTTCGTGCGCTATCTCGACGCCGGCGGCTACCGGCTGCCCGATTATGCGGGGGCGGTGGTGCAGGGGTACGAAACGCGCCCCGATTTCTACTATGACGGCGAGATGCAAACCTGCGTCTACGTTGATGGACCCGTGCACGATTACGCCGAGCGCCGTGAGCGCGACGCGGCGCACACACGCCGGCTCGAAAACGGCGGTTACACGGTCATTCGGGTCGAGGGGCCAGAGACATGGGACGCGGCCATGCGCGCCTATTCCTGGGTGTTCGGCCCGGGCAAAGAGGTGAAGGAGACGGAAGGGGTGATGGCATGACGATAACGGAGACGCCCGCGCATGTGCCCTACACGCCCGGCTCCCTGGTGCGGGCCCGTGGTCGCGAGTGGGTCGTCTTGCCCCAGGATGATCCCGACGTCCTCCTGCTCCGGCCACTGGGTGGCATGGAGGGCGAGCGGGTTGGTCTGTTCTTGCCGATCGAGGGCGGTGACGTCCAGCCCGCGACCTTCGCGCCGCCCGATCCGGAGCAAGCGGGCGATCACACGGCGGGCCTGTTGCTGCGCGACGCCGTGCGGCTCGGGCTACGCACCGGGGCGGGGCCGTTCCGCTCACTCGGCCGCATCGCCGTGGAGCCGCGCGCCTATCAACTCGTCCCGTTGCTGATGGCGCTCAAACTCAACCCGATCCGCCTCCTTATCGCCGACGATGTCGGTATCGGCAAGACGGTCGAAGCGGGCCTCATCGCCCGTGAAATGCTCGATCGTGGAGAGATACGTCGGTTATGCGTCCTCTGCCCACCCCATCTATGTGACCAATGGCAGGCCGAGTTACAGGGCAAGTTTCATCTCGACGCCGAGGTTGTGCGGCCCGGCACGGTCGCGCGGCTAGAGCGCGGGTTGCCGGTCGGGCGCTCGCTCTTCGAGGAATACGCGATCACGGTCGTGTCGATCGACTACATCAAGGCCGACCGTCGCCGGGCCGACTTCGTGCGTGCATGCCCGGAGTTCGTCATCGTCGATGAGGCTCATATGTGCGCCGCCGGCGCATCATCCGGAGGGGGGCAACACCAACGACACCAACTGCTCGCCGAGTTGGCGCGCGATGCCGAGCGTCATCTATTATTTACCACGGCCACCCCGCATAGCGGCGTCGAGGTTGCCTTCCGCTCACTTCTGGCGCTCCTCGACTCTCCTCTGGGCAACCTGCCGGAGGATCTGACGGGCGCCCACAACGAGGCGAATCGCCGTCGGGTCGCCCAGCATTTCGTGCAGCGCCGGCGGGCCGATATACGGGCGTACCTCGATGAGCGGACGACCTTTCCCGAACGTCTCTCGACCGAGCGAACGTACACGCTCTCGAAGGACTATCAGAAACTGTTCGACCGCGTGCTTGACTATGTCAATGAACTTGTCCAATCTGCTGAGGGCATGAGCGTCTTCCGCCGGCGTGTGCGCTGGTGGGCCGCACTCGCCCTATTACGCTGCGTCTCATCGAGTCCGGCTGCCGCGGTAGCCGCTCTCTCGACGCGTGCCGGTGATGCGGCGGCCAGGGAAAATGTGGCCGCGCTCGACGCGTTGGGCGAACGATCCGTCATGGACCTGGATACATCGGACGCCGCGGAGGGCGACGACACGGTGCCGGGGGCCGATGCAAGCGAAGATGCGGAGCCAGGAGAGAACGAGCGGCGGCGTTTGCGTGAGTTTGTGAAGGCCGCGGCGGCGTTGCGTGGTGACAAAGACGCCAAACTGATGGGCGTCATCCCGATTGTGAAGGGGCTGGTGGCGGACGGTTTCCGCCCCATTATCTACTGCCGCTACATCGCCACCGCCGAGTACCTGGGCGAGGAACTGCGGAAGCGTCTGTCCGGCATCGACGTGAGCGTCGTGACCGGTATGTTGCCGCAAGAGGCGCGCATTGCCCGCGTCGTCGCGTTGGCGGACCATGAGAAGCGTGTGCTGGTGGCGACCGATTGCCTATCGGAAGGCATCAACCTGCAAGAGCACTTCGACGCCGTCGTCCACTATGACCTGAGCTGGAATCCGACGCGCCATGAGCAGCGCGAGGGACGCGTTGACCGCTACGGTCAGCCGAAGCCGCAGGTGCGCATGATCCTCTACTACGGGGCCGACAACAAGATCGACGGCGCCATCTTTAACGTGCTCTTGCGGAAGGCGGAGAGCATCCGTAAGAGCCTGGGTGTGTCCGTCCCGTTGCCCCAGGACAGCACGAAGGTTCTCGAAGCTATCTTCGAGGCGCTCTTCATGCGTGGCCGCGCGAGTCCGCAACAGTTATCCCTCGACTTCGGTGAGGCCGACACGCGCCTGGCCGCCGTTGAGAAGGAGTGGGAGAACGCGACGGAGCGTGAGAAGCGGAGCCGCACTGTCTATGCGCAAACAGTGCTCCGGCCCGAAGAGGTCGCGCGTGAGTTGCGCGAGGCTACGGATGTCCTGGGTGACCACGTCGACGTCGCGCGCTTTGTGCAGGCGGCCGTGGAGCGTTTGAACGTGCCGCTGATACCCGCGGGCGAGTACTGGCGTTTGAATTGCGATGCCTTGCCCGCGGCGGTACGCGAGGCCTCCGGTTTGGGCGATCGGTCAATGACATCTATCTCTTTCCAATTGCCGGTGCCCGATGGCGTGACCTAATATCGCCCGCACGCATCCATTGGTCGAGGCACTCGGTCTGTACATCGCCGGCACAGCGCTCGATACAGGGACGGTCGGTGTGGCGGCCCGGTGCGGCGCCATTCGCACGCGCGCTGTGGCGATGCGCACGACGCTGTTGGTGCTGCGCCTCCGCTACCATCTCGATGTGACCAAGGATGGACAGACCGCGCCTCTGTTGGCCGAGGAATGCCTGGTGACGGCCTATCGTGAGGGCGACGACGACGTTGAGTGGCTCGATGAAGAAGAGGCGCTCACGCTGCTGCGCGCAATCCCCGGCGGCAACGTGCCGCCGGAACTGCGCACGCGGTGGTTGTCGGCGGCTATCGCCGACGGGGTGGCGCTGGAACCGGGGATCGCGCGCCTGGCCGATGCGCGTGCCGAGGCCCTGGTGACGGCGCACCGCCGCGTGCGCGATGCGGCAGGCCTGCGCGGCGTGCGCTACGGCGTGCGCCCGCAACTGCCGGCCGACCTGCTCGGCGTGTACGTGCTCATGCCGGTCGCGGCCGGGGTAGTCACCGCATGACCCTGTCGATACTCACCTGGAATATCAATCACACGGGCGCGACTCGCGCCGCGGACATCGTCTCCTATCTAATGGCAGTCGGACCCGACGTCGTCGCGCTGACCGAGTACGCCCCTGCCTTTGCACCGGGGTTACCGCAGACACTCCAGGACGCGCGCTGGCCCTACGTCGCGTCGTCGGCCGACGTGGGTAAAGGGTATGGCATCCTCATCGCCTCCACGACGCCGGTGCGCGTGATCGATATGCCCTTGACGGTCGATCTCGCGTTCCTGGAACCAGAGCATCGTGAGGCCGTCGACGAGGCCGTCCGACGGCGATGGCTCGTGGTCGATCTTCCGGCCTACAGCGCGGAGAAAGGAGCGCCGCCGCGCCTGTCCGCGGCACACGTCCCAGAGGTCGACAGCGCCGAGACGCCAGAGCGTGTCGCCATCAAGAGGGCTTACTGGGACGCGGTCATGGCACACCTGTCGTCCTTCCCCGGCGCGGGCGTGCTCGCTGGTGACCTCAATACGGGGTTGCCCGAGGACATCGTCGATGTCGAGACCGACCGGCTACCCACCCCGACGCGGGCGCGGCGACGCGGGACGCGCTTCATCTACCCCGAGGCCATCGCACACCTCGCCGCGTCGGGGTGGGTGGACGCCTGGCGTTCCCTGAACCTGGATCGGTACGAGTATACCTACCGCGGCTCGCGCAACGGGTTCCGCCCCGATCACATCTGGCTCTCTCCATCAGCCCGGCCCCTGTTGCGGTCGGCAGACCACCGCGCCGACTCATGGGACGCGCCATCGGACGGTTCAGCACGGCGCTCGGACCACAGGGCGGTGATGGCTATGCTGGACGTACGCGCCCAGATGCAAGGAGAGGATCATGGCTAAAGCCCCACAGTCCGCCTTCGTGACGGTCCGGTCCGAAGGCGGCCTGCTGCCATCCGACCTGCTCGCGCGCATTGCCACCTCCGATGCTGATATCGGGGGCGTCCTGCCGGCCGATTACGGGCTTGAGAAAGGGGTCCGGTTGGCCGATGCGATTGCCCAGTCGTGGGCGGCCTGCAAGATGTACTGGCCGGCCTTCAAGATGGCGCTCGCGCGCCGGGGGGAGGGGGACAGCGGCGTCACGGAGACGCGCGAGCAATGGATCCTCCCCTTGTTCCGCGAACTCGGCTATGGCCGCCTCTGGTATCATCGGGCACCCGTCGACGTGGTGGACGGCCGATCTTTTCCCATTTCGCACCGCGCGGGCGATGGGCCGGACGCGCCACCCATCCACATCGTTGCCGCGATCCAGGATCTCGACCGCGGCGAGGGGCGAAGAACGGTCGACGGGCTGCGTGTGAGCCCTCAGGGCCTCATGCAGGACTACCTCAACCGCACGCCGCACCTGTGGGGCATCGTCACTAATGGACGGCGCCTGCGCCTTCTCAGGGATAGTGAGAGCCTAACGCGGGCGGCCTACCTTGAGTTCGACTTAGAAGCGATGATGGAAGATGGGGTCTACAGCGACTTCGTGCTCCTCTACCTGGTACTGCATCGCTCGCGCCTACCGCATGGGACGGCTGACGCGCTGTCATGCTGGCTCGAGCGGTGGCGCGTGGCCGCTGTTGAGGGCGGCACACGCGCCCTTGATTCTCTGCGCGAGGGCGTGGCTGCGGCGCTAGCCGCCCTCGGCGAGGGGTTCCTCGCCCACCCCGCGAACGAAGCGCTGCGTGAGCGGCTTGCAAGCGGCGACCTCACGGTGACCGCGTACTATCAGCAATTGCTGCGGCTTGTCTACCGCATCCTGTTCCTGCTTGTGGCGGAGGAGCGCGATCTGCTGTTCACGGCGGACGCGCCTGCCCGCCTACGCTCCATCTACGCCGATCACTACTCAGTCTCGCGCCTCCGGCCGCTGGCGGAGCAACGCGCGCGTGCGGACATCCATGATGACCTGTGGCAATCGCTGCGGCTGACCTTCGCTATGATGGGCGACGGCAACACTGCGCTGGACCTCGCGCCGCTCGCGGGTGGCCTGTTCAACGCGCACTCCTGCCCGGACCTCGACAATATCGGGTTGCGCAACGACACGTTCCTGTCGGCTATACGTGGCCTGTCGCTCGTGACGATCAAGGGCGTGCGCCGGCGTGTCAACTACCGCGACCTCAACGTCGAGGAGTTGGGCAGCGTTTACGAGAGCCTGCTTGACCTGCATCCGTCGCTCCGCACGAACGGTGGAGGAATGATCCATTTCGACTTCATGCGGGGCAGCGAACGCAAGACCACGGGCTCGTATTACACGCCATCGTCTTTGGTGGACGAAGTAGTCAAGAGCACGCTCGACCCGCTCATCGCGCGAATCATGGATGGGCAGGAGTCCGCGCCCGAAAAGCGACGCCGACTGCTCGCGCTCACACTATGTGACGCCGCGTGCGGATCGGGACACTTTCTGCTGGCAGGAGCGCGGCGGATCGCGCGCGAGGTGGCGCGGTTCGATGCAGGGAATACGGAGCCGGATGTGGAGATGCTCCATAAGGCCTTACGCGAGGTTATCCAGCACTGCATCTACGGCGTGGACCTCAACCCGCTGGCCGTTGACCTGTGCAGGCTAGCTTTGTGGATCGAGGGGCACCTCCCCGGCCGGCCGCTCACCTTCCTCGACCACCGCATCAAGCGCGGCAACGCCCTCGTCGGCGCGACGGCCGACCTCGTGGCCGGGGGCATCCCCGGAGACGCCTATATGCCTGTAACGGGTGACAACAAAGGAATGGCGGCGGCCATCAAGAAGCGTAATGCGGTGGAACTGGAAGGGCAGGGTAGCTTTTTCCACCAACTGCAGACGGGACCCGTCATCAACGTGGAGCCCAGCGACGATGAGGCGTTGGCCACGATGGAACTTGCCGCAGTCGATGAGGCTAATGCCCACGCGCTGCGGGAGAAAGAAGAGCGATACGCAGTCTTCCGGAGCGACGAGGGATATGTGCGTAAGCTCGTGCTCGCCAACGCCTGGGTCGCGGCCTTTTTCTGGCGCCTAGCCCACGACAATCCCGATCCTCCAACCACGGACAGCATCGCGCGACTACGCCGGGGAGAGGCGGGACTGGCTCCGATCCAGTGGGACGTGGTCCAGCATCTCGCCAAGCATCATGGCTTCTTCCACTGGGCGCTGGAGTTTCCCGACGTGTTCGGTGGATCGGGAGGATTCGACTGTGTGGTCGGCAATCCCCCGTGGGAGCGCATCAAACTTCAGGAGCAGGAATTCTTCGCCACGCGTAACCCCGCTATCGCGACGGCTGTAAATGCAGCCGTACGCAAGAGGCTGATCGACGCGTTGCCGACAACAGACCCAGCCCTAGCGTTAGCGTTCGATGAGGCGAAGCACGCCGCCGAGGCACAGAGCAAGTTCGCACGCGCAAGCGGCCATTTCCCGCTAACGGCTATTGGAGATGTTAACACCTATGCCCTCTTTGCTGAGCAGTTCCGTGACGTCTTGGCTCCGAAGGGCCGCGCAGGGATAATTTGCCCCACGGGTATAGCGACCGATGACTCTACCAAACAGTTCTTTGGTAACCTGGTGCAAAAACGTGCACTCATCAGCCTGGTTGGATTCGAGAATGAAGCTAACATCTTTCCGGCTGTGCATCACTTCACTAAGTTTTTGATTTTGACCATGACTGGCTCTGCCGATGTCATTACACGCACGACCATGATCTTCTTTTGCCGGCACTTCAGCCAACTTCAAGAGCGGAGACGTCTGTTCAGCCTGACGCCCGAAGACATCGAAATGATCAATCCCAACACGCGAACTTGCCCCATCTTCCGCACACATGCCGATGCCGAGTTGACCAAAGCCATCTATCATCGTGTGCCGGTATTGGTCAATGAGACGAAGAAGGCGAATCCGTGGGGTGTACGGTTCCTAGCTATGTTCCATATGGCGAACGATAGTGGATCGTTTTGCACCAATGAGCACTTGGAGGCGGAAGGATGGACGCTCGATGGCAATGTATTCCATCGTGGCGACGACGTCTTCCTGCCCCTCTACGAGGCCAAGATGTTGCACCAGTATGACCATCGTTGGGTGACGTACGACGGAGCAGAAACCCGCGATCTGACGCTCGCTGAGAAGGCCAATCCCAGTTGTGTCACGTTGCCACGCTACTGGGTGCCACAGGATGAGGTGGAGGCACGCCTAAGCGACCGCAGGGACCACGGCTGGCTGTTGGGCTTCCGCAACATCACAAATGCGACAAATGAACGTACCACGATCTTCAATCCGCTACCACGTGTAGCAGTCGCGCACAGCGCCCCCCTCATTTTTCTCGATCACGCCAACCCTCGATTAGCCGCTTGTTTTTTGGCCGCCGTGAGTAGCCTGCCGTTTGACTATGTGGTCCGTCAAAAGCTAGGTGGCACTAATATGACCTTCGGTTACATCCGTCAATTCCCCGTGCTGCCGCCCGCGATCTACAACCGTAACGACGTTGATTACATCGTCCCCCGCGTGCTAGAGCTTGTCTACACGGCCTGGGACATGCAGCCTTTCGCGCGCGATCTCGGCTATGGCGGCCCGCCCTTCACCTGGGATGAGGGTCGTCGCGCGCTGCTGCGCGCCGAACTCGACGCGTACTACGCGCGGCTTTACGGCCTCACGCGCAAGCAACTGCGCTACATTCTTGATCCGCACGACCTAACCGACCGCGAACTTGAGGACATCCTGGACCCGACCGAGGATCCGCCGGACACACCGCGCACTAAAGACTTCCCTGGGGAAACGTTCCGTGTACTCAAGGAGCGCGAGATGAAGCAATACGGGGAATACCGTACGAAACGACTGGTGCTTGAAGCGTGGGGCAATCTGGCTCACGTAGTAGAGGGTCGGCTTTAACATAATATTTCGCTCTGTTGAGGGGCGTTCGGCGCGTCAAATGGGCTGATTTGCGCCTCTCAAGCGTTCAAAAGGATCGTTGAACGGCACTATACCATTGCTCGGGCCGCTCCATGTGGTCACGAGTGCGCCCAGACCTGGGCAAAGGTGTTGTTATTGTCGAGTAAGGGGCACGAACGGGGTGCCGCCCAGCATCGGACGAGGCACATATTATGTTAAAGCCGACCCTCCTATAGGACATGGAGCTAGTGTCACTCTATATGTGCAATGCATGACTCTCTGACGGGATATTGCAGCCGTTTGTTTCGTGTGATCATGCGTGACGCCCTCTCGCTAGCGACGCGCGACAGCATCGTCCACGTCGCCGCAGACGGCCG
>JAABUZ0100006390.1_pt1 | contig 14754 bp, 7 predicted proteins | sample 5562091 | NCBI WGS metagenome assembly JAABUZ01 (sample SAMN12813069, study PRJNA571459) | rock metagenome | isolation source: Antarctica rocks | place: Antarctica: Victoria Land, Linnaeus Terrace sud | collected 2015-12-21 | reverse complement strand
TTCTCGATCGCGACACTTATCACCCTGCAGGCCCGCGTGATCTGGTGGCTGATCCCGGTGCTGGTCGCGGTTCCGGTGGGTGTGGTGCTCGCGCAACGGTGGAAAGCGGCGGCGGCTTCGCGAGCGGCCCGCCTGTCGATGGAAGCCGAGATGCGGCGATCCGGCCGGCCGCTGTGACATCGACACCGCCCATCCCGGTGATCATGGACGTCGACACCGGTGTGGACGACGCGATGTCGCTGCTGTTCGCGGTCCGGCACCCCGGCATCGAACTGCGCGCCGTGACCTGTGTGGTGGGTAACACCGGAGTCGACAAGGTGACAGCAAACACCCGCTACGTGCTCGACGCCGCCGGAGCGGGCGACATCCCGGTGGCCAGAGGTGCGGCGCATCCGCTGCTCGCGCCCGTCATCAATGCCGGTCACGTGCACGGAGCCGACGGACTGGGCGGCTTCTCGCGCCCGTCCGATCGACGGCTGAGCCCCCTCCCCGCGGTTGAACTCCTGCGCCGCGAGCTGATGGGTGCCGTCGGGACCGGCGACAAGATCACTGTGGTGCCCAGTGCCCCGCTGACCAACATCGCGCTGCTGCTGCGGACCCATCCTGAGGTTGCGGCCGGCATCGAACGCATCGTGTTCATGGGCGGTTCCGCGTCCGTCGGCAACGTGACGGTCGCCGCCGAGTTCAACATCTGGCACGACCCGGAAGCGGCCGCTATCGCGCTTGCCGCTGCCGGCGAACTAGAAATTCCGGTCACCATGTACGGGCTCGACGTGTTCAACGACGTGGTGATCACCAGGCAGGAGGCCGCCGCGCTGAAGCGGGCGCTGGATCCCGGAGCCCAGTTGGCAGGTGCCCTGATCCGATTCGCCTGCGACACCTTCGGCACCGAGAGCGCGTCGATCGGGGACGCCGGCACGGTGTGCGCGGTGGTGGACCCCGGAGGGCTCCGGACCGAGCGCTGTCCCGTGCAGGTGGAACTGGGCAACGGCTACGCGCGGGGCCAGACCCTGGTGGACCGGCGAACCTGGCGGGGAGACCACGATGCCGACCCGCACCAGGCGAAGTCCACGATGGTCGACGTGGCGCTCGCCGTCGATGCCCGGCGATACGCGGATCTGTGGTTGGCCACCGTGGGCGGCTGAACGACACTCGCTCCTGCCACGGCATTCGTCGACTCTGGCCGGCCGTTGTTCCGGCCCTGGCATGGCCTCGACCGGCCCAGATCGGGCCGCCTTGGTCAGTCCGGAACCCCGATGTCCTCGTTCCACAGCGCAGGCCGGGCTGCGATGAAGTCGGTCATCAGCTGCGCACACTCAGGACCGTCGACGACGATCACTTCGACGCCGCGATCGCGCAGTAGATCCTCGCCGCCGTAGAACGTGCGATTCTCGCCGATGATCACCCGCGGGATCTTGTAGAGCAGGATGGCGCCGGTGCACATGTCGCACGGTGACAACGTGGTGACCATGGTGGCTCTGGCGTACACCGATGCCGGTAACCGTCCGCCGTTCTCCAGGCAGTCGGTCTCGCCGTGCCGGATGGCGCTGCCCTGTTGCACCCGCTTGTTCCATCCGACGGCCAGCACACCCCCATCGACGATCAGAGCCGCGCCGATGGGGATTCCGCCTTCGGCGAGCCCCGACCTGGCTGCTCTGAACGCTGTCGCCAGGTGGCTCCGGTCCAGTTCGCTGGGTCCGGCAATTGCCGGGTCTTGAATTGCGGGCCTTTCAACGGGTGGTTGCTGGATCAACGGGAGCCTCCGGTCCGGTGGTTGAGAACTCAGTTGCTGCGCGCGTTCTACTCGGTGGTGTCCAGAGCCTGCTGCAGGTCGGACCACAGATCCCCGACGTCCTCGATCCCGGTCGAGATCCGAACCGTGCCGCGCGAAATACCCGCGGCGGCAAGCTGTTCGTCAGTGAATGACCGGTGCGATGAACCGGCCGGATGGACCGTGAGCGTTTCCACGCCACCAAGGGATGGCGCTTGACTCACCAGCCTGACGGCGGCCAGGAATCCCCTGGCGGCACGGTGGCCGCCCTTGGCGTCGAACGAGAGCATGGCTCCGGATGCGTCCATCATTCGAGCCGCCAAACCGTGCTGGGGATGGTCGGTGCGCGACGGGTGATGCACCCGTTCGACCGCCGGGTGCCCACCGAGTTTGTCCGCAAGGATGACCGCATTGGCGCAGGCCTCACGCATCCGCAGCGGCAGGGTCTGGAGCCCGCGGAGGGTCAGCCAGGCCGCGAACGGGTCGGGCGTCACGCCGGTGGTGACCGCATGGGACCAGCCTGCTCGAAACCGGTCCTCGTCGGCGTAGGCGACGACGCCACCGGTCACGTCCGAATGGCCGTTGAGGTATTTCGTGGTGGAATGCATCACGATGTCGGCACCGAGCTCGAGCGGCCGACACAACATCGGCGACGCGAAAGTGTTGTCCACCAGGGTGATCACCCCGGCGTCCTTGGCCACCGCAGCCATGGCGGGGATATCGGCGACCACCGTCATGGGATTCGAGATCGTTTCCAGGTAGAGCAGTTCGGCACCGCCGTCAGCCAGAATCGTTGCCAAGGCCGCAGGATCATCGCCCGGCACCTGGACCACCTCGATCTGCCAGCGGTTCACCAGGTCTGCCAACAGCCCGGAGGTACCGCCGTAGATCGATTTCTGTACGACGATGCGGGAACCGGCTCGTAGGTGAGCGCCGAGCGCGACGGCGATGGCCCCCATTCCCGATGACGTCGCCACCGCACCGACTGCGCCCTCGAGCCCGGCGATCGCCTGTTCGAGTGCGCGGACCGTGGGATTACCGTTCCGCGAGTACCCGAACCCGCCTCGCGGATCGTTCAAGGACGCGGTGAGCTCGTCCGGATCGTCGTGCGCGAACACCGAGGTCTGGTAGATCGGCACCGAGATGGGGCGGCCGCGGACGTCCCCGGTGGAGGGCACGTGTACGGCTCTGGTCGAGCGCGCCAACTGGTGTTCCTCGCTCTCGAGCGCAGGTTCGTTGTTCATCCGCTGATCGTTGCATCCCGGGAACGACGGCTCGGCGGCGCACCGGTGGCCGGCGGGCGGGACCGCTCAGCGGGCCAACAGGGTATCGACCGCGGCGGCCCCGCCGAGGCCCGAAACCCCACCGCCCCGCACCGTTCCGGCACCGGCCATGTGAAGCCAGGTTAATCTGCGGCAGCTGTGTCGATGTTCGGGTGGGATGCCCGAGAAGGCCCACTGCACCTCGCTGGGACGGCAGCGTCGGTGCGAATGGTTACGGTGGCGAAGTGCCACCAGGAACTCCGACGAGTACGGCGACCAGCGTCCAGTCCATCCAGAATCCGACTGCGGGCGGCTCCGCGCGCGGCAGAACTCCCGACCCTCGCCCGGCAGTCGGTTGGATCCGGCGGCTGTGGAGCTACTGCCGTCTGCATCCGCGGGCGACGTGGCTCGCCGGGTCGGCGGCGCTGGTGGGGGTCGGTCTCGGAGCACTGACACCGTTGCTCACCGGCGCTGCCGTCGATCGGGCGACGACGGGGCGGACGGCGGGGTTGGGCTTGGTGATCGGGGCCCTCGTGGTGCTCTCGGTGATCAGATTCGTTTCTTCCTTCGTCCGCAGATGGGCCGGCGGACGGCTTTCCCTCGACGTCCAACATGATCTGCGGCAGGACGTGTTCGCGGCGCTGGCCAGGCTGGACGGCGCTGCGCAGGACGCGCTCCGCACCGGCCAGGTGGTGTCCAGGGCAACCTCCGACCTGCAGATGGTGCAGGGCCTGCTCGCCATCGTGCCGTTGTCCGCCGGTCAGGTCGTGCTGTTCGTCGCCTCGCTGGCGATCATGATCGCCCTTTCCCCGCTGCTCACACTGACCGCCCTGCTGACCATTCCGGCCGTGTACCTGCTGACCAGGGCGACCCGGACAACTTTGTTTCCGGCGACCTGGGCCGCGCAGCAGTCGGCCGCCGAGGTCGCGGAGATCGTCGAAGAGGACGTCACCGGAGTCCGCGTGGTCAAGGGATTCGGCCAGGAAGATCGCGAGGTCGGCCGGTTGCGAGCGGGGGCGGCACGGCTCTACGCCGACCGAATGCGTGCGGTCCGGTTGACGGCCCGCCTCAACCCCGGGTTGGTGGCGATGACGTCCATTGGGCAGGTGGGGGTGCTGGCGCTGGGTGGCTACCTAGCGCTGCACGGGTCCATCAGCATCGGCACCTTCCTGTCCTTCTACCTCTACTTGTCGCAGTTGGTCGCGCCCACCAGAACACTGTCGTTCCTGCTGATTCTCGGGCAACAGGCACGAGCCTCCGTGGAGCGCGTCATGGAGATCATCGACTCCAAGGCAGCCATCAACGACCCCGTCGGCGAAGCGATGCCGGTGCCCTCCGGCCCCCTGGACGTGCGGTTGGCCGGAGTGCACTTCGGCTACACGCACGACGAACCCGTTCTGGACGACTTCAGCCTGCACGTTGCGGCCGGATCGACCGTTGCCCTCGTCGGTGCATCCGGATCCGGCAAGTCCACCATCTCGCTGCTGCTGCCCCGGTTCTACGAAGGTCAGGCCGGCAGGATCAGCGTCGGCGGCGTCGACATTCGTACCGTTCGCCTTGCCGAACTGCGTCGAACGGTCGGCGTCGTGTTCGAAGAGGCGTTCCTGTTCTCCGACACCATCGCCGCCAACATCGGGTATGGCCGACCGGACGCCACCAGGGCGGATGTCGAGGCGGCCGCGCGAGCAGCAGAGGCACAGGACTTCATCGAAGCGCTGCCCGACGGGTACGACACGGTGATCGGCGAGCGCGGACTGACGCTTTCAGGCGGTCAGCGTCAGCGACTGGCCCTGGCCCGCGCCATGATCACCGATCCCCGGGTGCTGATTCTCGACGACGCCACCAGCGCGGTCGACCCGGCCACCGAAGCTGCCATCCACGGCACCCTGCATCGATTGACCGCGGATCGGACCACGATCCTGATCGCGCACCGGCGGAGCACGCTCACGCTCGCCGACACCGTTGCGATGGTGGCTGCCGGACGGGTACTCGATGTCGGAAGCCACGAGGAATTGCTCGCACGATGCCTGCCGTATCGCGAGTTGCTGGGCGGGAACGGCGAGGAGATCGACAGCGGGCAGCTTGCCGACATCGCGATGGACGCGGATCTTCCGCAGCACAACGGAGTGACCCAGGCGTTATGGCCGGGCACGCCCCCGGACGCAGCGACCGGCGCCACCGACGGGCCGGACCGGCCGAGCACCGGCGGAAGGGGAAACGGCGGCCGTCGCACTGCGCGCACCGTCGTCGCGAGTGGGGCCGGCGGCGGCGCAGGCATGGGCGGCGGAATGGGCGGCATGCTGGGATCACTCCCGGCTACGCCCGAGCTGTTGGCGCGAGTCGACGCGCTGCCGCCGGCGACCGACCCGCCGCCGCCCGAGCTGCAGGAGAATCTCATCGTCCAGCGCTCCGCCAGAGGCGACGGAAAGGCCGGCAGAGCGGCCGCGAGCGGTTCGGTCGACGGCGGTGCGCCGCCACCCCTGCTCGGAAGGCTCTCCGTGCGCCGCACGCTACGTCCCGTCCGGGCATTGTTGATCACGTCGCTGGTCCTGATCACCCTGGACGCGCTCGCCGGTCTGGCCCTTCCGGTGCTGATCAAACACGGCATCGACCACGGCGTTTCCAAGGGCGTCATCGGCGTGGTGTGGATCGCCTCGGCGATATCGCTGGTCATCGTGCTGGCCGATTACCTGATTCAGCGGTGGCAGCTCATCGTGACCGGGAAAGCCGGCGAGTCGGTGCTGTTCGGGCTGCGCATCCGGGAATTCGCCCACCTCCAGCGCCTTGGTCTGGACTACTACGAGCGCGAGATGGCCGGCCGCATCATGACGCGGATGACGACCGACGTCGATGCGCTTTCGACGTTCCTGCAGACCGGGCTCGTCACGTCGGTCGTCTCATTGGCGACGTTCTCGGGCATCGCCGTCACGTTGCTGTTCATGAATCCGGGGCTTGCCCTGTTGGCCTTCACGGTGCTGCCGCCGCTGGCCATCGCCACCTTCTTCTTCCGGCGATATTCCACCAAGGCGTACAACGACGCCCGGGAGAAGGTCGGCATCGTGAATTCCGACCTGCAGGAGAACGTCTCCGGAATGCGGATCACCCAGGCCCTGGGCCGCCAGGAGACCAACGCCGCCGGTTTCGCGGCGCGCAGCGATGACTACCGCAAATCCCGGATGCGGGCCCAGACTGCGATCTCCCTGTACTTCCCCTTCACGGCCCTGCTCAGCGAACTCGCCGCGGCACTGGTTCTGGCCGTCGGTGCGGAGCGGGTGGTCAGCGGAGCCGTCACCGCCGGAACCTTGCTGGCGTTCGTGCTCTACCTGGACTCGTTCTTCGCGCCGATCCAGCAGCTCTCACAGATCTTCGACGGCTACCAACAGGCCACGGTCGGGCTGAGCCGAATCGGGGACCTGCTGTCCACCCCCACGTCCACGCCGCCGGCAGCTCATCCGATTCCCGCGCCCGCGCTGGACGGAACGGTGTCGGCCGTCGCCGTCGGGTTCCGGTACAGCAGCGCGCAACCCGGCGCCGCGGCCGCTCTCGACGGCGTCACCCTGGACATCTCCCCAGGCGAGACCATCGCCGTCGTCGGACCGACGGGAGCCGGGAAATCTACCCTTGTGAAGATCATCGCGCGCTACTACGACGTCACCTCCGGTGCTGTTCTGATCGACGGAGTCGACATTCGGAGCTTCGACCTCGGCTCCTACCGACGGCGCCTGGGCGTGGTGCCGCAGGAGCCGCACCTGTTCACCGGGACCGTGCGCGACAACATCGCGTACGGGAAGCCGGCCGCGCCTGATTCGGCGGTGGAAGCGGCGGCCAGGGCGGTCGGCGCCATCGATGTCATCGCGCGGTTGCGCGGCGGCTTCTGGCACGAGGTCCAGGAGCGCGGCCGAAACTTGTCCGCAGGGCAGCGGCAGCTGATCTCGCTGGCTCGGGCCGAGCTCGTGCAACCGGAATTGTTGTTGCTGGACGAAGCCACGGCCGCGCTCGACCCGGCCGCCGAGACCGCCGTACTGGCCGCCACCGATCGGCTGGCCGGCGGTCGCACCACCATCGTCGTCGCGCATCGCCTGAGCACCGCATCCCGGGCCGACCGCATCGTGGTGATGGACCGCGGCCGGGTTGCCGAGATCGGCACCCACCGCGACCTCCTCGAAGCCGGCGGCGTCTACAGCCGGCTCTATGCGCGGGAACCGTGAGTGCTTTTTCACCCGTGCGCCGACCGGCTGTTGCCGGCAACGCCCGCCTTTCCACCCGTCCTCCGCCGGCCTCACGCTAGGCGGCTAGCCTTTTTCTCATGACCGTCCGCCCACCTGCGTTGCCCGCCGATCTGCTCGGCATCGATGCGACCCTGTCCGACACCGAACGCGACATCCGGGCAGCAACCCGGCAGCTGGTCGACGATCTGGTCCGGCCGCACATTGCTTCCTGGTACGCCGACGGTCACCTGCCCGCGCGGCAACTGGCTGCGGAGTTCGGTGCGGCCGGCCTGCTCGGCATGCACCTGAACGGTTACGGCTGCGCCGGCGCCTCTGCGGTGGAGTACGGACTGGCCTGTCTGGAATTGGAAGCGGGCGATTCGGGCATCCGGTCCCTGGTATCGGTGCAGGGATCACTGGCCATGTACCCGATCTGGAAGTACGGATCGGACGAGCAGAAGGACCGCTGGCTACCGGGCATGGCTGCGGGCGAATTGATCGGATGCTTCGGGCTGACCGAACCGGATTCCGGTTCCGACCCTGCCTCGATGACGACCAGGGCCACGCCGACCGGGGACGGCTATCGACTCGACGGCGCAAAGATGTGGATCACGAACGGCACCATCGCCGATGTCGCCGTGATCTGGGCAAAGGTCGCCGACGCGCACGCAGGCAACGGCGACGCGCAAGCAGGGGCTGCAGACGCGCACGCAGGCAACGGGGACGCGCAAGCAGGCAACGGAGTGGTGCGGGGATTCGTCGTACCGACCAACTCGCCCGGGTTCGCTGCTCGTGAGGTTCCGGCCAAACTGTCGCTGCGGGCGTCGTCGACCGCCGAGATCGTGCTGGACGGGGTGCAACTGGGCGCGGACGCCCTCCTGCCAGGAGCGTTCGGACTCAAGGGTCCGCTGTCCTGCCTTACCCAGGCTAGAACCGGCATCCTGTTCGGGGCACTGGGCGCCGCCCGCGATTGCCTTGCCACTGCGATCGACTACGCAACGACCCGCCGGCAGTTCGGCAAGCCGATCGGCGCTTTCCAGCTGACGCAGGCGAAACTGGCCGACATGGCAACCGCCTGGAGCGCTGCCTACCTGATGGCTCTGCACATCGGCCGCACCATCGATGCCGGCCCATCGACGGCGAGCACTTCATCCGGTGCAGGGACGTCCGACCCCGTTGCTCTCGCCGCCCGGATATCGATGGGCAAACTGAATTCGACCCGCACCGCCCTGGACATCGCCCGGAGCTGCCGGTCGATTTTGGGCGCGAACGGGATCACCGGCGACTACCCGGTAATGCGGCACGCCGCGAATCTGGAGACGGTACTCACCTACGAGGGCACCGCAGAGATCCATCAACTGGTGCTCGGCAAGGCGCTCATCGGGCTTGACGCGTTTGCCTGAGAGGGTCTTCGGGCAGTCAAATCGGTGCGGTACTTCCGATCAGCGGGTGCGGTAGTTCCGTTCAGAGGTTGCGCGGAGTTCGGTTTCGTCACTGTGAGGGATGTCCCGCTCAGGGTCGTGCCTGTCGCGGCCGGGCGGACTAGCCTTGACCCGTCTACAAGTCGTCCATAGTCGAGAAGGCGGAAACCGACAGTGCCGTCAGCCATCGTGCCGGAGTTCGGTCCCAACGACTGGTTCGTCGAGGAGAAGTACAACCAATTCCTCAGCGACCCGGCCAGTGTCGAGCAAATCTGGCGCGACTTCTTCAGTGATCCGGTCGCCGACAAGCGGAAGGCGACAGCTGCCGGTGACCGCGGCAAACCACCGGAACCCGGGGCTCCAGCAGAACCCGCCGCGCCGGTCGTGGAAACGGGCCATGCGCCCCTGCCGCCTCCCCCGCCTGCTCGCCGAAATGGTGCGGCACCGCAGTCGGCCAAGGCCCTGCCCGAGTCGGCCGAATCGGCGCCCGCCGGTAGGGCGCGGGTTGAGTCGCCCCCGATAGATGCAGCGGAACCCGCAGCAACCCGACCCGCAGCCACCAACCCGGCGGCCAACAACGCCCCAGGCACCAACCCGGCGGCCAACAACGCGGCGAGCAAGAGCGCGGCGAGCAACGGCGCACCTTCGGCCAAGCCGCCGCAGCGTCCGACGACCACCGCGACGCCCGACGACCTCGTCGTCAACAAAGCTGCCCAGGCAGCCCGGATCGCCGAAGCCGCCGAGGGCTCCGGGGAGGTCTCGGCACCACTGCGCGGCGCATCGGCAGCAGTGGTCCGCAACATGACGGCGTCGTTGGAGGTCCCCACAGCCACCTCGGTCCGCGCAGTACCCGCCAAGTTGCTGGCCGACAACCGCATCGTGATCAACAACTTCTTGCGCCGAAACCGCGGCGGGAAGGTGTCTTTCACCCACCTCATCGGCTACGCGATCATCCGCGCGCTGGCGGCATACCCGAACATGAATCGGCACTACGCCGAAGCCGGCGGCAAGCCGCAGGTCGTCACCCCGGCGCACGTGAACCTCGGCCTGGCGATCGACCTGCCCGGCAAGAGCGGCCAGCGGTCGCTCGTCGTGGTGCCGATTCGCAACTGCGAGACGATGAACTTCACCCAGTTCTGGAGTGCGTACGAGGGCGTGGTGCGCAAGGCGCGCTCCGGTGCCCTGACTGCCGAGGACTACGCCGGTACCAGCATTTCGCTGACCAACCCGGGCGGCATCGGCACCGTGCATTCTGTGCCGCGGCTGATGTCCGGCCAGGGCACCATTGTCGGCGTCGGAGCCATGGAGTATCCAGCCGAATTCCAGGGCGCCAGCGGGCAGACCCTCTCCGAGCTCGGCATCTCGAAGATCATGACGCTGACGTCGACCTATGACCACCGCATCATCCAGGGCGCCGAGTCCGGCGAGTTCCTCCGCCGGGTGCATCAGCTCCTGCTCGGCGAGGACGGCTTCTACGACGAGGTGTTCACCTCGCTGCGCCTGCCGTACGAACCGGTCCGATGGGTTCAGGACTTCGATTCCGGCCGCGCCGGATCGGTCGACCGCACCGCACGTGTGCTGGAAATGATCGACGCGTACCGCACCCGCGGCCACCTGATGGCCGACACCGATCCGCTGAACTACCGTCAGCGTCGGCACCCCGATCTCGACGTGCTCTCGCACGGCCTCACGTTGTGGGATCTGGACCGCGAATTCCCGGTGGGCGGCTTCAACAATGCCCAGTACATGAAACTGCGCGACGTCCTGGGCGTGCTCCGCGACTCCTACTGCCGCACCGTCGGTGTCGAGTACATGCACATCATGGATCCGGTGCAGCGCAAATGGATCCAGCAGCGGGTCGAAGTGAGGCGGGAGAAGCCGTCGCTCGACGAACAGAAGTACATCCTCGGCCGGCTCAACGCAGCCGAGGCCTTCGAAACGTTCCTGCAGACGAAATACATCGGCCAGAAGCGGTTCTCCCTGGAGGGCGGCGAAACCGTCATCGCGCTCCTGGACGCAGCGCTCAACCGGGCAGCCGAGTACGGCATGCACGAGGTCGTCATCGGGATGGCCCACCGCGGCCGGTTGAACGTGCTGGCCAATATCGTGGGAAAGCCCTATCAGCAGATCTTCCGGGAGTTCGAGGGCAACCTCGACCCTCGGCAGGCCCACGGATCTGGCGACGTGAAGTACCACCTGGGCGCCGAGGGCAAGTACGTGCGTCCGTTCGGGGATGGGCAGGTCGACGTCTCGCTGTGTGCGAACCCCTCGCATCTCGAGGTCGTCGATCCGGTTCTCGAGGGGGTGACCAGGGCCAAGCAGGATCTGTTGAACCTGGGTGAGGGCGGCTTCACCGTGCTGCCGATCGCGATCCACGGAGATGCGGCGTTCGCCGGTCAGGGCGTCGTCGCCGAGACGATGAACCTGTCGCAGTTGCGCGGCTACCGCACCGGCGGCACCGTGCACGTCATCATCAACAACCAGGTCGGTTTCACCACCGCGCCGGAAGCCTCACGTTCCTCCGAGTACTGCACCGACGTCGCAAAGATGATCCAGGCGCCGATTTTCCACATCAACGGTGACGATCCGGAGGCCGCGGTCTGGGTCTCCCGACTCGCCGTGGAATATCGGCAGGCCTTCGGCCAGGATGTCGTCATCGACATGGTCTGCTACCGCCGGCGCGGTCACAACGAGGGCGACGATCCCTCGATGACCAACCCGTTGATGTACCAGATCATCGACGGCAAGCGGTCGGTCCGGCGGATCTACACCGAGGCCCTGATCGGCCGCGGCGACCTGTCGCCGCAGGACGCCGAGGAGTCGCTGAAGGACTACCACACCCAGCTGGAGCGGGTGTTCAACGAGGTTCGCGAACTGGAGCGGGGCATCGCCGCCCCTAGCCCGTCGGTCGAGGCCGAGCAGCCCATCCCGCAGAAGGTGGAGACGTCCATCTCCCTCGAGTCGTTGCACCGGATGGGCGATTCGCAGGTTGACCTGCCTGCCGGATTCACCGCACATCCGCGGGTCAAGACCGTTCTGGAGCGCCGCGCCGAGATGACCCGCAGCGGCGGCATCGATTGGGCGTTCGGCGAATTGCTGGCGTTCGGCTCCATAGCGATGGACGGCCGATTGGTCCGGCTGTCGGGCCAGGATTCCCGGCGCGGCACCTTCGTGCAGCGGCACGCGGTGCTGATCGACCGCAACAACGGTAGTGAATACGTTCCCCTGCAACATCTTTCGGATGCCCAAGGCAAGTTCCTTGCTTACGACTCGGCCCTCACCGAGTACGCGGGCCTCGGTTTCGAATACGGCTATTCCGTCGCCAACCGCGATGCGCTGGTGCTGTGGGAGGCGCAGTTCGGTGACTTCGTGAACGGCGCCCAGTCGATCATCGACGAGTATCTGTCCTCCGGCGAGGCCAAGTGGGGGCAGCAGACCGGTGTCGTGCTACTGCTGCCGCACGGTCATGAGGGACAGGGGCCTGATCACACGTCAGGGCGGATCGAGCGATTCCTCCAGCTGTGCGCCGAGGGCTCGATGATGGTCGCCGTTCCCTCGACCCCTGCCAACTATTTCCACCTGCTGCGCCGGCACGTGTTCGACGGCGTGCACCGACCCATGATCGTCTTCACGCCGAAGTCGATGCTGCGCAACAAGGCGGCGGTTTCGCCGACCGAGGATTTCACCGCCGGCAAGTTCCAGTCGGTGATTCCGGATGCGGTTTCGGATCCGGCCGCGGTGACGAAGGTTCTGTTCACCTCCGGAAAGCTGTACTACGAGCTCGACGCCTACCGGAAGGCGAACGACATCACCGACACGGCCATCGTGCGGATCGAGCAGATCTACCCGGTCCCCCGGCGGAAGCTGGCGCACATCCTGGGTTCCTATCCGAACGTCACGGATTTCCGTTGGGTTCAGGAAGAACCGGCCAATCAGGGTTGCTGGACCTTCCTGGCGCTGGCCCTGCCGGAGATGGTGCCTCAACTGATCGGAATCAAGCGAGTGTCCAGGCGGGCGATGGCGGCTCCGTCGGCCGGTTCGCTCCGCGTGCACGAGGTGGAACAGGCAGCCGTCGTGGCCGCAGCTTTCAAGGATTGACCCGATCGGACGGTGATCCTCCGGTCCGGGCCGAGCGCATATAGGCTCGTGCAGGTCGGTCAACGACACGGCCGACTCAGACTTCAGCGCAGCGGCCTCTTCGATGGATAGGAGTGCGGACAGTGGACGCTGGCCCTGCGGCCGACACGGGAATTGCGAACCTGCAACCCGCCGATGGCGAACACCCGGTTGATCAACTCAAGATGGTCATCTTCGATCTCGACGACACCCTGGCGCCGTCCAAGACCGCGATCGATCCGTCGATGGCTGGGCTGCTGCTCCGGTTGCTGGAAAAAGTTGACGTCTGCATCATTTCCGGAGCCCGCTTCGAGCAGTACCAGGGCCAGGTGCTCGAGCCGCTGGGCGACTCCGATGCCTTGCGCGGACTTCATCTGATGCCCACCTGCGGAACCCGCTACTACCGGTGGCAGGACCACAGCTGGACACAGATCTACGCGCAAGACCTCACTGCAGACCAGAAGGACGAGATCATCGACGCGCTGACCCGCGGCGCGAAGGCTCTCGGCCTGTGGGAATCGGACACCTGGGGGCCGGTCATCGAGGATCGCGGCAGCCAGATCACCTTCTCGGCACTGGGCCAGTCGGCTCCCATCGACGCCAAACGCCAGTGGGATCCGAACGGCACCAAGAAGGAGGAGTTGCGGGCCGACGTCGCAGCGCAGCTCCCGGATCTCGAGGTTCGTGGCGGAGGCTCCACTTCGGTCGACGTGACTCGCAAAGGTATCGACAAGGCCTACGGTGTGGCCCACCTGCAGCAGCAGTTGAACCTCTCGCTCTCGCAGTTGCTGTTCGTCGGCGACCGACTCGACGAAGGGGGCAACGACTATCCGGTGAAGGCGTTGGGCGTCGAGTGCGTTCCCGTCGCGAGCTGGCTGGACACCGCCGCATTCATCGATGATCTGCTGGTCAGGCTCGCAAACCGCTGACGGCGCTTCCGTGCCCAGGCGTGCGGAAAACTCAAATCCAGCGCCACGGAGCTCCCGGGCCAAGGCGTGGGCGGACGCCGTCAGGCAGGCGCAGACGCAGGCCAAGCGGACTTCAGGCGACCCGAACGCCGGCTCGCCACACCGCGTGCGTGAGCGGAACCCCGGGCCGATACGCGAGGTAGTCGTGGCTCGGCGCGTCCAAAAGGTGCAGGTCCGCGCGTTTCCCGATCGCCAGCGCGCCGACATCCGCACGGGCCAGCGCCTTGGCCCCGCCGAGTGTCGCCGCCAGCACTGCTTCGTCGGCGGTCAGGCCGCACTGCAGCACGGCCAGTGCCACCGCCAGATTCATCGACGACGAATAGGAGGACCCTGGATTGCAGTTTGAGGCCACTGCGAGGGTAGCGCCCGAGTCTGCCAATCGGCGTCCAGGTGCCGGCGGCTGACGCGTGGAAAGGTCGCAGATGGGCAGCAACGTCGCGACGGTCGACGAGCCGGCGAGCAGAGCGACGTCCCTTTCGGACAGATGTGTGCAGTGGTCCACCGAGACTGCGCCGCAGTCCACCGCGATCCGGACGCCGTCACCTTCATCGAGCTGATTGCCGTGCACCTTGAGGCTTAGTCCCTTGCGTACACCGGCCGCCAGCACCCGCCTCGTTCTGGCCTCGTTGAACGCGCCTTCCTCGCAGAAGACGTCGATGAACTGCACGCTCGGTGCGATCGCATCGAGCATCGGGCCGCACACCAGGTCGATGTAGGCATCCGGATCGGCGGCGTATTCCGGAGCGTTGACGTGCGCGCCGAGATAGGTGACGGCGTCGATACCGGCGGTCGATGCGATAGCCGCGGACCGCACCTCGTCGATCGTGGTCAGGCCGTACCCGGTTTTCGTTTCGATGCAGGTGGTACCGCCCGCCGTCAGCTCCCGGATTCGCCCTGCCACCAGTTCCGCCAACACCGCATCGGGCGTTTCCCTGGTGGCTGCGACGGTCGTCATGATTCCGCCCGCCTCGTAGGGACGGCCGGCCATCCGCGCCGAGAACTCGGCCG
>JAABUZ0100006389.1_pt1 | contig 14755 bp, 14 predicted proteins | sample 5562091 | NCBI WGS metagenome assembly JAABUZ01 (sample SAMN12813069, study PRJNA571459) | rock metagenome | isolation source: Antarctica rocks | place: Antarctica: Victoria Land, Linnaeus Terrace sud | collected 2015-12-21 | reverse complement strand
GCTCCATTTGTTGAATTCAATTGCGTGGCAACGGTTTGCAGTCGGTCAGCCTGGATGATTAGAATACGGGTTGTAATGGAGGAAAGCTTACGAGGCTTAGTCGGGCTGTACTAAGCACCAGCCTTGCTGCCATTACTAAGCACTAGTAGTTCCTAGTCTATATAAGGTAGCGTTGGTCTACTAGATAGAATGTTCTTGTCTACTTCATCAAGTACGCACTACTGTTTCCTGCCATTTCGTCTATCCATTTTAACACCATTAACGTTCGATCATCCCAACTAAAGTCCATACAATTTTATTGAGGAATGACGAATAACCAAAGAAATTAGCGCTTTCTTCATGACTAGCGTGTCAAGGAATGTTGCCTCAGATCTGAAATCAAAGATCGTTTCTGCAAATTCTACAAGTGCTAGATTGGGTGTTGACCATGTTGTCATATTGAACTCTGCGAAGGCATCAAGATGAGTACAGAACTACGAGCACCTTAGCTCGTGCTGTCCTTATCATTCCTTGGGCTTCTGTCTACGTGGAGCGTCTTTTCAATGGCGCAAATGATATGATCTGCTTGCGCCGCCATTTTCTAAATGGTTGACGTCTTAATGCTTCTTCATAGCCACAGACATAGTACAATATAGCTTATTCTTGCATATAATAAGTATTTTGAGCTCCACATTCTATCATGATACACGATACTTGGCTTCCTATAGAACTTTTCAGTGAATCATAGGAATCTGCAGAGTACCTGCAGAGTTATCGGCAGATACAGATAGAAAGCAGATAAACAGAGCAGAGCAGAGTTCATATTGATTGAAGGTTCAGGTAGCAGAGCAGATATTGTCATACCTGCTCTACTCTGCTCTTTGCAGAGCCCTACCGTGTAGGTAAGATTTGAAAGCTTCTCGCCACCTCCGCAGCTATGGTGGCGCAGCCGTTTTACCACGCGTTGGCTGTGACGTAATTGTGATGATGTGGGGGGATATATACCGAAAACATCCACTCACAAGGCTAAGTTACCCCTTTTCCAAATCTTTCACACTCCAAATTCAAACGAGAAAATTTAGACCATGAGCGACTTGGGAAGAAAAGATTTTTCGACTCAGGCAAAGGAGAAGATGACGCCGAACTCAAGCAAGTCAACCTTGGATAAGGCAAAAGAGTCTGTGACTGGAGCTGCGGATCGTTTGGCTGGAGGCGCCACAAGTGACAAGGACAAGAGTACAACCCAGGAGATGTTTGACAAGGGTCGTCGAGAGAAGCACCACTAAGTGATAGACACTTTGTATCGCGGAGTCCTTAGTTCTTTGCGTCACAAGAATTGATTTATCTACAATTTACATCTCTGTTCTATGAAATTTAACACGTCGCCGTAAGCTTGACTCATGATACTCTCCATGTGGTTTCCCTTCAGCTGAAATACCCTTCCAAACTTTTGTTTCGGTTTTCGTCCACTGCTCCAAATTTGATTGTCAATCCCGGTATACACCAAAGAGTTGTTGAAGTACCATTCTGGAAGATAGTTTCCCATTGCGTTCGTCACAGGCCGTAATTTTGAGCTTCCAATGAAATTGACACAAGCTTTCAGTCTATCTCGGGTATCTGGAGTTATGATATTATACTCAGCTGACTCACCTCGGTGCGATAACAAATATATAAGGCCCCCGCAAGCGTTACCGACGCCCATAAATATCACATTAGTTGCCTCGCTTAGCCTAAGCATTAACGAATAGTTCCATATTACTCACTCCACGTAATTATCCCAAATATACATACACAGCTCTTGCATTGACTGTGTAGCACTGTAACTTTCATCCTGTAGGTTCAGAATATGAAGGAAAGCTGGCAAACCTCCAGCCCAGTGAGGAGTGATGGAACATTCAGGTCTATCACTCCATAATTTTGCTCTGCTGCCCAGTCAATGTACATATTTAGGGGATCAAGCTTAAGAGTCAGTTTCTACCAGTGGGCGTTCTCGTACCATTATTGAGTTTTGTGGACTTAGCTGGTTGGTTGAAGACATCGAACAGCCCCACACTTCAGGCCTAGATTGAGATTCTCGGAGGTCCATAGACACTTACGCGTCATGCACAAAGAATATAAGGGTCCTTTTAGAATGAAATGAAGATCTTGATCTTGTTAGTAGATAAAACTGCTAAGATCTTACGTGCAGAGAACTTGATTTTGGTACGAGGGAGAAATGCTTTCTCTTGCAATAGGGAGTGTTGTCATTCCAAATTTTTCGAACAATTGCTTGGACTGATATACCCGGATTAGATCTATTCACCAGTCAGCTTGGTGCTTCCAGAACACACCATGAAGCCTTGTCATATTGTCTCCGCACGAAGGCATGAAATGGGTTGGAGTAACACTACGCCAATACTTTGATTGCTCTTCGATAACTTTGGAAACCACATCAGTTGCAGCAAAGCTTGCAAACGAACTCTGCAATTTTGTGGGAGTCTCACCCATCAAGACCTTGGTGACTGCAACAGCAGATTTAGAGATTGAATCTAGATTATAGCCCCCCTCAGTCGTTAGATTTTGCCATCAATACTGACCTCCAGAACTACAACAAGATTACCCCCAGCCACGCCTTTTAACATGTGTGTCATATGACCATATGCAGCAGGCGTTACGAAGCATTCACCAATTTCATCACCTGCGGCTGCGTCGAAGCCAGCCGATACTAGAGTCAGGTCGAGGCAAAGCCGAGCGTACTTATGACTAAATCCGGATTAAACTCATAGGCAATGGGCATGATAACCTTTTGAAATGCGTATATATAGTCTCCATCACCCATACCTCCTGTAGGCCAGGGCACATTTACCGTCTTTCCGATTCCCTCACCTTCACCAACTTTGTCGAGCCCCCCATATGATGAGGCAGGGTAAAATCTCCCATCCTCATACCGATGAATTGACATATATAGGACGTTGGGATCGTGCCAGAAAGCTCTTTGTGTTCCATTACCGTGGTGCACGTCCCAGTCGAGAATTAATACTTTGTTGATATGTGAATACCTCTGCAACATTGCCCTGGTTGCTATGGCTACGTTGTTGAATATACAAAATCCCATGGCTTGTTGTGGTTCAGCATGATGTCCTGGAGGCCGCACTACAGCAATAGCGTTTCTGACCTTTCGTTCGACAACAGCTGCACAAGCTTCAATTGTGCCTCCGCAGCAAAGGCGCCCGCAATAAGCGGATTCCTTGTTGAAATACACGGAATTCGATATTAGCTCCAAAGCGTCTAGTTCTTCAACACTCATAAGAGCAGTCTTTGCTATGAAGTTGACATGTTCGAGCGAATGGACAAGCGATATGTCTTCTGTGGTCGCCTCTACAGCATCGATTAGGGCTAGCTGGTTTCGATCACGGCTTCTCTCGTCGTCCTCACTTCCGTTGACGAGCCCAGCACTAATCAAAGCACAATATATCATATAGACGCGTCTAGGATCTTCTGGGTGTAAGTCTAGCGGATTGTTTGTAGAGTGAAATCTCATTCGTGCATCGTAGCAGAGTCCTGTCCTCAGGGCAACATAAGGTAATGGGTTCGATACTTCAAGCATATCTAACTTGCGCTCGACATCCTCCGTAAGAAACGGATCTGTGTCTGTTAAGCTTGTTTTTTTAAGTAAACTTTCATTCATTTCCGTCGTTTGCGCGTGCTCTCATTCTTTGTTTGGTTTACAGTAGACTTCATGTAATTTGCTCGCTCAACCTCAGGTTTTTGAAAAACCCCAGATTACCGGCAGTTACTTGTAACTTGAGTACTCGTACTATTTCGATTACAATAGAGTGCCATACGAGTACTCGTGATAATAATAACTTAACCTTTGCATCGAAATTCAATGCCTTCAAGTGGAATGCCAGCCAGTGCTGCGGCATCTACTGATGCATCAGCCTCTGGGTTTCCCTCTAATGCTGCGGCTCTTGGCAACGTCTCCCCAGCAGATCTTACGAGGATAGTTCTCGATTATCTGGGCAAAAAGGGATACACTAGGACGGAAGCAATGCTGCGAGTTGAATCTGCCAACGCTATACATGAAAGCGATATCGATAACCTAGCGGGAGAGATTGACGCAGCCTATAGACATGCGTACATCATGGTACGAGACTGGATTGAGCGGTCCTTGGATCTTTATAAAGGTGAGCTACGAAAGGTACTATACCCTATATTCGTTCACTCATATCTCGATCTGGTCTCTCAAGGATCAGATATGGCTGCAAAAGCATTCATGGCTGAATTTTCAGTGGATTTTTATAGCGGGCGTCCCGAGGATATCGAGACACTAAGATCAATTGCTCTCCCAGATCACGCAATAGAGAATAGCCTTGCGCAACTTTTTCGAAACAACCGCTACAAAATCAACTTATCTCGTACTGTTTTTGATTTGCTATTGCACCACCTCCATGAAATGGAGGCCTTGGGAGGTGCCATTCCAATCCGCTTCCTAAATGAATATATAGATGTGCAAATTTCTACCGAACCAGCCACTGGACGTGAAGTTGATAAATATCCTGAAGGCATTGTTGGCCACACTTCGCTCCAGTCGAAACAATTGGACCAGGAGGTTTTACAACTTGGCGAACGCCCAATGGATAAGAGTATGCAAAAGGAGATAGTAGCACGCATAGCTGCCGGTGAGCAAAGCGAGACTACAAATGAAGAGGAAGGCATGGAAGATGCTCCAACCATTGCAGAAGTGTTTCAGAATATGAAGAGAGAAGGAACAGAAGACTCACCTGCTCAAGAAACTGTTCCGTTACCACCATTGTATGCCAATACTTGGCTGTCGATTAATGCCCTAGTAAAACGCTCGACATCTTGTCAGAGATGGAGATCCTACGGGATTTAAGAAAGCAGATCCATCTCGGCCCGCAAGCAAACCTGCCAAGTGTATGCATGTACTCTTTTCATAATACACATGAAACCCTTAATTGTGTTGACATTTCGGGAGATTCAAAGCTCATCTGCGGTGGATTCTCCGAAAGCTATGTTCGTATTTGGAACCTGAAGGGCGAAAATCTTACAAGCGTCTTAAAAGGTTGAGCTGTCAGAAGTACTTCTAATTTGCATAGATGAGCCGGGGTTCACACCGTCTTCGACCCGCCGTTTAGTTGGACATTCGGGTCCAGTTTTCGGGACTACATTCTCCCCGGACAATAAATATCTTCTATCCTGTTCAGAAGATAAGACGGTCCGTCTCTGGTCCATGGACACATTTACAGGCCTGGTCTCCTATAAAGGTCATAATCAACCCGTTTGGGATGTTGCTTTTGGTCCATATGGGCATTATTTTGCGACGGCGTCTCATGATCAGACAGCAAAGCTATGGAGCTGTGAGCACATATACCCTCTCCGAATTTTTGCTGGCCATTTAAGTGACGTAGACGTTTGAATTCTGTGGTTGCAAAGCTAATTATGTTCAAGTGTGTTACTTTTCATCCAAATTCTGCGTACACTTTTACGGGTTCTAGTGACACGACTTGCCGAATGTGGGACATTAATAGAGGGGGGTCAGTAAGATTGTTTACCGGCCACCAGGGTGCTATAAATTGTGTTCGAGTATCGCCCGATGGTAAAACTGTAGCTACTGCTGGCGAGGATAGCGTTATAATATTATGGGACCTCGGAAGTGGCAAGCGTATCAAAACAATGGAAGGTCACGGAAAGACTTCTATTTACTCTCTGGCATTTTCTCAAGAGGGCAGTGTCTTAGTCAGTGGTGCAGCAGACAATACGGTGAGGCTTTGGGACGTTAAAATGGGTGCGGATTCAGAGAGCGACTTGGATTCTGAGAGGTTTAAGCCGCAACTTAAAGCGGATCTTAATCTTACAGACTCCTCGGTTTTGGGGAACATCAAAGACGGCAGCTCTCAGGTGAAAGCAAGGTAACGTTTCACTGTTCGAAAGGCTAATTTAGTAGCAGTGATCATCTTTCCGTTTTCCCAACGAAACGAACGCCAATCTACAAAGTTCACTTCACCAGAAGAAACCTTTGTCTTGCAGCAGGAGCATTTGTCCCTTGATCATTTATATTATTTTGATGGCGAAGGCTTTTCTCGTTCATGCAAAACCTTGTCGACGAGGCCAAGATCGAGAGCTTCTTCGGCATTCATAAAGTAGTCTCGCTCTACGAGCGATTCTATGAGGTTAAAAAACGGACTCCTGTAGTTCGCACCTATCTGCTGCAATGACAAAGGCTTTGTCATGTGTTTTTGGTAAATTTTATTGAGTCTTTCTCGAACTCGGAGAATTTCTTTGGCATGGATGGCAATGTCACTACTTTCAGCAAATAATACAAGCACGAAGAATTACCTTGCTTGACCAGTGAAACCACCACTGGGTTGGTGGATCATAATGCTTGTGTTTGGGAGAACGTACCTTCTACCAGGAGCCCCGGCGGTCAGCAAGAGAGATCCCATAGACGCAGCCTGTCCAATGCATAGTGTCGATACTGGGGAATGTATATACTGCATCGTATCATAGAGTGCCAAGCCCGCTGTAACACTTCCACCAGGAGAATTGATGTAGAGCCTACAAAAAGTTAGCAATGTTGGAAAGACTGTCTCATGTACGAAATAGGTTTCTCAGGGTTTTCTGCTTCTAAGAACAGCAATTGTGCTACGACCACAGAAGCAAGGCCATCATGCACCGGCCCATTGAGACATACTATCCGCTCTTTGAGTAGACGACTGAATATGTCGTAAGTGTTAATGCTTCTACCAGTTTGTTCGATCACAAAGGGGATATTAACATCACTGGGTTCCCATTGAGCCGCTTTATAAAACGATTGGCTGGTCCAAAATGTTGTGAAATTGCGGCGGCGTCGTAAGTTTCGTAATGAGCATCTGATGCTCTGTTTATAAAAGCCTGTCGTCATTCGCCGTAAACAAATCCATGGAAATCATTATGCACCAACGTTATCCTATCGTTTTAAGTACACAGGAACTCCATAAACCACCGGTGCTGCGCCGTTCAAATACTCCAATTTGCATGCATTTCTAGACTCTGCGACTGCTCGACTTAGGTGACAGGATTTTGCGTCTTCGCGCAGTAGACCCCATTTATCTAATACACTCCGACCGAACTTATCAATGTCTTTGTCTGTAACGTCCCAGAGGTTTGCTAACAGCGTGCTGCAGCCACCGAGGAAATAGTTGATAGGTGTTCCAACTGGATCAAAATCCCCACAATCTCGCAGACTGCCGCTACTGCAACCCAATAGAAGACAGACTGCTTCAATTCGCAATTCTTTAATATCTTTCGAACGAATGTACTGCTCGGCTCCTCCGTGACCAAAGTAACTAACGTCAGAACGTCGATATCGTAGAAATTACATAAAAATATTGCTATTCGTCAAATAGTCAATAATGTCAGATGTTGAAGGGATTTGGTTGGCAATACCACTCCAGCCCGGAAGACTAAATTAGAAGATTGATTAGAAGACGATACTTCGACAAAATATGCTTAAACTCATTTTCTGTACCCACCAGATCCCCCCCGGGATTCAAGATGAACCGACCGTTCTCAGCTCCCACAGATAATGCTGAACTGCCTTTAAATCGATCCAAAGACTGTTTAAGAATGAGCAAGGAAGGCACTCTTGTCACTGACTTCCCACGAAGGCAAGGCATGGATTCCCAAGGAATAGCTTGAACAGTTTTATCCAAAATCAAGATTGTGTGTGCTTCATTTTCAGCTTCCTCGCATTTCGCCAATCTGTGGTAGAAGCGAATCGATTCATCAATTTCAACAATCATCTGGGCTATTAGTCTTCACATATAAAGACTGTACCGAATCAATCTCAATCTCGTCATAAGCGTTAGTTTCTCCATGAAATTGGAAGATGTCGATAACAAAGCCCAACAGATCTTCCAACAACTCACTTCGGTCGACAAAATTGTCGCGATAATCATCAATAGATACAAATAGCTCATAGATTTTTCGGTCGAGCTCAGCTCGGGGCTTGTCTCGCTTGGCACTCCGGCGTGAAGGTAGATGCTTCGACACTATTTTATCGAAAGAGGCTTTGAAACTGGCAAGAACGCTAATGTCAATAGGGTATTGATGGAATATGCCACGAAATCCTCCGAGCCAGCACTTTTCTACATTTGCCAAGAAGACTTTGAGGCGAGAGTTTAGTTCCATTCGCCGTGTCCACCACGATACTCTAGATTCCTTAGATTTAACACTTCTAGACTCTGCAGTAGTGAGGTTGTTTTGTTGAACAATTTGATTGAGCTCTTGCAATCCGTCAATCAAATTCATGGATTTGTTTCCTTCGTCTGCGATCACGCGGTCCAAAGGTAATTTCAAGGTAAAAGATGCCTGTTTTGGATCTCTCCGCGTAATTGACAAGGTTTTGAAATTGTCATTGGCTTCAATGGTTATAACATTCCACGATGGAGGTATCAGTTCACTCACTTCATGTGAAATCAAGTTTTCTGTCGTCGCAGCCATTGGAGATGCCTCCATTGCAGTGACTGGAAAGTCGAGGGAATCTGGTTCTTGATTTCTTATGGATAAGGCTTGAATTCTTTGGAATGCTAAAGCTCTTGAAAACTCCCCATATAATTGATCATTATTACCTTCCACGCCACAGGAGGCCTCAGTAGCCGCCAGTGTTGCAAACGCTGAGTTTTGGATATTCACCAGTTCACGTACATCATTGGAATCTGAAAGTTGGACCGCAACGGGAAGGATTGCCTTGGTCGATTGAGTCGCTTGACTCAGACTCTTGAAGCCGTTTTTGACAGATTTTGTCAAAGCCTTGGTGGGTGGAATCCTTGAATTTCCTGATGAATGCCTTGGGGAGATGCTACCTTTCGCCTTCTGCACATTTATATTGGGTATTGAAAGTACAGAATCCCTTAATGATCCATACACAGGGTCCTGAAGAAGCATGAGATGACCTGTCTTTGTCATTAGTTCAGCTTCAGCTTTCTTCTGCGCAACCAAGTCCTGATTGAAATATGACGGAATTTGTGCGGCTAATTTCAATAAATTATCGGCTTTGTCCGTGCGTGGCTCCACAGAGGCTTGGAGCCTGAGCAGAGTTCGTACCAAATCCAAAAGATGAATGCTGCGGTATTCATTTGTCTCCTCAAGTGCAATGCACTGCTGAATGATTAAATACAGACGACTACTCTTGCTCTTGCGACCGTGACTGTTGTTCAGTTTCAATGCATTTCCACATTGAAGAAGCAGCATGTTTGACAATTTTTCTTCAATGATTTGATATTGTAAATTTTCATCGCCTTTTTTGTGTCTTTTCCGAAAGACTGCAGCCTGAATGATATCTCTCGTTACGTCGTTAAGAGGTGAAATTTCTCTGCAATTGAGTGATTGTGCAATGTTTAGATGTGTCTCTGCATTATCCAGTTTTCCCATACGACAAAAGTGCTGTGCAACATGCATATGCGAGACAAATTGAAGTTCAATTATTTCGGAAGTTTTTGCCAAGTCAAGGCTCTGCTGAAGGTAATATTCAGTATCTATAGGGTCGCCATTCAATGAATAAGCCATAGCAAGATCACGATAGGCCAGAAGAAGTGTCTTTACCGGCTCGTAGAGAGCTTCCCGTTGTGTTATTTTCTTCGGCAGAATATCTGTTAGCGAAGCTAGACTAGATATTGGCATTTGATTATCTGGCAAGTCTTTGATCATCCCCAGAAGATACCTGCGACACATCCTTGCGCTATATGAAGCGTGGGAAACCGTCCTTCCCAGTAAACCATAATCTTGCGATATTCTTGATAAGATTTGTGCAGCTTCAGCAAGCCACAAAAAGCATGATTTCCGATTCTTCTTAATTGAGTTCTGCCACTCTCGATAGACACCGCTACTTTTATGCAAATAGATTAAGGCCTTATCCCGCTTGCCAATGAACAAGTAGTATCTTGCGTATATTATGTTATATTGAAGAGCCAGCATGGGGCACAAATCATTTGACCATTTATGCATTGCGCCAAGAAGCTGTCCGGCAGTCTGCGTCATTCCTTGAAGAAGTTGTAATCGAGCTTGCAACAGTACTGCTTCCATCAAAGAGCTCCTTTTTTGTGGTTCCTCAGAGAAAGAGAGAATATAGGCAAGCAAAGCACACAAACTTCTATGCGAGTCAATTTCATCAAAACCTTTGAATGCGAAGACTGCCCCGCACAATGCAGGTACACACAGCCTTAAATCATCATCTTCCAATTCCGTTGGTTTCCTTCGCGGTAGAACCTCAATTACCGTTTGAAGCGTTCGGAGGCCGGAAGCTGCCGAGATGATGTCAACAAGTTTTCCTTCTTTTATTCCCAACTCAAGCAAACAAATCCCCAGCAACCAATCAGTAGGTACACTCGAGTCGACTGACGACTGCACGCATCCACTTATTGTTGAGACAGCTTCTTCAAGCTTATTGTAGAGCTTAGCTCCGTTGCTTGCATGCACCTTTCGATCAGATATTTGAATAATGCGTAGCACCACCTTTGCCGACTGAATTGTAGTTGCTTTCTCACATTGTTGAAGAAGAACACCAACTATTTGAGCATAAGGATGAGTTTCTTCTAGTTTATTTGCAGTATGATATTTAAGTTGCCATAACAATAAAGGTATAGCTTTGTAAATGTCACATTCTTCATCGTTGAATGAATTGATTTCATCAAGAGCCCCTTCTAATTGAATAACATAAGAAATGTATTTCGAATAGAGACTAAGCGTTGAGTCAGAGATGGTCGATTCATACCCCAGTACGTTTGTATATTCGGTAGGTCTTTGTGAAAAAAACTTCACCACAAAAGCACTCCAAAGACTGTTGCGTATCGCTTCAGTGAGTTGTATCCTCTTATTCTCGGCATCTTCATTCAAACAATCACTTACGTCGGTCATTCGCAATTTCAACTTCCACTCCAAAGCCATGGCAAAATCATATTTGGCACTAGCAAGCTCTTCCATATTTGAAGGCGGCTTTGCTTTACGTTCAATGCACGTAATTGCAAGCTGTGCGAATTGAATTGTGCTCTCAGCCTGCTCCACAGAAGTTTGCAGTTCTCTAGACCGTCTAGATAATATTTTGTAGAGTTTGGTAAGACCATTCTCATCCATGTTCGAAACAAGCAAATCAATGAGTAAGCGAACACAATACATGTAAGCTGGGAATGAGTGTACCATTGTAGTAGCAGGAAAACGCGAAGTTACAAAATGTGTAGCAACCTCTCCAAACTTTTTAGACATACCGCAATTTAAAGTTTCGGTGCAATCGGTATCTGGCCGTTTGGTGCTAATATAAAACTTGATACAGAAAGCGATAGACTTCCAAAATGTAGCACTTTCTTCCAATGTTTGTGGATGAAGGATCCCGAGCTTAACAATTGAAGCTGCCAGATAATCGACAGACTTTCTTGACAGAGCCTCTTTCCCGGAAATGTTGCTCCAAGTCTCATCTCTACTGATATTGTCAATTTTCATCTCAAAAGTCTTTAAAGAAAGCACATCAACTTTTGAATCAACCACTAGATCTCTAAACGCTTTCGACAAGTCGTCAACCTCCACTTGTAAACTTTCTTCCTGTAGTGTAGATATCTTGGCATTGGGAAACATTCCATATATCTGAACAGCTTCTTCTGTCAAATTGAGCTTTGTCAGCTGAATCCACCTCAACTACTCACCTTAGACGCTAAATGAGCGAGACGTAAGTAAACGATCGAGAATGATTCTAATGACAGTGCTGCGCAGCTGTTTGCCTCTAGAAGACCATTCAGTGAAGAGCGGGCGGCCCAAAAAAACCCTACAGTATTTGAGTCACTTCGACGATACAGCCGATTTACACTTTGTAAAACTTCTGTGGCGAACTTCTCGCAATCTTTTTCAAGAATGAATTTAACGTGACAGCCTTCCAATCTCAAAGATATGGAGGTAGTCGAGTCTCGGTCTGTGGAGCAATTGAAGAGTACTTTCCATAACATTTCCATGTATTTTCGAGCTTCTGTCTCGTCTCGTTTTAGTAAGTATGAACAAAGCAGTCGAGGACCACCCGGCATACGAAGATTTTCAATAATATTAGGATTGATCGACACGTCAGGCCGTCGAGACAATAAACGTAAGACGTTGAGCTGGTAGTCGAGAAATGTAATTAGTGATTGCAAATTTCCCAGTGAATTCTGTACAGGAAACAGTATCAATTGACATTTATCTCCGAATCCTGATGATTGACCACTTTCCCCATTGTAAATCCGCAAACGTGTTTGTAATTGCTCGAGCTCGGCACCGGCTGCAAGCAGCTAAAATTAGCATTGTACTTAATAAGGAAAAGCTTACCATGTCAAGCCCAATCAGTTTACGGATCAAATTGAGCCGAGCCCTATCGAGATCCAGAGATCCACCCTTCTCCATCGGCTCATGGAGCCCTTTGATTTTGAAACACAGTTTTAATATACGCACAAGTCTCTCAAGTCCATCTAAATATTCTAGAGCTGAAGAAGCGTCAAGTTCTTTCCGGCCTGACGGTTTTAGTTGGTGTAGACTGTTGCCAGATTTCTGGTATTCTCCAAGGGTTTTTGTAGCAGTCTTAATCCATACACTAATTACACGATCTTTCTGAATTAGGACACCTGCTGAGCTCGCCTTTTGTTCGACCTCGTTCAGGCTACAATGGTGTTGTAGATATTTGTCGACAGCATCTACAACTTTTGCTGAACAAGCCAATGGACATGACAAGCTCTTGCTGATAGATGATACACTAACAGCATCCCTTCGCATACCACGAAGCAATTAATGCCGTGCCAGAGTGCCTTCAATTCGCGATGAATTTAAACGCCTTGACCTCGACTCTTTGTTTATTACCAGTGGTTCATGTGGCAACCAAGGAAATACGGCAGGTCAAATTTACCCCACGAACGCCCCAGCCAGATGGGCGCAGAAGCCTGCTCCTTTTTATTGACGGCCACATTTGACATAGATAAGGGCCCTCAAATTAAGCACCAGTATCCGCAGGCAATCAATGGGGATAAGCAGTTGCTCGCAAACTTGATGCTTCCCGACCAGGCGCATGCCAGGGAAGATGACTGGACTATTTTCTTCCTGCATGAAGTACAACAAAGCGGGGATCTACAGGCCCCAAATGACATGTCAACTTCTTCCATAACCCATGTTTTAAATCTTGTGAATACTAAGCTCGATAAAGATGCAAAACGGTTGGCTTGCAGCGCACCATTCTTACCACTAGGGGCGCCTATGTGACAGCAATGGCAATATGTACGCCATTCCCTTTCTTACATGTCTTCAAATCGGTCCTTCTGCTCGGCTTGAATGATTATTTCTATACGCCCACTTTGGAAACATTAGCTCGAATATACGAATCAGTCAATTCGATAGATGTTTCGAGAGTTCCTAAACTATCATACTATGAGCAGTGTATACTTGCAGACTCTACAAGCACCACCATGTTTGCCGAGAAGTTTTCTAACGGGATGGACAGCGACCAGAATCAGGCTTATCACGCCGATTCCAAAACTTACATCGATCTTGCGCCTGGTGCAAGTAAAAGGTTAATCAACGGAAAGATAAGCCACGACACACACGAATATGAGACGAAAATAAATTACAATGGCTTCAACGTACCTATTAAGCTTCCTGTCATGATGTTCCCGGAAACAATTGGAGACGTCAGTACTGGAAGATGCCACTAACCTCAGGCATCAGTAATTAAGCTTTTCAACATTTTTGCTGGCCCGCATAACTTACTGCCTCAACCTTTCCAACCGCACCCGCATCTCACCACGAATGGACCTCTCACACATCCTATTATTGTCCTTATCAATGCTATAATCACACAAAAGAGAGTAGTGTTCATGGGGCATGGAAAGCCTTCGGGAGAAGTGGCAGATATTGTGCTGGCCGCTTGTGCAATGACGAGCGGTGGTATTTTGCGCGGCTTTTCAGAGTATGCGTTTCCGTACACCGAGCTATCAAAGGTTGACCATCTCCTGCAAGTGTATGTGTCTGTCAATGTTGAGCTTCTAATGATTGCAGGTCTGGATTTACTGCGGGTGTCACTAACCCTGCTTTTGAGCTGCACGAGTCCTGGTGGGACCTGTTATGCAACATTGACACCGGTCGGATTCGCATTTCCAAGGATATTGCTCCTGTACCTGAAATACAGGCTGAAAGATTTGCAAAGTTTCAGTCCACCGTACCTAACGGAGATGCTGGACGATATGATGGAAGCGATACAGCTTTCATGGAAGAGATTCAGAATATGATCCTAGCCCGTCATGATGAAAGTGCCATTCGTAGAAAATTTAGGCAACGAGTCCACAAATTTATTCAAGTAGCATCTGCTTATGAGGAATTGAACTACCAGCATTCTTCACTATGGATTGGAAATGAAGAAAAGTTCGTAATGAAAGGGCATGGCTACGTATGGATTGACGAGTCCACAAGGTCAAAAGATTTGGCAGCAAATATGGCCAGAATAGAAGGCTGGAGAGGCACCAGGTCTTATAACAATTATGTCAAAGATCTAGTGGCCCTGTGTCAGTCTGCGCCGGTGCTGTGCATGGACTTGCAATATCACATAGATCGTCTTCGCTTCCTCCGTTTATCCAATAACGAAGCAACCAGAATCTACCAAGCCTTGGAGAGATATATTGTTGATTACGACTCGATTTGCCAGGTATATGACAGAGGAAGCACCGCTGACGCTAGTTGCTTAGTTTATTACCACAATCACAAGGTGGCATCATGGTCATTGCCAACGGACTCTTTCATC
>JAABUZ0100006388.1_pt1 | contig 14756 bp, 18 predicted proteins | sample 5562091 | NCBI WGS metagenome assembly JAABUZ01 (sample SAMN12813069, study PRJNA571459) | rock metagenome | isolation source: Antarctica rocks | place: Antarctica: Victoria Land, Linnaeus Terrace sud | collected 2015-12-21 | reverse complement strand
GGTGCGTTCTGCCGATAATTCACCGCGACGCTCGCCCCGTGCGCACCCAGGGCGCGGGCGGTGGCTGCGCCGATGCCGCGACTGGCCCCGGTCACCACCGCCACACGCCCGTGCAGCAGGTCGCTGCTGCCCACCTTCCCCGCTGCACCCGGACCTGACCGGCTCACAGCCGGTCTGCCGGGTCTGGGCGGTGACCCGCGGGGGTGGTCCACTCGGGGTCGTAACGTTCCAACGCGGCTTCCGCGGGTCCTTCGATGTCGACCCAGCGGATGAGGGCGCTCAGACTTCCCCGTCCGTCGTGATGCCAACCCGGGGCGGGGTCGGGCATCTGTCCCACCGCGCAGATCCGGTCGACACCACCCCCGCCGAGCAGCCCCGCCCACTCCGGCAGCCGCTGCGGGGCGCAGGCCACCCCCACCGTCTGCAGCACACGGCGCACCGGCGCCAGGTGAGCGACCACGTCGGCGATGCCCTGCACGGGGTGTACCCGCACCACTCGGTTCAGGGGCGAAATCTCCAACCGTTCGGGGGCTTCCTCGTAAATGACCGTCCACGCAGTGCCCACGGGGCTGGTGAACACTGCGACACCCGTCGGATCGGTGTAGCTGCGGAACTCGTACTGCGAGCGGACCCGATCGATAGCGGCGCTCTCCGTCAACGTCAACGCCGCCCGCGGCTTGCCCTGCTCATAGCGGCCCATCTCCGCGGCCAGGGCCGCAGCGAACGTCTTCGGATCGACAGCCCCGCCGCGCTCCACGAACACTGCGTGCGGCGACAAGCAGCCCTGCTGGTCGTACTGGGACACATCCCGGGCGAAGCGGCGCGCCGTGTCGGCGTACCGGTTCAACGCCAACGACTCCCGACCCAGGACCGCGACGCTCACCTTGTGCCCGTAGCTCACGACCGGCGTCCCCGCCGGTACCCGTGCCCGCACGCTCGCCACCGCACCCACCCCACCGGTCACCGTGACCGCGTCGGAGCAGGCGAACGCCGCCGACTCCACCTCCTCGCTGCCCCCCGCCCAATGCATGATGGCCAAACATTGGGCCAGTCCCGGGTCCTCCTCGGCGACGCTGCGGGCGAACAGGACCGGGAACAGCGGCTCCCCCGACGCCGATTTCCCCAGCGTGGCGGACTTCACCAACAAGCCGCAGATCAGGTTCCACACCGGCAGGCCCGGCACGTTGCCCGCGAACACCTGCGTCATCAACCGCGGACCGTAAGCCCTAGACCGGCCACCGGCCCGGTTGGGTTGGAAGCCGTCGAGCACCAACGGGTTGTCGAAGTCCCCGGCCACGAACCGCAACAGCCGATCATGACGGAACGTGGACAGGTGCTCCTTCAGCCCGCGCCGCACCATCTCCGGGGCATACCCGGTGATCACGGGTAGCAGGTCCTCCGCCACCCGCCGCCACCGGTAGGCCGGGTCAGCCCACCGGGTGATCACTGCGCCCAGCACCTGCACGATCTCCATGACCGGGCGCTCCGCCAAGAAATCCCGCTGCGCATCAAGGAGCCGTGCACACACCCGGCTCACCAGCTCCGCTGTCACCACCGGCGAGCGCAGATCCACCTCACCCACCCGCAGGGTCCTGCACTGCAGCGACCCCAAGTCGGCTGCGCTGAGCTGGGGCAGGAAGAACGCGTCGTGCACCACCGGCGGAGCGGCCGAAACCCGGACCGGCCCCGGACCATCCGTCGCGCCCACTTCGGCTGCGACGTCGGGGCCACCACCGGGGGCGTCGTGGAGGTCGGGACTCACCGAGGCAGCCCTGGGTGAGCGGTGAGCATGTCCTCGGCGGCGACCGAGCAGCCCCGTGCCTCAGTCCCCGCCGCCCGCCCGAGCAAGACGAACCCGCCCGGAGTGGACATCGACGCCTCGGGGGTCAGATAACCAACGTCCTCGGTCAACACCGCCTGACACGACCCCCGGTTGGCGAGGTCATAGTGCACCAGCAGGCCCCGCTCCCCCACCGCGACCGACCTCATCGTCTCCGGGTCCACCACCCGTACCCGCGCCCACGGTGGCACCGCCTTGCGGCGCGGACCCGGCGGCTCCGCGTCCCCCCGCCATTGGCTGCGCACGGTGGTGTCGTAGTACTGGGTGCTGATTTCCGTCATCCCGTAGTAGTTCACGCACGCAGCATCAGGCAGACCCAGGCGCTGACCGAGTAAGGCCCGCAGCTCGGCGGCCGGAACCTCCCGGGAGCGTCCCTTGTACCCGCCGGTGTCGAGCAACCTGCTGCCCACCGGCAACTGAAACGAGAGCCCCTCCTCGGCGAACACATCAAGCAGGTGAACGTAGGCGAACGACGTCCCCAACAGCCCCACCGGCTCACCGCTGCGCTCCACCTCCCGCAACACCTGCACCAACCGCTGACCCTGCAGCACCTCCCCGTCGAAGAAGAAGTCGCTGCCCGGCGCCCCGAAGAAATCGACCAACCGCCCCAAAAAATAGGCAAGCGAGGAATGTGGTGCCACCTCAGGTCGAGGATTCACCACCAACAGCCGCAGTCGCTCCCGGTCAGGCACAAACAGGTGAGCGAAACTCGCCCGCAGCGACGCGTCATACAACCGCAGATGCGGATGATGGTTGCGTCCCCGCCGCGCCGGGTCCGTGCTCCCACTCGTCATGAACACCGCCGCCGCGGCCTGCGGCGGCTCACACACCAACGGCACCTCCCGGAAAGCGCTCAACGGCACCGGCGGAACCTGCGTCCAGTCCGCGATATGCCCCGGCTCCACCCCCCGGGCACGGCAAAACCGTCGATAGGGGGCATTGCGCTCGTACTGATACGCGAACAACTCCAACGCCAACGCCGCGAACTCGCCATCATCCGGGCCGCTACCCCGCCACCCATTACGACGAGCCGCCCCCTCGATCAACGCCCCGATCCGCCCATCCAAATCCGCCGACCCCAACAACACGCCCCCATCACCAGGCTCAGCCACAATGCTCACCCCCAACAGTGAACACCCGCGCCCCCAGCACCCCATGAGGGGTCGGTGTTGGTTCTGCCGAAGCGGTGGCGGGCGCACTGTCCTGGGTGGGCAAGACGGCGGCTGTCCCTTGAGTTCGCCGGCCGTCTCCCGCTGGCGCTGATCACGGACACCCTGGGCGAGTGCCGAGCGCAGCTGAGCACCTCCCCGGAGACCGCGATGCCCGAACTCCTCGAACGCCTCGCCCGGCAACGCTTGACGAGCAGTCCCACCGCGGTCGGCTTCTAAGCTTTTCCGCGTCCCTTGCCAATCCGCTGACGCACGCAGCCCCGCTGCGCCTACTGACCCCCGGCGAGCAGACTGCGTGGTGAGTGCCCCATTTCCAGAACCGGCCACGCCCGCCGAGTCGCGGGCAGAAGTCCTGCTCGGGTACATCGCCTTCTTCCGTACTCGGGTGATGGAGAAGGTGGCAGTCCTCCCGGTAAACGAGTGGCGCGGGAGCCGTCTGCCGTCGGGGTGGACGCCACTCGAGTTGGTTAAGCACCTGATCTGGGTCGAACTCCGCTGGACGTGGACGCCGAGGAGACGCCAGAGGCGCTGCTCACCGCGCTCCACCTGCAGACGGGGCGCACGAACGTCGTTGGTGCGGGGTAATCCCCCTGGCCCGGACCGGTCGAGCTGGCCCCCGATGGGACGGTGCTCGGCCGCCGACGCTGGAGCGCATCCCCTGCTCCCCTCGTCCGGGAGTACCCGCGTCACCTCGGCCAGCTCGACCCAGCTCGACATCGTCGCCGAGCTGGCCACCAGCCAAACAGGCGACTGAACTTGACCGCCGCACAACGCGCTCAAGGATCCGGTAGGACGAGTAGTAACTCGTCATGGGCTCGCGCGGCGTGTGGACGGTGGTGTTACGGGCAAGGCGTGTCACGATCTGAGAGACAAGGCCCCGCTTACGTGTGTCGTTGTCTGCGGGTGGCGCGTGGCATAGCAGGACCCACGACCGGATTGAAGGAGCAGGCATGCACCGAGGAGAACTTGTCGCCGCCGTGACTGAGGCCACGTCGCTGCCTCGTGCGCAGGTGGAGGCCACGCTGAGCGCGGTGCTGGAGCAGATCGTGGGTGCGACTGCGGCGGGAGAGAAGGTCACCCTCTTGGGGTTCGGGACGTTCGAGGCGCGGGACCGGGCAGCCCGGGAGGGTCGTAATCCCGCCACCGGGCAGGTCCTGCAGATCGCGGCGACCCGCAGCGTGGGCTTCAAGGTAGGGACCGCCTACAAACAGCAGGTCGCTGCTGCTACGCCCGGAGCGAAGAAGGGTGGGGCAGCGGCTCGGAAGGCCGCCCCGGCGGCGAAGCGAGCGGCACCAGCCGCGAAGAAGGCCACCGCCGCCAAGTCGGTAACCAAGAAGTCGCCCGCCAAGAAGTCGCCCGCCAAGAAGGCGCCCGCCAAGAAGTAGCCCAGAGCGTGGGCTGGTCGCCAACGGCTACCCCAGCTCGTGAGTTCACCCGGTCCCGCTTGTCGATCCACTGCTGGGACGGCCTTCTGCCTGTCTCAACTCCACACTGCACGCTGCCATCCGGTTGCGTTCGACGATCGGTCACCGGGCACGGTAGACGTCACGGCGGTGGCCGACGTCGAGGACGCTGATGGTGTGCAACTCATCGTCGATGCGGTAGATCACGCGGTAGGTGCCGCTGCGGGCGGTGTGTCGGTCATCCAGCGGAGGGCGAAGTCGCTTGTCCACGCGTTGCGGGTTGTCCAGTAAGCCGACGATGAACGCGTACGCGGCCGACGCGACGGCCTCGGGCAGCCGTTCGGCAAGTTGGCGCCGAGCCGTGGGAGCGATGATGAGCGAGTACCGACTGCGGCTCACGCCGGTTGCTGGTGGCGTCGCCGCTCCATCGCTGCGGCAAGGTCAGACTCGGACTCGCCAGCGCCGTCGGCCAGCTCCTGCTCGGAGGCTGCCATCCGTCGCATGGTGTCGGGATCGGAGAGAATCGCCAGGGTCTCCTCGAGCGACTCCAAGTCCTCGGGTGCCAGCAGCACGGCCGACGGCGCGCCGTGCACGGTCACCGTTACGCGCTCGTGCTGGGTGCTCACCCTATTCACGAGCTCGGATAGGTGGGCCTTGGCCTCGGCAAGGGACGTTGTCGTCATGGTCACAAGTATGACTATCTTATCCGCGCCCGTCAAAGCTGCGCAGCAAGACTTCCAACCGGGGTGTTCGCTGACCGATCCCCTACCGGCCGCCGCGCGAGCGGCGCGATCGGTCCTCGGCATGGTGGTTCACCGCGAGGCGTTGATCAAAGAACGCACCCAGGCCGGCCTGGGTGCCGCCCGGTCCCGCGGCCGCCACGGAGGCCGCAAACCCAAGATGACCCCCCGCTGATCGAGAAGGCCCCAACGCATGTACGACTCGCACCGCTTCACCATGGCCGAGATCGCCCACTCCTGCACGGTCAGCCCCGTGAGGGTCTACCGCCACATCCGCACCGACCAAACCACCGGACGATGATCCCGGTGCTCCGAGCTCTTTAGCGCAAAATGGCTGGATGGATCATCCTCGACCCCCGGGTGGCGGGTCTGGAGGTCATCGCCTGCGGTACACGTGCGCACGATGGCTGACGCGGGAAACGGTGATGAACTCGCGGTCCTCCTCGAGGCGGTAGAGGATCCAGTAGGAGCTGCGGCGGGCACTCCACTCCCCCGCGAAGTCGCTAACGCGGCAGGGCCTCGCGAGAGCGAGGCCCCGGTCACCAGGGCGACGGGGCGGGCGTTCACCACTGGTAGTCGAGGAGCTTGCCGTCGAAGGTGACCACGACGCGGTCACCCCCGGGGTCGGCGCGCCGCGAGACGTCGAGCTTGAAGTTGATGGCCGACATGATGCCGTCGCCGAACTCCTCGTGGATGAGTTCCTTGATGGTGGGGCCGTACACCGCGAGCGCCTCGTGGAACCGGTAGATCGTCGGGTCGGTGGGCACCGCCGGGCCCTCGGCGCGGTAGGGCTGCGCCTGGAACGCGGCGACGGCATCCTCGCCCAGCTCGAGCACGGCCGCGGCCACCCGGGCCTGCTCGGCGGGTACCGGGTGCTGGCCGAGCAGCGCGGACGTGGTCCACGCAACAGGCCGGCCGACGCTGTCGGCGATGGTGGCCCAGGTGAGCCCGAGGCGGGTCTTCGCGGCGCGCACCTGGGCGGCGGCCTCCTGCTTGGTTGTCATCATGGCCCCAGTGTGGTCGAGCGGGCGCGCTCACGCAGCCCTCAAGTCGCGACCTGCGTCACCACCCCCGGGGCACACCCCATCACCGCGAACAACCCCGGTGACACCACCCACCCCGGCGCCACCGTCACCACCCTGTTGACCGAGACCGCCAATCCCACCCCGCTGCAGATCGCGTTGGGCGTTTTGGTTCACCTCGCCCACCAGGCCAGCCGTGGGCAGCGCGGCGTCGGGCAGAGCCGCTTCCATGGTGCTGACCAGTAGTAACTCGGTGTCAGCTGAGCCACCACCGCGATCACCTGGATCAGCGCCCGCCGCCTCGTGGATGATTGCAGGCGACGGCGATTTCCCGTGCGGCTCAACCCAGCGTGCGGCCTCGACTGGGCCCGCGCGTCGGCAGCGCCGCAGGGTCACCCCGCAGCACGACTGGTGAAAGGCAGGCATGCATGTGACCGACGCGGTCGGCGGGGCCACGCAGCAGGAGCGCAGCCGGCTCGCGGTTGCGGGGGCGTGGTATCGGCCCGCGCTGGTGATGTTCGCTGTGGGGTATGGCGCGAACCAGTTCGTTCCGCTGCTGGCTGTGTACCGGACCACCTTGGCCCTGACCGACGCGCAGGCGACGGCGATCTTCGGCGTGTACGCGTTGGGCCTCATTCCGGGGCTGCTGCTCGCCGGGCCGGCCAGCGACCGCTACGGCCGGCGTCCGCTGATGCTCGGCTTCGCGGCGCTGTCTCTCGTCGCGACGGGCGTGCTCATCACCGGCCAGTGGGGTCCGGCGGGGCTGTACGCGGGGCGGCTGCTCACCGGTGTGGTGTCCGGCGGGGCCTTCTCGGTCGGCACCGCGTGGGTCAAGGAGCTTTCCCAGGACGCCCCGCCCGGCGCCGGTGCCCGCCGGGGCGCCCTGGCGCTCACAGCAGGTTTCGCCGCCGGCCCTCTCGTCGCCGGGCTGCTCTCCCAGTGGGCGCCCGGGCCCGAACTGCTGCCCTACCTGCTGCACCTGCTGCTGGCCGCGGCCGCGCTGGCTCTGCTGCCGCGGGCCCCGGAGACGGTCCCGTCCCGCGCGAGCAGGCGCCGAGACCCCCGGCGTCGCCTCACGAGCTCCGCGAGGACCCGCCGCTTCACCAGGGTCGTGGTGCCGCTTAGCCCGTGGGTGTTCGGCAGCGTGACGCTGGTATTCACCACGCTGCCTGCGCACGCCGCCGGACCCGTCGGGGGCCTGACTGTGGCGTTCCCGGGGGTGCTGGCCGCCCTCGCGCTGGGGGCCGGCATCGGCGTCCAGCCACTGGGCCGCCGGCTGCAGAACGCCTCGATGGCCCGCGGTACCGCCGATGCTGCCGCAACAGCCCTGGCATTGGTGACCGCCGGCTGCCTCGCCGCCGCGGCCGCCGCCGCCCACCCCGGCCTGGCCGCGGCCACCGGCGCCGCCCTCCTGCTCGGGGCCGGCTACGGCATGAGCATCTTTTGCGGCCTGCGTGAGGTCGAGCACCTCGCGCCGGCCCACGAGCTCGGCAGCCTGGTCGCGATCTTCTACTCTCTCGCCTACGCAGGCCTCGCCATCCCGTACCTGCTCGCACTCGCCGGCCCGCATTTGGGCTACCCCGCCGCACTGCTGCTGTTAGCGCTTGCGGCCGCGCTGACCACGCTCCTGCTAGCGGTGCAGGGACGTCGACACCCACCCGCGGCCCAACAGAAGAAGCCAACAGAGAACCGATAGGCGGCCCCTGAAGCTACGAGGCCGGAGTCAGTCCGGCCGCTGCTTTAAGGGGCGCTCCCGATTAGGCGCCCGACCTATAGCATCGATGCTATGAGTGGAGGTACCGTCGAGTGGGAACCGGGGTGCGCGAGTGGCTGGAGCAGTTGCCGACGGCGCAGTCTCGCGACGGCGGTGTTCTACATCGTTTTGGTGGCCGAGCAGGGGCCGCTGCTGAGCGAGCCGTACACGCGGCAATTGGACGGCAAGCTCCGCGAGCTGCGGTTTCACCTAAACCGGGCCGCGGTGCGCCTCACGTACTGGATTGCCCCGGGCCGGCGGATTGTGTTGCTTACGGTGTTCGTCAAGTCTCGGATGCGCGAGGTCCGCGAAGTCGAGCGGGCACGGCGGGCGCTGGCCCGGTGCATCGATGCCGGGCATGACGTGGACGAGGAGGACAATGATGACTGATCGCAGCGGCTGGGCCGAGATGAAGGACCGGCGGATAGCTGAACCGGGCGCGCAGGAGGCCTACGGGGCCGCGCGGCTGGCCTACGAGCTCGGCCGCACCGTGCGTCAGCTACGGGAGCAGCGGGACTGGAGCCAAACCACCCTCGCCACCAGCGCCGGCATGACCCAGTCCGCAGTCGCGCGGTTCGAGGCGGGCGGCACCGTGCCCAGCCTGCTGGTGCTCGACCGGCTGGCCCGCGCCCTGGACGCCGACCTCGACGTGCACCTCACCCCCCGCGCCCACCTCGCCTGACCACATACCAGTGCATTAGCCATGCTTGCACGCCTCGGCTATCTCAGTGGCGAATGAAAGCCGCTCCCCCGCAACACAATTGACGCGCCGATAAGTTATATTATGTCATATAGTGGTTTGCGTAGTGCAGCTGATCGCTTCGTACCCCCACGAACGCGCTCCCCCGCATGCCCGTTCGGGACAAAGTGCAGCATCAGGGCAAGGCGATGCGAATCGCGGCGCTCACCGCGCGCATCGTCGGGACCGACACCGCGCCGAGCGCCACGGTGAGTTCATCGCCGTAGAGCTGGATGAGGTCGTCGACCACGATGTAGCCGGTCAGCGGGTCCGCCGGGGACAGCGGAACGACGGTGGGCACGTTGGCGTGCTTGGTCGTGGTGGTGACCCGCACCGCGAGGACGGTCTCAACCTTATGTCAGGTAGCCGGGTATTGCATTAGTATGATTGGCTCAGCGACGCGAGCTGGTCCGTTGAGGCCATGAAGGAGCAGGCAACCGCGCTCGCTCGTCGACATCCCCGTGTTCGCCCGCTTCTACACCCTCACCGGCGTGTCACCCCGCGGCACGACCAAGATCGCGACTTTGCCGGGGCCCTGGGCGACGGGCCGCGGAGAACGTCGCAGAGAGCTTGACCAAGGGTGCCGGTGATCGCGGGGTTGCCCCCGGACGAGTGCAGGGCTAGATCGAACCCGCCTGTAACGTCACAACTTTGGGTCCATATTGCGGTCTGTCCCCCACGGACGCACCGTATGCCTAAAGAATTTCGCGATCGGTATTGACACAGTGCAAACATCCGTATTAACCTTTGTGACATGTCCCACTCGCCCCCTGCACAGATCAGCGTCAAGGTCGCGGTGATTGAGGCGGCGGAGCGGTTGATCGCTGAACAGGGACTGGGCCATGTGTCCCACCGGGAGGTAGCAGCGGCGGCCGGTCAACGGAATGTGGCGGTCATCAACTATCACTTCGGTGGCTTTGACGACCTGATTGTCGCCATCCTTGAGCTGCGTATGGCCCAGGTGAAAGTGCGGCGGAAAGAGCTGTGGGAAAAGATTCCGCGGTCGGGCGTCTCCAATCGGGTTCCCTCCCTGGCTGAAGCGTTCATTCTTCCCTTGTCTGAGTTCGTCGAGGAAGCACGTGGGAAAAGTTATTACGCTCGGTTCCTTGCTCAGCTTGACGTTGATCCACGCGGGACACCATGGGAGTTCACCGAAGGGGTGCTCTCTGGCGCTTCTTTGGTGGACTATCAGCGGTTCGCCGGGTCTGTCAAGGATGTTCTTGACGCTCTCCGCGAAGAGCTGAAAGACCGGTTTTGTCAGGAAGTCCTTGAACTGCGTCTGCACCTGTCGCTCAAGGTAGTTGTCAGCGCGTTGGCTGAACGCGAGAGGATCCTCGCCGATGCCGCGGCGTCGGACGCCAAAGCTGTTCTGTCTGGAGATATGTTCCGCAACGTACTGGTCGACATCTATCTCGGAATGCTGACGAGCCCCGATTCCACGAACTTCATCGGTTAGACATCGCCGTACCCGAGTTCCTCAACCGGGCAACCTAGTCCAATCCTGCGGTCTTCCGCAAGAACACTTCTAGCTGTACTGCCAACGGTTCATCGCCGACCCCCAATGAGAAAGGTTCTTCCATGCCACGAATCGCTTTTATTGGTCTGGGAAATATGGGATTCCCCATGGCCCGCCGCCTCCTAGACGCGGGCCATGAGATGGTCGTCCACGACCTGGACGCCCAACGGGTCACGATGCTCGTGAACGATGGGGCCAAGAGCGCCGAGTCCCCGGCAGCTGCCGCGCAGGGCAGCGAAATTGTGCTCACCATGCTCCCCGCCAACCAACATGTCGAAGACGCGGTGCTGGGAACGACCGGGATCATCAATACCATTGACCCCGGCGCGGTGTTCATCGACTTCAGCACGATCAGTCCGACCACTTTCACCAAGGTAGCCGAACAAGTGGAAGCCAAGGGCGCCGCAGCGTTCGACGCCGCGGTGGGACCCGGTCCCGAGGCGGCTGCCGATGGCACGCTCACCATCATGGTGGGCGGCGACGCCGACCTCATCGAGCGCTACCGGCCGATCCTCGATGTCCTCGGCAACCGAATCGTGCACTGCGGCTCTCGCGGCGCGGGCAAGGCCGTGAAGATCGCCAACAACCTCGTCACGGGCATCACCGTCGTTATGGACACCGAGGCCATGCTGCTCGCCGCGAAAGCGGGCGCGGACCCCCGAGTGCTCGTCGAGGTCATGAGCGGCACCTTGGCGAACAACACCATCGCCACCACCGCGTTCCCCAACAGGGTGTTTACGCGCAACTTCACTCCCGGCTTCAAGCTCAGCCTCATGCGAAAGGACGTCGCACTAGCCAACTCGCTGGCCGAAGACTTGGGCACACCGCTCACCCTCGGCACGCACACACTCGCGGCGCTCAGCGAAGCCTGCGACCGCGGGTGGGGTGACGACGACGTTTTCCGGTTCGTCGAACTGCTTGAGGAGGTCGCGGGACTCCAGTTGCCTGACCACCCAGCCCCCCCGGCCAACACCACCGCTCCACAGAAAGCGGTGTGAGCCATGACCGTCCCAGCTACCCAGCAGGCAGCCGACTTCCACATCCCCGCCGAGGCAATCGTGGACGCGTTGGGTGAATGCGGCATCACCCACGTGTTCACGGTCCCGGACTACGTCACCCTCGCGGTGCACCAGCTCCTCCTCGAGGGCTACCTACCCGGCGTGAGGGTGGTGGAGTGCTGCACCGAAGACGAAGCGGTCACCGCCGCGTCCGCAGCGTGGATCGGAGGTGCGAAGCCCGTTGTCATCATGCAAAACCAAGGTCTGCACGCCTGCATGAACAACCTCCGTGGCTGTGGAGTGGAGGCCATGTTCCCTATCTTCATGATCGTCGGCCAGATGCTCCGCGAGCCGACGAACGTCGGCCGCGACCCGCAGCAGTCCCGGCGCCCCGCCGTACAAGTCACCGAACGGCTGCTCGAGGCCTACAACATCCCGTACTTCCGCCTAGAAACGACCGACGACCTACCCACCATCGAGCATGCCTGCCGCATCGCATTTATCCAATCGCGACCGACAGCCGTGCTCGTGGGCGCCCCCTCCCGGTGGCGCAGAAAGGACGTGAAAGACCAATGACAATGTCTGCATTCGACGCCTGCACCACGATCGCAAAGCATCGCGAGGAGGGCGCGCTGGCCGTGACCACCATGGGGTCCATGGTGGTCTGGCCTTCCGTGGCCGGTAGCGACCTCAACATCAGCTCCGTGCCCATGATGGGCGGCGCAGCAGCCCTCGGCCTGGGCTTGGCGCTCACCCAACCAGACCGGCAAGTACTGGTGCTCGACGGCGACGGCAGCCTCCTGATGCAACTCGGCTCGCTTGTCACCATCGCCCGGCAGGCGCCCACCAACCTCATCCACTTCATCCTCGACAACGGGATCTGGTACTCCACCGGCGGATTCTTAGAGCACCCGGGGACCAACCGCGTGGACTACGCCGCCCTCGCCCTCGCGGCGGGGTACACCCACGCTCACCAGGCCACCACAGTCGCCGAGCTCGGGGAATCCCTGCCGAAATGGTTTGCCGAGGACGGCCCCACCCTCATTCGCCTCGAAATCGACAACCTGACCAACGACGGGCCACCACCGGCCTACGGTCCCGACACACTTCAACCGTTCATGCCCGACAACCAGACGACACGCATGGGCGATGAAGGCCGCGCGTTGCGGATCGCTCTGTCGGCGAACTGACAACGCTCCGCCTGCTCGGTATACGCAACCAGGAGACGGCCACGCGCCCGTCACGCTCCCTCTTTAACTGAACCACTCGCCACCTCGGAGGAACATCATGGCGACGCTCGAAACACAACATGCGAGCCATCAAACCATCCTTAAGCGAGTGGCAGCCGCAAGCATGGTCGGAACCACTCTCGAATGGTTCGATTTCTTCATTTTCTCAAGCTCCGCAGCGCTCGTCTTCAACAAGTTGTTTTTCCCTCAGCTCTCCCCCCTCCTGGGCACGGCCGCAGCCTTCGGTACATTCGCCACGGGATTCCTGACTCGACCGATCGGCTCGATCATCTTCGGTCATCTTGGCGACCGGGTCGGCCGTAAGACGACGCTAATCATCACCATGATGCTCATGGGCGTAGGCACCTTTATCATCGGTCTGCTGCCGACTTACGCCACCATCGGCATCTGGGCACCCATACTGCTAATCCTCGTGCGCCTAGTCCAAGGGTTAGGGTTGGGCGGCGAATGGGGTGGAGCGGTGTTGATGTGCGTGGAGCACGCACCCCGCAATCGACGTGGGTTCTACGGTAGCATTCCGCAGCTCGGGGTCCCCGTGGGCGTCATTCTCTCGTCCGCGCTGATTGCCGCTGTTACAAGCATGCCGCAGGCCCAATTTCTGGCTTGGGGCTGGAGAATCCCGTTTTTGCTGAGCATTATTCTGCTCGGGGTAGGGATGTTCGTGCGGCTGGAGGTCTTGGAGACTCCCGCGTTCGCTAAGGTCAAGGCGGACAACACCGAGTCTCATGTGCCGATCATAGAAGTTTTCCGCTCCTCGCCCAAGCATACCTTCCTCGCCCTAGGAACGCGGTTCAGTGAGAGCGCAACATCCAATATCTATCTCTTCTTCGTCATTGCCTACCTCACTACTCAACTGCACGTCAGCTATACCCGGGCACTGGTGGGCACCATCGTCGCAAGCGCAGTTTGCCTGATTACCATTCCCGTCGCGGGCGCACTGTCCGACCGGTACGGTCGGCGTCCGGTATTTTTAGCCGGTGTCGTGTTCACCATGCTGTTCGCCTTCCCCGCGTTCATGCTTTTCAACACCAAAAACACCGGCCTCATCTGGCTGGCGATCACGCTCGCCGCAGCCGTAGGGTGGGGGCTGATGTATGGACCCCAGGGCTCCTTCTACTCGGAACTATTTCCCGTGCGGGTCCGCTACAGCGCGATCGGCTTTGTGTACTCGGTCGGCGCCCTACCCACCGGGGCGATCGCCGCTGCCACCGCCACCGCACTGCTGGCCTGGTCGGGCGGACACTTCTGGCCGGTCTCGGTATACCTCGTTGGCATCGCCGTTATTACGGGGATTTCGGTCCTGTTGCTACCGGAAACACACCGGTATGAGAAGCCGCATAAAGCATCAACGCGGCAGTCAACAATACCCACCACCATCGTGGATGCGTAAGTGCGTGGGTCAGTAATCAAATCTGATCATCATTAGCCCACACCTTGTGCCGTTTAACCATCTCATTCGCAACATGCGGTGGTCGGTGTGCATCGATCGGCATTACTGACCCACGCACCTAGCCAGTGGGCGGCGCCGCCTGACCCAGGCGATGACGATGGTCGGCCTTGGTCACGCTGCGACCTATCACCCCGGCAAGCGACAACGAGGATCACCACAACTACTACCCGAGGAGTGCCCGTGAGTGCGCAGTCGGCCGACAATGGCCTGTCCTACTCCCAGGGCCCAGGGGATCCGCCCTTGCTCACTACTACGATCGGGGTCAATCTCGCCGCGACGGTAGCGCGGTTCGGCGAGCGCGATGCCCTGGTGGACCTGCCCACCGGCAACCGCTGGACCTACGCCGAGCTGCAGATGGCGGTGCGGCGCCTGGCGTCCGGGCTGTTGCGGGCGGGCATCACGGCCGGCGACCGGGTGGGCATCTGGGCTCCCAACCGTCCGGAATGGACCCTGCTGCAGTACGCCACCGCCGAGGTGGGCGCGGTGCTCGTGAACATCAACCCGTCCTACCGGGTGCACGAACTGGTGTACGTACTGAACCAGGCCGGCATCCGCATGGTGGTGGCTGCCCGCAACTTCAAGACGTCGGACTACGCGGGCATGCTCGACGAGGTCGCGCCCCGCTGCACCGTGCTGGAGCAGGTGGTGCTCATCGGCAGTGCGCAGTGGACCGACCTGGCCGAGGGGGAGCTGGACCTCGGGGCGGTGGACGAGGCGGCGCAGGGCCTGAGCGCCGACGACCCGATCAGCATCCAGTACACCTCGGGCACAACGGGTTTCCCCAAGGGCGCGACGCTGAGCCACCGCAACATCCTGAACAACGCGTACCTGGTCGGCGAGCTGTGCCACTACACCGAGATCGACCGCGTGTGCATC
>JAABUZ0100006386.1_pt1 | contig 14758 bp, 18 predicted proteins | sample 5562091 | NCBI WGS metagenome assembly JAABUZ01 (sample SAMN12813069, study PRJNA571459) | rock metagenome | isolation source: Antarctica rocks | place: Antarctica: Victoria Land, Linnaeus Terrace sud | collected 2015-12-21 | reverse complement strand
ATCGGGCACTGTTCGTTTCGTGTGTGGCTTTCAGCCTCAGCGTTCGCGAGCTATGCTCAGGGTCACTGTTGAAGCCGTCATCCATTGAGGAGCGCCGATCCTGCTGATGGGGGCTGTCAGTCAGGTTTCCCTTCTGGTGCTGCCCTTCAGAGTCTCCAGAATGCCTTTCAGGCTGATGCTGATGGGGAGACTTCCCCTCTTGGGAGTCCCTTGGCTGAGACATGGGGCTGCTCTGATGAGAAGATGCACCCTGTGATGGGAATGACTCCAGGTCTATTGGAAAAGTAGACCGACGCAGGCGGCTGTTAGGACTGGCTTGGCTTGATATGTCACTGTCTTGCCCATCGCTGTGCTCTCCACTGCTCTTGCGGTGCATGTAGTCATGATTTGGGAAGCTGCCAAAAGCCTGCAGCAACACAGGACATGCCATTTGCCACTCAATAGCTTGCACCCTGCAGCTGAGCTGTCCATTTGAAAGGTACCTAGTACAGCTGTACCTTCCCAAAGCCATGTGCAACATAACGATGCCACTTATCGATGCATTACGACACTGGACATGGAATAAGCCAGCCCAAAGCTGCAATGAATTCTGCAGTGCCTGAAAATGCGTTTGATGCCACAACATGAAGTGCGGAACCCAGAGATGGGCACAGTGAATGAAGTAGATCCCCCAAATCCAGGAAATTAGGAATCGAGACAGATGCCTCCCGCAGTGCTGCGTGGTCGTCTCAGCATGGTGATTTGCGGTATGTGGCAGTACTGACCGAGTGGTGGATATCCTTGGAGGGTCTCCAGGGGCAGGCCAGGCCCTCCTTGCGCTGCAGGGGTGCATTGGCAGTGTTCACCTCCTCCATGCGGTCCCAGTTGAAGCTCAGGTACTCATGCAGAATGGCCTCCAGCTCATGCATCAAGGCGCCTAGCACACACGCATCCAAACATGGGAAGCTTATCAGCACTGACCGGACTACTCTGTAGGACGGCATTGCCAGCATATTCTGGCTGTATGTATTTCTGAGACGCTCACCCAGAAATAAACGTAGTCCATGCGACATGAGCATCTGCTAAAGAAGAAATTGTCAAATGGAATTGGTCAACCAAGCTGAAGGTGACACCACCTGATCCTGACCCCCAAGCCGCTGACCAAACTCACGCTGCTGCAGCTGCTGCTTGCAAGCAAAATCACAAGCTCATCTTTCTTGTTATTGAATGACACGATCTGATCTGACTGACATGGCCTGTGCAGGCAAGCACTTACACACGCAAACTTGTGCATTTTTATGCTTTGTGCTTGCACAACCAGATAGCTGCTGGCTATGTACAGATTGTTGCTGTCATTGAGCAAGCTGCTTTGTGTCAAAGCATGTCATGCATTACTCTTCATGTTTGAAGCTGTGTGAACAGTAGCCGTGCACAGGCTAGCTTCCTTTGAGGGCATTTTCCAGATTCAGTAATTCTTAGAACCCAGATGTTCGTCCTGGCATACCTATTGTGCCTTGAAGGGTAAGCATCTCCTTGCTGGGGTCGGCAGGGGGTTTGCCAGTCACTGTACGCTGATAAGATGGGTCATCCTTCATCTCATCCTGCATCTCATCCCCGTTAATTGACTGCTGGCTCCCGTTCATCTTTACACCTGAAGCACATTGCCAAATCCCATCCAACATCATACACGGCATCGTAAACAACTGCACATGTGGCTCGGCAAAGGCGTGGCTGGTGAGTCTGCCTTCTGAGCAGGCTTGTCAGCACCTGCCAGTCAATTTGCTTACTCATGGTATTGAACAATTGCAGATGAACTATGCTGCCTGCTGGAAATTGCCTGCAACACGCTGGTCTAGACTAATGCATCTGACCTGCACAGAAATGTACTTGGGAGACGTCACACACAACCAGGACCACTCAGTTCTGGGCAGGTTGTCATTAGACAATGGTCAAGCAGCAACATGCATGCTGTTGAACAATAACGCCATGATCAAATCTGCAGAGACTGCACATACCCCTCAGCTGTGGCAGCATGTTGAGGCAAGGTGATGCAGGAAGTTGTGCCAAGCAACAACTAGGGATGACTCACAGAAATCATCCTCTTGTGCCTCTCTATGGCAGCCACTTGCAACTGCTTGCTGCATGCGCTGCAATTTCATGGCTTTGGACAGCGTCTCGGTGAGACGATAGGCATTGATGCAGTCGCAGATGCTGGACATGTCTGCCCGCACGTAGCATGCGGCTATAGTCCGCAAAGCTTCATATATCTCACCGTTATCCTGCATCAGCACAGAGATGCATCAGCACAGAGATGCACCAGCACAGAGATGCATTGACGGTCTGAGTTACTATCAATTACATTATGGACAGAAGTGCAGGGCCTCGATATTCTACTGTATGTCTCTGAGTCTGACTGCTGTCTTTTGGCCTGCACAGACTGTGTACTGTGTTCTGCAATATGTGGCTCACTGTTGTTACCTGGTCATCAGGTGTTGTGTCCAAGATGCGGCAGGCAGCATAGACAGAAAATGGCAAAATCTCAGGCCTGTCAAATGGACTGTCATCAACAACTTGACTGCCAAAAGCCTTGTGTGGCAAGTCTTGATCTGTGGGGATGCGACTTGGTCCATGCCGCCGAATGTGCCAAGCTGATTCAAGATTCCATTGGCCGTTGTGCAACAAGTTACCAAGCCTGCAGCAGGCCACATTTGAAACTACAAGGGGCTGGCATCGCAGATACAAGTGAATTTAATGCACACAGAACGTTGTACATGTGGTAAGTATGACTGAGGTTGCAGTGCAAAAGACGAGGCACATGGCAGTCGCAGCGACTGCCACACTTAGCGTGCCATGATGTCATGCCTCCACAAGACAAAGTTCCTGTAAGTTGTACGTTGCCATCGTAGCACCGTAAGGCGGTGGAGATGCAGTCGGTAATGTTTACAACATACAAAACACAGCATCGCCAAGTTCTGTGTCTTCAAGGTTGACCGAGTTTCTAGGTCAGTGCCTGTGATGCAACCTTCCACACTAGATACGGGCGATACGTTGACATGGACGTACCCTTGTCGGACTTCTTGGACAACAGTAGTGAGGGCTGATATTAACACGCGCCAAATAGCTGTGAGCTTTAGGCAGACCGAGGACGGCATCCGCTGCGATCCGCTGCAATCCAGGATAGTGGTCAACCCAGGTCTTCGACTCACAGTCGACGCACTGGACTGAGATCACGATCGCAATGTCTGATCAGCAACAAGACCGATCGGCCATCCCCCAACTGAAGCTTGGCTCGCAGTGCGTGCATAATGCATTGACTTGAGACCGTAGACCTCACGATTTACGGTGCAAGCTTGGCTTCTGGTGCCACTCATGAGTTTCACTCACAGCTACCTTGGACTCCAAGCAGGAATGATTGTGAAGAAATGGTGTTAGCATAGCAACTTCATGCAGCGGCTAGCGAGTCCATCAAACGCTGCACTTGACGACGCTACACTTGACGAGGTGTTCGTTGCTCCAAACGTTCCTGATCAGACACAGCCTGGCACACAGCCTGACGGACAGCGCTCTCTCGACCGATTCTATAGTGTAGATGATACTTTTGAGGGTGCAAGTTTAAGTGTCAGGCCGTTCACAAACGCTGCTGCCGGTGAAGAGCGTGCGGCTACTCCCGTGAGCGGATTGATCCAAAGTAACTCAGCCTACGAGGAGGAGTCAGCTTCTCCTTTGCTGAGGCCCCCAGGTGCCTTGCTGATTTCACTGTTGAATTCAATACAGCATATGTGCATAGCCTATGTGCTTTCTCACCGTACCTGCCTTGGAAGATACAGTGACACGCAGGTGTCCTCTCTGTCAGCTCCCCTGCTAGTGGTTCGGTCCCATCACCCTTGCTGGCAGCTGTAATCAACAAGGCAGGTTGGACCAAAGGCGGCAAATCCTTTAAGAAAGACAAGACTGCAGCAGTTTTAGCAGAACTGCGGCGTCCGGCTGGTGATGATGAAATCAGGAAGTCAGCAAGGGTATCAGCTGATGATCCTGCAGAACAGACCAGTGGAATCAGTGCTTTCAGCCAAATCCCAGTCTCTGAGCTGTTGGTGCGTCTCACAAACGCTGTGTTATCCCGCAACAGTCTGCTGCTGCCAGACATCAGGTCATCCAGCAGACATCATGACATGCTTCCCTGAGCCTTTGGCAAATGAACATTTTGCATCTTGGCAATGCAACCATGTTGTGGCTATCTCTGTGCCTGTCAGGCAATGTCATCCTAAAATCCAGCATGATCAACATGCAATGACACATGTAGCCATCAAGCACTGCGCCCCTTCCTTGTGCGTGTATGGATACACACCACCAGTATGCCAGTGTTGAGCAGATGTGTATCACCTTATCATTCAGCACAGGAGTGCATGCAGATAGATGATTTGGAGGATGAGCCAAAACGCCCAAAAGCAAAATGGTACAAGCGCTTGTCCTGGTGGCACAAGGCCTGGCCTGTGCTTGCCACTTGTTGCCTGCTTGTGACAGCAGCTTTACTGCGCAAATTTGGGCCACAGCAGGTGAGTCAAAGTGTCTCAGCTGCAGTTTTTTTGCCACTCCCAGAATGCCTCGGTGACATTTCCTGCAAATGCATCTGATATCTGCATGTAAATTTTCTGCATGAGATGCTGTAGCACATTTGTTTTTGTGGGCAAACAGCAGTGACTGCTGGAGTGCATGTATTGATGACAACATGTGACCTGTCATGTTTCATGGTCTGCCCGCAGAAAGTCAAGCATTTAGAATGGTGGCGGCTGTGCTTCTTCCTAGCATCTTTGGCCCCTATATGCTGGGCTACCAGTCTAGCTGTCAAGCTGCTGGTCATGGCTGTAGAGAGCCAGCTATTCATTGCAAAGAACGTACTGTACTTCATGGCAGCCATCAAGGTGATGCCCTTTTGCTGCGCAGTCCTGCAAGTCTTTGCTGTATTGTGCTTTGACAAGTATGTTTCCCAACATGCTGTGAGAGTTTTGTTCAGTTTTCACAGTGTTTGCGCCGTGCTGTTTTCCAACATGCTGTGGGAGGTTCACTTTTTTTGACTCATGTTTGCGTTGTGCTGCTCGAATCCAACCATCATTCTCTTCCCGCCTTTGGACATAAAATCTGTCAGCTGTGGTACGGAGGTACCTTGGCCAACATTGCCTCTGCATTTCATTGAGACACTCGCTGTTGATGCAGAGACCGCTGACTTGGTTTCTGCGCTCTGTCATTGTGCTGCCTGCCTTTGTTGGAATTATGCTTCCAAGGGCTGAGACAGATGATGCCTTCTTCAAGGCATATGACTACTGCGTCAAGGTAATCATGCTTCCTGCATGATCACCACAGTTACAGCCAATTGCATGAGGACATCAGTGAACCAGATCAAACAGTTTCTTCCTTGGCACTGACCAATAAGAATAATAAATAATAATGATATTAATGCTTTCAAACTCATGTTGAGCTAAATACATGCAGGGGAAGTCTTGTCCCTCCAGACCAGCCTGTCCTGTGCATCCTATAGGGCCTACTAATACGACAGTTTTGACAATGACACCAGTGAAACCCTTTTGTCCACTGAGGATGACTTGTGGAGTACCTGGCTTGCCTGCCTTTTGCAGGACCCTGAAACAATCACTTTTGCTGCAGTTTCTGGGCTGTTGGATCATCTTCTGTGCAGCAAATGTAGTGAAGGCTTTGCTGGCCAAAAAGATGGCCAGTCACTTCCACAAGCAAACTCATTTCCAGAAGATGCGTGACGCCATCAAAAAGGTATGCCTTGACATGTATATGAGATGCTTCTCATTGGAAGTGGACATGCACGCCTTGTACATGTGGTTGTAGATTCTGTCAAGCAACGCAACAGCTGCTCGCCCCAACATCAGTCATGGCTGCCCTGCAATCACGAGTACTGGATGAATGTGCTCATACATTGCCATGAGAACTTGCAGATGCAGACTTGAGTTGCATGGTGTAGCATCTATCGACTTCTGCTGATTGTGTAGGAGTACTATCTGCTTGCTCTGGCAGAGCCAAGGAAGGACAGCAAGGTCTTGCGGGAGGCAAGTCTTCTCAGCAGGGATCCACAGGCTGCATCTACTGCGTCCAGACAATCCTCACCTCTCCTGAAGCCTGCATTTTCATTGACCAAAACGGCCTTTTCAGCAAGCACACAGCCTTCTGGTCCAGAGGCTTCAGCTAGCCAGGCAAAGCCCTTGTCGTTCCAGCTGTCAGCTGACAGCTCTAGCAGACAAAGGCAGCAGGCTTCACCTCCAGAAACAACGGCAGTATATGCTGCAGGCAATGGGGTGGACATCACCAATAGCAAAGGTGCAGCACAAGGACTGATGTCAGCAACTGACACACATACTCAGCATGTAGCTTTGCAGGGCTCAGATGCTGAGGCACCTGTCCTTGGACAGGCTTTGGGAAGTGCTGCTTTTGATGGTTTGGAAGCTAAATATGCGAAGGTATAAATATGCATCTGCTCATTGTGAATATTTCTAGAAGTCAGGGCTTGGTCTTCAAATTTGTCAGCCTGTCTTGTGTAGCTGCCAGCGTACAAGACTCTTTGCTGACACCAACTGGTGAACTTTTGGCTGCATGCAATTGGCAAATGCTGTGGATAGAAAACCTGCTGATTTGGGTATCTGAAGTTTATGGCATGCAACGTAAGCCGAGTCGTAAGTGCAAGAGTAGCCATAGAGGCATCATCACAGACTTGCATCATTTGCATTCGCAGGAGCAGCGCAGAGCAACAGGCCAAAGTCACTGGGCCAAGCTAAGGATGGCACACAGGACAGCCACCAAGTTCAAGCCTCCATCCAATGCTGACACTGCCAAGAAGGTAAGCTCCACATAGGCGTCCAATTCTGGGACCTGCCCTACCTGCATTAGCAGATCTCAAGTTCGACTGACAACACGTTGCCTTCCTTTGTCATTAGGCCTGCCATGCATTGCACACAGCTTTGTTGCCAGCTGCATATCCACAGAATGCGCACTCTGTGATATTCACTGCTGCAAATGAGACTTTGTTGCGGATGTGCTGCTGGGTCCCATGCAAGCTTGAACGTGCAGGCAACACCCAGGCCAGAGATTCCCTTCATTGATGGTGATGACTTGGCTGCCAAGCTTCACAAGGCAGGATCCCTAGGCATTTCATGTCATCCACTGACTATCTGTCATTGAGCCTGTGCTTGTGTTCTGGTCAGCTGCATATGCTTCAGATGATCTTAATCTGAGTGTTCGCAGACATGTTGCCTGAAGTGACTAGCAGGTTGCGCACTTGTCCATGCTTGCCATACGAGCAACCTTGCTGGCTTCGCTTTGCATTCACTGCCAATCGCTTTCAAGCCTTTGCCGCTGTGTCCTCAAAATGGTGTGGCAATGCAGGTTGAGAAGCATATACGCAAGAACAAGCTGACAGCTGGCACCTTCTCAGAGCAGGTCGGAGCCTCAAGTCATGCAGACAATGAGTCTACCGATAGGGAGGCCCGCAAGCTAGCCTTTTTCTTATACTGGAACATCAAGCCAACTTTCACCAGGTACAGAGCCTGTCATTTTGTCTGCTGGCATGTTGCAAACCACTACAAGCAGAGTCATTGCTGGACCATTATGTCACCAACTTACTGCAGGATGACAAACATCTTTTCACCATGCAGTCTCGTTTGACAGCAACAGACTTTCAAGGTACATGTAAGCACAGGCTGGATTATGTGGGCGCTCTTTGTTGCAGCTATTTGTGCCAATGCTCTTGCCTGCTTTATGAGGAGCAATGTAGCTCCTGTTCACACAATCTGATCTGAAGCAGTGCACAGATACCTACCAGAGATGGAGCAGTACACCATGTGACCGTGACTGGTGATGCAGGAACCACATTCTTCCAGAGGATCTGGAGCATTTTCTGAATGCCAAGCATGCAGCTGAGGCTTTTGAAATGCTGGACAATGATAAGGATGGCCATGCCTCTTTGAAGGATGTGCGATCTGCTGTCTGCAACATCTTCAAGTAATGTCCTACAAAACGTCCTAAATGATCATTCACATCACAAGGCCATGCAGCACAGCTGTTGCTGCCCAAGGGGTGTGTTCTGGTTTCTGTCATGTGTAGTTTTCTCACAGCTGATGCGCAGTGCTGTCACATATGCCATTGTCGCAATGTCTATCGTACAAGCATTGCTCTCCCCAGCAATCAAATGTACTGCTTGGAATCTTGGTTTGTGCACATGCAAGTATTTTGCTGCTGCATTGCACTGCATTCTGGAATTGTAGCTCAAATGTGAATTCCTTGTTGTCTGCCTGGCGTTTTTTGTTGTCTGCCTGGAGGCGAGCAAGATTTTTTGTTGTCTGCCTGGAGGTGAGCACGCAAAATAGTGTAAGTGATCTGCAGGGAGCGGGCAAACCTGTCTGTCCAGCTGAAAGATACCAAGACAGTGGTGGGGCGTCTGGAGTCTGTAGTGGGACTCATCCTGCACATTGTTGCCATCTTTCTCTATCTCATCATTTTTGATGTGAGCTTCCTGCTGTCCTATGATTTGGCATCCAAACGCCGTGCATGGAGCACACTTGACTCAACTTGTTTGTCGCTTTGTGCGCTGTGTATCTCATACAAGCAGCGTGGCATCATACCAAGGTTGACAGGACTTTGTGCTTGTGTTGTGTTACTGGATTGTTGGCTTGTTGCTGGATTGTTGCTACGGCTGCACTTGAAATTGCTCACAGGGGCAAGGCTTGAGGTCACAAGGAGTTTGCCAGCTGTCATGTTCAACACAATACAGCACCATCAACAATACAGTACTATGACAACACAGTACCATCACAGCACAGTACCATCACAATTCAGCACCACAACAGTATAGTACCATCACAAAAGAGCACCACAACAGTACAGCATTGTCACAATACAGTATTGTGACAATACAGTACTGTCAGCACAGTACAATGCTGCAGGTAGACCTTGAGAAGACCTGGGTTGCGTTCAGCTCCATTGTGCTAGCTTTTGCCTTTGTCTTTGGCAACTCGGTGAAGACGCTGTATGAGTCCATCATCTACCTGTTTGTGGTGCACCCCTTTGATGTGGGGGACAAGATCATTGTGGAGTCTGTCACCTCAAAGGTTTGCCCTGTATCTCTAGCCAGCTTGGTCGTGATGTAATGCTGCTTGTCTCACTGATAAATGTCAGTGGTTATTGTAGTAGCACATCATACAAGCAGGACCTGTTTGGTGATTTAGTACTGTGCTTGATATGCCCTTGTACTCATCAGATGGTGTCGCAACAAAGTTCCTTGTCCCTGACAATGCATTAGTCTGCAGAGCATGACTGTTGCATGAAAACTTGGGCTGCTTTCATAGCCCAAGTTTCACCAAATTGCCGCACCTGAGACTGCAACATGGTGAAAACTTGTTCTTGTGGACTTGTCATCGTTGGTGGTCGTTTTTGTGCAGGTTGAGGAAATTACATTGAATGCCACAATCGTGCGGCGTTCAGATGGAGGTCGTATGTGGTACTCCAACACCAAGTTAGCTGCAAGCAACCTGATCAACGTTTCACGCTCAGATGCCAAGAGTGAAAGCTTCAAGGTAGTGTCATCACCTTGCAGGCATGCAGCATTAGTCAGCTTTTCATGCAGAGGTCAAGGATGCTTGTGCGCATAGCATCAACACCATGTTATCAATGTGCAATGCGACCAACACAATCAAACATCTGTGACATGCCTGTCTGAGCAATCTTTTAATCTGCCTCCTTGAGTGTAGTCCCCAACAAGGATGTGTGCTTACAATGCAGTTCATGGTAGACATTAGCACGCCTGCCTCTGTCTTGGACAGCACATCACAGGCACTCCAGGCGCATATGGATGAGAACTTGACAGAGTACAAATCTGATTCATTGTCAGTCAGCTTCAGTGCTAGTGACGATCCCCTCAAGGTCCAGCTTGCAGTGAGCTTTGAGTACAGTCATAATGGTAAGCAGCAAGCATCACCGCATGCGGCTGTCAGTACAAGTGCATTTGCAGCTTGGCTAGTTTTGGATGTATTGCATATAATGGTCTGTGTTTGAAATGCTGATACATATTTGCTCATCAGGTTCATATCTGCTATGTTGCCTGATGTCAATAAATTCCCCTAACTGTAAGCTACTGCTGAGGTGATTACTGACGCATGTGGCTATCTCTGGTGTAGGAGTTGACGGCAAACGCACAGAAAAGGCCCGCTATGGATTACTTATTGTTTTATGCCAATCTTTAGCGAAACTCAGTGTTGTGAATACCTCAGCTCCTTCTTTCCCGTACCCAAGTGAAAAGAGTCTAGATTGAGTCCCTGCATATTTATGTCTTGTCCCGTTCATCAGACGACTCTGTGCAAACCAGCGGCGGAAATTGCGTCTTGCGGCCAACATGTCTGCTTTCTGAAATTCACAGTGTCGAGGCCTCCGAGGCCCCAGGCCCTCGACTCGAGGGCAGGCAGGAATCTGGATCGCATAACTAGCCAACGCATTATAGCCACGCAAGCAGATGTTCAACAGCGCAAGACATTCCACTGCGCATTCCTGTTTAGTTGCGACTACCAAATTTTAGTGCCTGCAACGAGATCTTGCTTGAGGCGCCGCTCGGCTCATCCGTGACCAGGTATAGCTTGCTCCTGAAGCAGCGCATGTCCAGGAGGATGCAAAGAACTGGACTTCAGCTGTTGCCTATTGCAAGGTCAGTGAGTCAGGTTACATAAGTGATCTTAGATAGCGAGCAAAATGGTGTTTGTGGAGAATCCTCCCGTCCGAACAAACGTGATAGTCATGCATGTCACGGTGCCGACGCTATCGCTATTGTTACCGATCATCATCGAATTTAAAGGAACAATACGAAACAGGCCTGCACATGCAGGCTACAAGTAAATCCCGCTCTTGCATGTCCTGAGGTACAGCAGGCGGTATCCTGCCTTGCCGGTGATCATGGAGCTCGTCAGATCAGCTCAACAGCCAGCAAATGCAAGGAAAACATGGGAGAAGCGGACAGTGAGACAACAAAGTGAGCATGTACGCTGAATCAGCAAAGTCCCACGATATACATATGCAGCAGTGCTGCATGTGTATATCAATTTCCACGGACTGCAGCTCCAGACTGTTTGGCAAGTCTTGTCTGCTTTCTACACAGGACCTCACCATCCTCCACCACACTCCATGGCCTGTTTGCTCCAAATCTGTACCACTGGACACAGTAGCAAAGTACACAAAAGCTGACCTGTACGAGCTTTTCTGCAGAGGTGTAGCAGCTGGTGGGAAGTCTGCCAGGAGCCCCTCAGGTGCTCCAGAAACACCTGAAACCACATCTCAGGCTCCAGGCGGCGATATCAGACCCGGGTATGACCCCACCGGCAAGGACAAAGGTCAGCACAGTGCAGCACTTGCAAATGTGGCTCTGTATAACACAGTCCCGTAGATGGCGGTGTGTAGCCCTAATGAGCTCCATGATTGTCCTGTGCTTGACCGTAATGCCTTGGTCATGACATCAGGTTGCTGTTATAGTTGGCATGTTTGTGCATGCAGCATGCCTGTCTCAAGTCAACTTTACAATAATGCCAAGTCAAGCACATGTCCCCTACTTCCCTTGTCTGCTGCCTTTGTCTGAACTGAGTCATTTTGTGTGCTCAATTATTCACACTGCAAAATGCTATCTAGCATATATTGTTTACCACAGGCCAGCAAGGAGCCACACAGAAGAAACAGGACCCATCACAAGGCAAGACAGTTGGCCAGGGTGACCCCAAAACGGCTGGGCCAACATACATCACCGCCTCAGCAGCATGGCAGCCAGGATCAATCACAAGCCAGGGCACTTTTAGCAGCCCTGCCTTTGCAAAGGGCCCATGGGGAAAGAGCAGAAGCTTCTATAGCGGGGCTGTGTTGGGATATGTGAAGGACAAGCATGACAGGCCTGACGCAGGCTCTGATGTGGGCGGCATTCAGGACACAGGTTTGTCAAAGCACACTGATGGACACGCTAGCCATGTGATGTGTTTAAGGTGTGTAGCAGATGTGGTAAGGTTTGCACTGCAGGCTTGGTGAGCCTGATGTGAATGCCAGATGTCAGGTGGTATAAGAACAGTCGCTAGGTAGATATTTGATGTGAATGCAGTCAGTATGTTTGGCGCGTTGTGCATGAGTGTGTTCTGTATGGCAGAAGCATCCACAGCCTTGCATGGTGATTGTTCTGCCTCATTTCATGAGCAGACTTTTGACGGCCACATGTTCATGAGGAAGATAGTGCCCAAGCTTCACTTCTAACTGAAGTGCACTGTTTCTACTCTCAGAACACTCACAAAGGATGTTTGCAACGTGAATCAGGACAATGTCACATCCCATTCACTGAGTAAGGTAATTTTGCACAGCATCTGGCAGTAAAGGCACAAAACCTGGGCTGCCTACAGATGCCGATACTATGGAAGCATTCAGAGATGATGCTGATGATATCCAGGTTTGGTGAAATTGCAGTCTGATGTGGGTGTGGATTTGCAGGATCTGGCATTGGAGGCACAAACCCTGGGCTGCCTCTGGATGCAGACCCCTTGGATGCCCACAGAACTGATAGGCTGGATGACCCAGAGGAGCTACTGAAGAGGAGGCGTGCCAAGGACCCAGCAGCCTTTGACAAAGTGCATGGCAAGGGCGCTTCATTTGCTGAAGAAACAGGAGGCAAGGGTGGAGGTGAGATGTGTTTTGTTCTCACCTCTTTGTTCTGTTCCCCAAGTGCTGTTGCTATGTAATGGCGAGGGTGCCACCTGTGCACAAGAGAAAGATGGCAAGACAGGCAAAGACTGCTTTGCCTCCTCATACCATTGCAAATTTTTGAGGTTGCCAGTCAAAAGATGATTGTCACTCACTATGGTGTCACTCATGTACAACAGGCGCACACTACTGACATGCTGACATGCTGTACAGTCTCGAAGCTAGTCATTTTTGACACGGTTGTGCACTACCTTTTGTTACTTGCCACATGGTCCAGCATCATGACTGTTGCGAATATGCTTGTTCACTAGTGCAACCTTCAAGCCTCACACCCGCAAGACTAACGAACACATCACAAGCAAGGTCCTGCCTGATTGCTTATGCACACTCATTCACACATACAAGCTTCACCCTGGCATCCACACAGAACATCACAATTGCTGCCTTTTGCAGTTCACTGATGCTTTCAGTTATGATAGATCCATCAAATGGTGACAAATATACAGTAGAGTCATGTGACCTTTCATGCCTGTCAGCCTGAGGAGATATGCAAGTCAGCAATTGAGTCATTTTCTGTCATGTAGGCAAAGGTGATAGAGCAGACAAAATGACTAACAATGATGCAAGCAAGCACCTAGGTGGTCGGGAAGGCAAGCAGCAGACCATGAAGACCAACACCAAGCAGGGCGCTGCCTACACCACCTGGACCAGGTTTGCGCCCTGCTTCTTGCAATTCCAAGGCCACTCCCTTGGATTTTATGCATGCATCATTATGAAATGCTTTCCGCCTGCCATAAGCTTGCCATAAGTTTGCACTAATGATGAGCAGGTAACTCCAAAAGTTAGCTCCAATTGTACAATCTGTGTTGTTGGATGTACAACAGCAACTGTTGTGTCACGCAGCTGAGGCGTACCGGTAACAAAACATTCCTTTGTGGTACTTAAAGGTTTACAAGCATTAGGTGTCAGACCTCCTTGACTTCTCTTTTCAACATGGAAGTGAAGAGCCTTACATGTGGATTGTTCAATGCGTGTTCAACGCTTATACTGACTGAGTGATGCCATAAAATGTGCAGGGGGGTCTTCACATCAGCAACACTGGGTGCTGATGACAAGGCCAAGGAGGCACAGAAGACTGCAGGCAACCCGTACGCACCCACCAGCTCGGCAGGGGGCACCCCCACCGACAACAAAGACGATGAAGGTCATACCCCAGAGCTCTCGCAGCATCATGTCTGGCTGCATTTGATACACATGTGTTGTTCACTATGACCTGCTGCTCATGCATGCATCAGGCTTGATTAAGTTCTCAGTCGATGCGGAATGTATGCCCAATCAGGATCAGTGCACGCCAGAGAACCCACAGTTGCATTGTTGACTGCTGCACTCATAGCAGCAGGTTGCACTGTGATTGCATGGTATATTCACAGCATAGCGGAGAAAACATCAGGTGTATACATGCAAATATACTTTGTTTTCCGCATAAGTTGCTCGAATGTGTGCTTATTGTCAGGTAAGATGCCTGAGGAAGCCAAGGAGGTCCAGATGAGTGGACAGCAACAAGGACCACAGGCAAGGTCCAAGCAAGGTGCAGAATCAAAGGATGGGAACAAGTCTACACACAAAGTGTCTGAGAAGTTGTAGAGATGGTAGTAGAGGGTGTTGTAGTTGGTGCTGTTCAGTAGTCAGGCGACAAATGCAATGCAGAATACCAAGTAGGTGCTGCATATTCAACATGTGGCAAGCTACAGTCAGAGCTGCCTGTGTAGTAGCAGCAAGCAGCCAAAGTATGTGCCGGGAAGACACAGGTCTGCAAAATTCTTGCTTGAGCTTGTCTGGTAACTTTGCAGTGTGTGGCATGTATTTTCACAAGTCTTTCAGTAATCACTGAATGGCATGGACTGTGCGGCTGTAACAGTGTGTGACTCATGTTGGCTGCTGCCATGATACTCAACAATCTTCTTCTCAAAAGCCTTAGGTCTTCCTGTTAACCCAGTGTTACAGATGTCAACCTGTGTATTTGCAGCTCGCAAGTCATGTTTCTGGGACCTGC
>JAABUZ0100006383.1_pt1 | contig 14760 bp, 14 predicted proteins | sample 5562091 | NCBI WGS metagenome assembly JAABUZ01 (sample SAMN12813069, study PRJNA571459) | rock metagenome | isolation source: Antarctica rocks | place: Antarctica: Victoria Land, Linnaeus Terrace sud | collected 2015-12-21 | reverse complement strand
GCAGATTCTCGGCCCGGGGTTGGCCGGTGGGCTTGTCCAGCTGCTCGCGGCACCCTTCGCGGTCGCGATCAACGCCCTTTCGTTCCTGATCTCCGCCCTCGCACTCGCGCGCGTGCGGACCATTGAGCGGGTCCCGGTATCGGCGGTCCACGGTCCACGGCTCTGGGAAGACATCCGCGAGGGCATGCAGGCGCTCATCGGGAATCGATACTTGCGGGCATTCGTCCTCTCCTCGGCGACGCTCGATCTCTTCTGGAACGCGCTGATGGCCGTCTACTTCATCTATGTGACCCGCGATCTGCGGCTGCCGCCGTTGGCGTTCGGCCTGATCTTCGGCATCGGCAGTATCGGGGCCCTCGCGGGCTCGGTGGCCGCCGCGCGCATCGCCCGACGCCTCGGACTCGGGCCCGCCATCATCGTCGCGCAACTGGTACTCGGCGCGGGCGGGCTGCTCATCGCCGTCGCGGTCAGGTTGCCGATGGCCGCGTTGCCGCTGCTCACCGCAGCGGAAGCCGTGCAGGGCGGCGCGAATGCGGTCTACGGCATCGCCTGCGGCAGCGTGATGCAGGCTGTCACACCGGATCGGTTGCGCGGGCGGGTCGCGGCGAGCAGGCGCGTTCTCGGCCTCGCCGCAGTGGTGGTCGGCTCGCTCATCGGTGGGGTGCTGGGTGAACAGGTCGGCGTGTCGAGGACGATGATCGTCGGCGCGGTCGGTGGCACGCTTGCATTTGTCTGGTTGGTTGTCTCGCCCTTGCCACGACTGCGGACCCTGCCGATGCCAAGTGAACAGTAGAGGATAGAGGCGCTGTAAAACGTGTCCTATGCCACCCCGGTCAACGTAAAGCCGCTTATGGTGCCCAAGGGGTCGGAATATCTGAAGACTTTCCGGAGATGAAAGCAGATTCAACGGCAATGCAAAATATATATTTCCACATGGAATTTACCATTATTGGGGAACGGAGGGGAGGTTGTAATTGACGTTGCGGCGCACAGGCAATGCCTCCCTAGGATACATACAGTATATGCCATCACCCAACCATTCGCCCTGCTCGTTCCTTCGTAAGTTCCCCGTCGGTCCGCTGAGGATGAATCCGCCCTTCATATGTTCTTCATCAGGCATCGTGTACAGTTCGACGCCGATGAACCCGGTGCGACTACATTCTTCTGGAGCCAGTAACACTTTCAGATTTAGAACGGCCCCTGCTGGATGGTTTACCGAAATTTCTTTCGTGCCGTCCGATTGTGATCGGATGAACCGTCGCCAAAGCGGCGGGAAATAGTATCCCTCTAGAACAAAGGAGTAAGGCTCAGGAACTGGGCACATCTCCTCGTGCCTGAAAATGCACCTTTGATCACTAACCTTTTTGGCTTTTTGAAATCGCTCGATATCCCTAATCGAAATCCCAAAAGCGGGCCCCATTGTAGGATTATCCAGTGGCCAGCTCATCACTCCTATCCCCTTTATAGTTCCATCCTCATTCCTTCCGGATAGTATGCCTTCGCCCGAGAACTGGACGAATCCACTCGGATGATGTGACATCTTAAGCCGCTTGTCATCGTCGTCGAGTGACGCAACTTCGATTGCTTCCTGAAGAGCGACCTTCATTTCTTGTTTCGCGTAATTGACCGTCATTTTGGTCAAAACTGCTTGATGATCAGGATGATATGGCGAGGTGACGTAATACGATCCGTCACTTCCGAACATTATCTTGCAGATCTTATACGACTCATTGCCCTTTTCATAGACTACCGTGTATTTAGAGCTATTCACTGCACCCTCGGCTTAGACGTATTCACTGACCTACATACCGCAATGGTACCGTCCGATCGAACAGTCTATATCATAGGCTGTTGCGCTCTATAATACTCGCAGTGGTCCTCTTCCTATCTTTGGAGGTTTTCCCGTGCTGCTCACCACCGTCGTTGGCAGTTGGCCGCCCGCTCCGCAGTTCCACGCGCGCCTCGCATCCTTGCGGCACAATGCCCTTCCCGCTCCAGCAGCGGAGGCATTGCTCACCGATATGGCTGCGGTCGCGATCGCCCAAAAAAGGCCTGTGGCCTCACCAGCTACACCGGTGGCGAAACGGCTGCTGACACCTTTATCCTCCATTTCCCCCAGTGGCTGACCGGCATCGTGCCAACCGAACAAACCACTGCCTGGGATGGTCGCGGGACGTATCGCATCGTTGATACGCTGGATGCCCCGCATGGTCTCGGGATTGCCGCCGCCTTTCGACGCGAGAAGGCCATAGACCCCGCACTGCCGAAGGTCACCATTCCCGGTCCATCGGAGATCACGATGATGCTCGAACCCCGCGAGCAGCGCGAGGCAACCTGGCCCCGCGTGATCGCGCTGATCCGTGCCGAGATCGCGCAGGTAATCGAAGCGGGAGCACAGGACGTACAGCTCGATGCCCCGCACATCGCCATGGGCTTGGTCGATGGTCAATGGGAGACAACGAAGGCGGTCGCGATGATCAGTGCAATCTTCGCGGGGATTCGCGGCGTAACGCGTAGCGTTCACCTCTGTTACGGCGACTTCGACGCGCGGACCTGGACGCGCAACCGGCAGTTTGGCCCGCTGCTACCGACCATCCAAGCCCTGGCGGGCACCGTCGATCGGGTGGTGCTGGAGTTCTCACTACCCGAACAGTGGGCACAGCGTGCGTTGCTGCGTGCGATTCCGGAGGAAATCAAGGTGGCGACAGGGATTGTCGATGTAAAAGCAGCGAGAATCGAGACGCCTGCGGAGATTCGCGAGAAGGCCGAGGAGTTACTGCGCTCCGTACCAGCGGAGCGCCTCCTGCTTTGCCCGTCGTGTGGCTTCGGCAGGCGTGATGGCGATCTGGCAATAGGGAAAGCAACGGCGATGGTGCAGGCGGCACAGGCGATAAGGGCATAATGAAGCAAATCTGATCAACGTAATGCCTGTTATGTGACCGGTGGCAGGTATAGTGTGCGGAACATTCATCGCTCTTCCGCTTCTTTCGATGAGAATGGATTGCCCCATGAACTACTCGCTGGGTATCCCTGTTCCACCTGACTATGCCGCTCGCGTCGAGCGCTTCCGGCAGCGGCACGCAGCGTGGGAACTGCGACCGATGCGCTCCGCTCCGCATGTGTCGATCAAAGGCCCCGGCGGCCTCTCAGAGGAATCACTCGTCCTCGGCACCATAGCAGATATCGCCCGCCAGACACCATCGTTTCGCATGACCCTGCACGATCCAGCAGTCTTCGTGGACGAACCGGTGCTTTATCTTCCCCTTGTGTCGGATGGCTGGTGGGGTCTGCATCGTATGCTCGTGGATACCATCGCGGCGCGCACTGGCGCGGAGAAGCACCCGCTGGAAATCGCAGGATGGATTCCCCACATGACGATCCTCAGGCCGCGACCTGACTTGGTTCGCGAGCCGACCACGTTATTCAGCGCCGTGATTGACGAACTGTCGCCGTTCGCCGATTTCATGGCAGATACCGCGAGGATGTATCGGCAAGAGCGGGCAAATACGCGTTGGGAGCCTGTTCGGGATTTCCTATTCCTAGGATAGGTAAGGGCACAGAACACCAATTATGTGCCGATCTGCTCGAGGATGGTCTCGATCGCATCCGCCAACTCGCGCTTCGTGAACTCCCGCCGCAGCCACTCGTTATTGAACCTCTGACACGCGATCCGTTGCTGCGTCGTGAGCACATCTGGCGACGCCGCGAAACTCGTGGCGGTGGTAGACGAGACCGGTACGGTGCGGGTGACGGCGACGGGGCCCCTCTGTCCAAAAGGCAGTCTGGGCGAACTCAACGGGGTGCAGTTCATCTGGCACGATCGGGTGTATGTCCTCAACACGACGGCCGAGGGCAACGGCTACGGAATCAGCGCCACCGAATACGGCGCGCCGTCTCCGCCCCTGTCGGTGACGCGCGCGCTGACGGATACCCTCTTCGCAATGTGCCATCGGTGCTCAGCAACAACGCGCAACGCTCTGTCCGTACCGTGAATTGCCTTGACAAACCGAATATCTGCTCTGTTATTCAGCATTTCCAAGGACCATGCTTTGCGTTCGTCGACAAAACCCGCAGGCACTGCACTCGTTCGGTGTGTCCCCAGGGGTGTGGCGCGATAGACGCTTAGGGTGTCGACGTCGGTGACGCAATCGGCCGTGGCGTGGGCGATGGGTACACCAGCCCGATCGTCGTGCAGCCGTCGCAGGTGATCGCGCTCGTCGGGATCTGATAGGGTTGCGGGCGCAGGTCCGTCACGCGCGGATTCGTCACCTCCGGGGGCGGCGCGAAGGTGAACACGCTGTCCGGGAGGTACGGATTGACCGCGAATGTCGTCACTTCGCTGCGCGACTGGAGCGACCCGTCGCCGTTGACGAGTTCCAGCTTCAGGATGACGTACAATTGCGTATCGACCCACATCGTATGCCGCCCTTGCTCTGCGGGGGCGACCGTCGCCAGGGGGATGCGGGTCCCGTTCGCCCCGATCCGGTAGCCGGTTGCGCACCCGTCCGTACCGAGATCGATCACATACGCCCGCCGCCCCGCGATCGTCGCCGTGCCGGTGATCGTCGCGTCCGGGTAGCACCCCAGGAAGGAGCGATCCCACGACGGCACCTGGCCACCGCCCGGGTCGCCCACGGATTGTCCCGGCTGGAGGTCGCCGACCGGCAGCGGGAGGGTGATCAGCGACGGGGGGGCGACGTCCGGCCGCAGCGCGCCGATCTGTACGTCGTACTCGCTGCCCGCTTGGCCCTGGTTGTAGCTCCATTCCGTCGCGCCGTCGCTGACGCTACCGCCGACGCGATCCGTGCCGGGAATGAAGGGCTGGGACGCGAAGCGGACGTCGATGCGCCACCGGTTCGGCGCGGCGACCCAGCGCTCGAACACGCTCGTCGAGTGGATCACCGACCCCGGCACCGGTGTCCCACGATTGAACTGCGCGGGGAAGTAGCTGTCCGACTCCGTCCGCAGGTGATAGGTCTGCACGCCCAGGTCGTCGACATTGAGCGTCACCACTTTGCGCAGCACCTCCTGTGCGCTGACCCGCTGGGGTCCGCTCAGGAGCCACAAGGCACTCAGTCCGATCGCGAGAAGGAGCACTGCGGCAGCGCCGAGCGAGACGATGGTCCGCCCACGCCGGAGAGGGCGGAAGCGGCGTCGGGAGCGATGGGTCGCGGCGCCGATGCCGAGGTGCGCCGCGAGGCGCGCGGCAAACTCCGGTCGCGGCTCCTCACGCAACGCGTTCAGGAAGCGGTCGTTGGGTTGCTCGGTCATGGTTCTTGCTCCTCCCAGTCGCGCCCGAGGCGGCGGACGATGCGGTGCAGGGTCGTGCCGACATTGGACTCGCCCATCCCCAGCAGCGCGGCGATGGCGCGATTGGTCAGCGCGGCCGCGTACTTGAGTTCGATCAGTTCGCGCTCGCGGTCGGGCAGTTGGGCGAGCAGCATGTGCAGGCGCGCCAAGTCCCCGCGATGCTGCGCCTCCTCGGGCAGCGCGCGGTCGGCGCAGGCGCCTTCGGCCCAATCGAGCGGCAGGTCTTGTCTCGGACGGCGCCGGCGGAAGTGGCTCGCCGCGACCGAGCGGGCGATGGCGAAGAGCCAGGTGGAGGCGGCGCCGCGATCCTGCCGGTATTGGTCGCGCGCCCGCCACGCCCTTTCGAAGGTCGCGGCGGTCAGGTCCTCGGCGAGGGGATTATCGCCGGTACGAAACCGGAAATAGTTGTAGACGCGCGGCAATTGGTCGGCATAGACCGCCGACCAGTCGATGGCGGGTGCGTCGGTCGCGGTATCGGCCGGTGTGCGCCTCGGCAGCGCGGTGCGAATCTGCATCTTGTAAACATATACGCGGTGGCGCGAAAAGTATCACAGCGGGGCCGCCGAGCATCGCGCGCTTCGCGGGGAGGATGCAGGCGGGATGGACGACGGTGCGCACGGTCGGCCGCGCCCGCCGTGGACAACGCGATCGATCACGGGGTAGAGTGGACCATGATCGATCGGGAGCGAGGAGTATCGGGATCCATGGACACTTCTGCACGCGCGGTGACTTTTCCCCGGCGACGGGCACTCCGGCTGGCATTCCTCGGCGCGACCGCCGCGTTGGCGGCGTGCGTCGCGGGGCCGGATCGGCGGGCCCCGCGACGACCCACGGGCGCGTCGAAGGCGGACGGGCGCATCCTCTTCGCCAAGGTGCGGATCGCCGAGAATAGCGGCAAGGACGACGGCATCTACGCCCTCGACAATGGCGTCGTGCGCAAGCTCCTCGCCAAGGGGGACGGCGACGACGCGCTCGAATATCCCCGCTGGTCGCCCGACGGCACGCAGATCGCCTTTGTCCGCGTCGGGGATCGGGGCATCTTCTCCGACCTCTGGATCGTGAACGCGGACGCCGCGAACCCGCGGCGGATCACCGACTTCCAGAGCAAGATCGCGCACAAGAACGACGTGAATGCGGAGGGCAAGTACGTCGCGGACAGCGGCATCGTCGCCGGGGTGTCGTGGTCGCGGGGCGGCGACTTCCTCACCTTCGCGAGCAACAAGGCGAACCCCGCCGCGGCGATGCGCCCGTGGACGCTGGAACACCCCGACCAACCGCCGGTGCAACCCGCCAATCTCCACGCCATCACGGCGACGCAGGCCTTCAGCCCGCCGGGCCTCTTCCCGGCGCGGCACATCGACGCCACCGCGCTCTCCCCGGACGGGGGGGCAATGGCCTTCTCGGCGCTCTGGGTCCAGCCGGACACCCCCGACAACAAGCAGACGCAGATCTATCTGCTCGAGATCGGCCCCCGCAAGGTCTCGCCCCCGCTGACGACGATGCCGTGGGGCGCCTACGACCCCGCCTTCTCGCCGGACGGGCAGCAGATCGCCTTCGCCGGTCGCCCCGACTACCGCGTCAACGATCTCTTCATCATGTCACGAGATGGCAGGAACCAGACGCAGATCACCAACACGGGCGCGGCGCGTGCCCCGGTCTGGTCGCCCGACGGCAAGAAGATCGCCTTCCTCGCCGCCTTCGAGGGCGCGCAGTTCAACATCTACGCGATGGATGTCAGCCCGCCCCCGCCCGGCACAGCCTTCACCGCCGCCAACTTCGGCACGCCCGCCAAACTGACCGACGAGCAGGGCATCGACGCCCGCTCCGGCCTCTCCTGGATCTGACGCCGATCACCGATGGACGGTGGTGACAACATCCCAAAAGGGTCGCGTCGGAAGCCGACCGGGGATGGGGTCCATGGCGAGGAGCGCGCTTGTCGCCGGGAATGGCGGTGATCGGGCCCAAACCGCACGATTGGAGCGGCTTGGCTGCGGTGGCGGCTTCAAGCGGCGAAGCGCGCCGTGCCGCAGGGTGCGGTCCGCGTGGTGCCGGAGCGACGGCCAGAAGTCGTCGCCCGAGGCTGCGCAACAATTGGCAATGGGCACGGTGACCCCGGGGATGTTCCGAGAGTCCCTCTCCCGGCCGCCGATGTGCCGCCTCTCCTTTCTTGTGTGGCGTCGGCGCGTAATGTTTCCCCGGTTTATGCGAAGAACATGATAGGGAGCGGAATGGGCATCGTCAGGGGGATGCATGCACGAACGGCGAGTATCCGGGCGCGCGATGATGGCGACCCATCCGACAGCAGCGGAGCCGGGCCGGAGCGAGCATGATAGTGACGCCTGCGGCGTCACAACACGCCCCGATGCCGATGCCTTCGTGTCGCTCTGTGCCACGCAGTTGACGCCGCTCTATCGATATTTCTACCATCAACTGGGTCAGCGTCAGGATGCCGAGGACCTCGTGGCGACCACGCTCGACAAGGCGCTCGCCGGCCGCGCGCACTTCGATCCCGCCCGCGGCGCCCACCCCGCCTGGCTCTTCGGCATCGCCCGGCACACGCTGCGCGATTTCCAGCGACGAAGACGCCTCCAGGTCTCCCTGACGGGACTCGATCCGCCCCCGGTCGATGGTCTTCCGTCGCCCGATACCGAGGCCATCCGTGCCGAGGAGGCGCAGGCGCTCCATCTGCGGGTGCGCCTCCTCCCCACCGGACAGCGGGAGGCGGTGACGCTCTACTACTTCGGCGCCCTCTCCGCACGCGAGGTGGCCCGCGTCCTCGGCCGCAGCGAGGGCGCGGTGCGGCTGCTCATCCATCGCGCATTGATGACCCTGCGCGCACAGTATCGCGAGGAGGAACGCGCATGACGCTCGCCGATGACCGCCCGACCTTTACCGACACGGAACTGCGCGCGATCGACGGCGCATTGCGGGAGCTGGCGGCGGAAACGCTGCCCCGCCCGGAGTTCGTCGCGGCCGTGGGCGCACGCTTGCAGCGGGAAGCGCCGCTGCGGATGGGAGTGACGCGTCCCCCGGCGACCTGGCTCCCGTCTCCCGATGAGGATGATCGGGGACGCGATGGTCGCCCGCCGCACGCGCGCCCCGCCCCGCCGCTCCCCGCCGGGCGTCCGCTCACCCGTCGCCATTTCCTGATCGGTTCGGCCACCGCCGCGGTCGCCGCCACGGCCGCAATACTAGGGGTGCGGAAGCAGGGTTCATCGCCCCCGCTGGCGACCGCCCCGTCGCGCTTGACGAACATCACGGCGGGGATGCTCGGCGTCGGGGAACCCACACCGGTCGCGGCGGCCGCGCTCGCCCAGCCCCGCAACCTCGACTTCGCCGATGCGCTGAGCGGCTGGGGGCTGTGGGGGGACAGGCCACAAGATTACACGTATGGCATCGATCGGACTGTGATGCAGATGGGGGCGGTGAGCGCCTATCTCGCGAACGGGGTCGTCGATCCGCAGGGCTTCGGGACGCTGGCGCAGACCTTCCTTCCCGATCCCTGGCGCGGGCTGCGCATCCGGATGTCGGCGAATGTCAAGGCGGAGAACGTCGCGGACTGGGCGGGACTGTGGATGCGGGTGGATGGTCCGGGCAACCATTCGGTCAGCTTCGACAACATGCAGGGGCGACCGATCACCGGCACGCGCGACTGGCAGCGCTACAGCATCGTCCTGGACGTCCCGCCGGAGAGCACCCTGGTCGCCTTCGGCATCCTCCTCGCCAAGCGGGGCCGTGTCTGGATCGCCGATGTCACTTTCGAAGCGGTCGGTGGCGACGTGCCGGCCACCGACCTAATGGCCGTCCCGAAACAGGCGACGAACCTCGACTTCGCGCAGGGGACGATCGGGTGGTTCCTCGCCGGCGACACGCCCCAGGACTATCGGATCGCGCCGGAGACCGATGCGCCGCAGGGTCGCACTGCGAGCGCGTCGCTCGCCTCGCAGGTGGAGACGCCGAGCGGGTTCGGGACGCTGATGCAGATCGTGCAGGCGGGAGGATACCCGGGGACCCGCCTGCGGATGTCCGGCTGGGTAAAGGCGGCGGATGTGGCGGACCGGGCGGGGCTCTGGATGCGCGTGGACAGCGCGGATGCCGCCAAGACGCAGCGGTCGCTCCGCTTCGACAACATGCAGGATCGGCCGATCACGGGGACGCGCGACTGGGCGCGGTATGACATCGTCCTCGATGTACCGGCGACCGCCGCGGCGATCGCCTTCGGGATCCTGCTGCAAGGCAAGGGGAAGGTGTGGCTGGCCGACGTGCAGTTCGCCACGGTGGGCGCGGACATCCCGGTGACCGGCACCCCCACGACCGACTGAGGCGGGGATACCGCACGGGCCCCCGACGGTGGGAGGAGGATGAGGAGTGGGCAAAGGAGTGCCCGATGGACAACCAACGTCCCGGCTCGTATCGCGGCGACGACAAGGTCGACCTCGTCGGCCCCAACCGCATGCTCGAACGCGCCCGCAATCGCGTCCAGGATCACTTCACCGGTAACGAGGAAGCGGCGCGCGGCGCAGAACAAGCAGCCGAGGCAGCAGCGGAGCGGAAGGATGCCGCCCGATACTCCTTACGCCAGCGCAAGAGCAGACTCTCCGCGAGATGATGCTCCCGACCGGGCACCCTCTGGGCAGCATGCGCCGGACGCCGTTCGCCGCTGGCGATTTGCCGACAAACGCTCACCTTGAAGTCGCGAGAATGGATCCGTCCCGGCATTCCGTTTCCCCTCTCCGCGCGGTCAGTCTACCGCGATCCGGGAGAAGTTGACGTAACTGGTGGTCTGGTCTCAGGGGTGCAGTCCAACTGTATTCTAATCCGAGGTATTGATGATAGCGATATAGTAGCAGGCTCAGCGTCTCTCATTCGATCCAGTACGAGGTATCATCACGATGGCTGATCGAAAGCACCTTTGGTTAGCGATCATCATGGTCTTCATCAGTACTGTGAGCTGCAGCGCGCCTGCTTCTTCTCCGACGGCCACACGGGAGTCTCCAACGCCATTATCCGTGCCAATACAGCCGACGCAGACGCCGTATTACCCGACAGCATCTCATTTGCTAGCAACCGTGAACACGCCGGTCCATCTAACGGCGACACCCTATTATCCGCCCGTATGGTATCTGCCAAGTTGCCCTACTGGCAGCCTCCTTGACATAGATGGTCAGCAGATCAATGTAACTGATGGTGTCACCTATTGGCTTCATGTGAAGCGGGCAACAGATGGGGCCATCGCGGTCTGGGCCGACTCATCGCCCATCAGCGGCGATTCGGGTCCGCACGTCTCCATGATACCCGACAACATCTTGGATGGTATTCGCAATGAATGTCGCCGCGTGCAGGGCGGATAGCGGGAACTGGCGCTGGCTACGGGATCATGCGGTCGTAACGTATGCTGCTTCTCTCACCGCGAGCGATCGCGGTACCATCGGGGTTGAACGATCCCAGCTGGCTGGCATAACGCAGGCGAAAGACGCGCGGATGCGTCAAGATCGGCAGCAGCTGCATACCGGCAGTTGCAAGAGTCGTGGCATCCACGCGATCCACGACGACGTTGAAGTCGATGTCGCGCGTGACCATGAGTCCCATCGCCATACTGCCGATCAGATGCGGAGTACCCCAAGTAGCGAGGAAGTGTCGTGAGCTGCAAAACGGCGAGAACCTGCTCACCTTCACTCGTAAGCGCGTCCGCCTGAATTATTTCGTTGGGCGAGCGGTCCATGAGTATCCCCTCATTGTAACCGACACGAGCTTGAGGCGAGGATAGCGGGTGATGTCAACACCCACAACCCGACGGGGGAACTCGACTGAGGTGGGTGACAAGAGACTGGGCACAGAACACCGGAGGCTGTTGATAAATGCATCCACCCCCTCCGGGAGCGATCAAAAGGTACTATCCGACCCGTTCAATAACCCAAAAGGACCCCGAAAATGGCTTCGTTTTGACCGTATCCAGAGGGGACTGAGCCGCTTCGAGGGGATTTTCACCAAGCTCACCGATCCCTACAGCGTCACTTATCGAATCCCGTGATCAAGTGACTCCGAGATGGCGGGGCGGCGTCATTTCCTGGCCCGCATGGGGCGGCACGCTGCGTGTACGTACTTGGGAACTCAGCGATATTCAGGGTCTGAGGGAGATGATTGCAACCCGAATCCAAGCCGTGATGTGTCTGCATCGATGACAACGGATAAGTGACGCTGTAGGGAAGTCTCTGCGCGGTGAAAACGTCGAAGGCGGGCCAGTCTCGGATATCAAGTCACCTCCAACGGGCATAAAATGGGCCGTCTCGCACGCGGATGTGCCCTCGAACCGGCAGAAGTCAACCGCAAGACGGAGTGTTTCAACGCGCTCGACCCTTTTCGAGACATGACGAGCGATGCGAGGCAACAATTCCCACGTGCCTGTCACGGCGTGATCCATGTGCGCTGGTCGGCGCTTTGATACAGCGCTTCCATCACCGCGCTGCGCGTGGCCGCCTCCCGGGCGCTCACGAGCGGTACATCCGGCTGTCCCGTTACTGCATCGAGGAAAAGCTCGAAGGCATGGGGGAGGGCATCGGGCAGCGTACGCCACGGCTTTTTCCCATCCGCTGCCGCAACGGTGGCGCTCTGGAAGTACAGCTCACCGTTCACCACATGCGCGTGGCCCTCGGTGCCGCACACCTCGAGCGTGACGGGGTTGCTGACGTCAACCCAGCCCGCTGCAATCGCCCCGAGCGTCCCGCTCCTGAATCGAAGGATACCCTCGCCGCACTCGTCGCACGAGGCGTAACGACCGGTGCCCGTTTGCACGCTGGCCGTCACACTCTCCACGTCACCGAGCATCCATACGAGCAGGTCGAGGGCGTGCGTGCCGAGATCGCCGAAGCCGCCGAATCCGGCAATGCGCGGGTCGGCCATCCAGCGCCACTCCGCATCGAACCATCCCTTCAACGCGCCCGCATGGCAGTTGGAGGCGCGGATGCGGGTGAGCGTACCGAAACTGCCTCGCCGAATCTGCTCGCGCACAAAGCGGTTGATCGGCTGGCCGCGCATGAAGTATCCGGTCTGGAACCGCACGCCCGCCCGTTCGATCGCATCGGCCATCGCGAAGGCGTCCCGTCCGGTAATTGCCAGCGGCTTCTCAACGAAGAGATCCTTCCCAGCCGCCGCTGCCGCCGCGACGAGTTCCGGGTGGCGATCCGTCTCCGCACAGACGATCACCGCGCCGACAGCGTCATTCGACCAGACGGCGTCGAGCTGGGTTACCGGAGCGCCAAGTATGTCCGCAGTCTTTTGTGCGCGTGCATTATCGTGATCCCACACCGCGAGAACCCGGACATCGCGCCGGTTCTGCAGCCGTTTGACGAAATTCGGGGTGTGGATGTGCGCGCATCCGACGAATGCGACACTGACGGATGGCTTCTTTCCGATTGCCATGTTGCCTCCTCCTGCTTCGGCTCGTTTCACCCGATGGGGTGCTCCACGCTCGGGGTGCATTGTACGGCACGTTCCGGTGCATCCCTTTCGATCCCGTCGCGTGGCCGCGTCTCCGCCGCTATCTGCTATCGTTGGCGGCACGCGCGGCCTCTTTGTGCTGATCGCCCGATGGAGTGGGATGGCATGGCGACATTCGAGATTACCGGCTCCGCACAACCGCAAGAGGCTCGCTCGTACCGCTGATCCTGTTCACCGTGCCGCCGGGGACGCGACGCATCGCCGTCACGTATGCCTACGGCGGCGCTTCGGGAGCGGCGGGTGCGAGGACCGGCACGACCGTTGACATCGGCATCTTCGACGCGCGCGGCCCGGATACGCGCGGGTTCCGCGGTTGGAGCGGGAGCCGTCGATCCACGTTCGTTTTGACCGAGCGCGAGGCAACGCCGGGATATACGCCCGGGCCGATCCTGGCGGGCGTCTGGCACATCATCCTGGGCCTGTATGCGATCGCGCCGGGGGGCTGCCGGTATACCGTCGCGGTGACGCTGGACGATGACGCCGGGCAATCCCTGCCGCCGGTGTCCCACGCTGGCGTTGCCCTCGACCGACTATCCGGCGCGCGGTCCGACGCGATCCCCGGCTGGCTGCGGGGCGACCTCCACTGTCATTCCGAGCACAGTGACGGCGACGCGTCACTCGCCGATATTCTGGCGACGGCGCGGGCGCTCGGTCTGGACTTCCTCGCCGTCACCGATCACAACACCACGAGCCATCACGCCGCCCTCACCACCCTCGATCCCGGTGGCCTCATCCTCATCCCCGGTGTCGAGGTGACGACCTACTTCGGACATGCGAATGTCTGGGGGTTTCCGGGGCAATTCGTCGAGTTCCGCTGCCGCACGCCGGAGGAGATGGCGACAGCCCTCGCGGACGCGGTAGGGGAGGGCGGAGTGGCGAGCATCAACCACCCCAAGCCGTACGGGCCACCGTGGGAGTTCGGACCGCTCCCGTCGTTCTCGTGCGTCGAAATCTGGAACGGGCCCTGGCCGTGGTTCAACCCGGCCGCCCTCGCCTACGCGGATGCGATCCTTCGCATGGGCCGCCGGATCGTCTTCGTCGGCGGCAGCGACATGCACCACTACCATCCGCCGCGCATCTCGCGCCTCGCCCGCCCGACGATGTGGGTTTATGCACCGGACACCACGGTGCCGGCCGATCTCCTCGATGCGATCCGTGCCGGGCATCTCTTCATCTCCCGCGATCCGCGCGGCCCCCAGATCGTTCTCACGAGCGGCGATGCACTGGCGGGCGATACGCTGCGGCGGCCGGAGGATGGCCGGGTCCCGGTGCGCGTCCATGTCCGGGATGCGGCCGGGATGACGGTGCAGTTCGTCACAGAACACGGCATCGTCGGGACACTGCCGGTCGAGCACGATGACGAGACGTACGACGTTCGTGCCGACCTCGGCGCGGCGTGGACACTTCGCGCGCAGGTGATGGACGGCCCGACCGCGTCGCGGGGCATTGATATGCTGGCAATCACGAACCCGCTCTTTTTCGATGGGTGATCTCAGTCTCCGGCATCGGCACTTGCGGCGGCGTTTTTCATGACCGGGGCAGCGGCATGCCGACGACCGGGTTCATGGAGATAACAAGCGGCTCGCTGCGAACCGACGGGATACATCGGTGGCCGTTTTTGCCAGCACGACTCCATGACGTGTGGGCAGCGTTCGGCGAAGAGGCACCGCTCGCGGCTCACCAACTGACCCCCCGGTGCGGCATTCCGGGCGAAGATCGGGCCGGTCGCGCGGTCGTCGGGGTCGGGCGAGGGGATGGAACGGAGCAGCAATTGCGTATAGGGGTGGGCCGGTTGCTTCATCACCGTTTCCGCCGGCCCTTCCTCGACGACGCGCCCGCGCGCCATCACCATGATGTCACCGCCGAGGTAGTACGCGGACGAGAGATCGTGGGTGATAAAAAGGGTGGACATCCCGTATTTCTCCTTGAAGTCGAGGAGGATGTTCATGAAAA
>JAABUZ0100006382.1_pt1 | contig 14761 bp, 11 predicted proteins | sample 5562091 | NCBI WGS metagenome assembly JAABUZ01 (sample SAMN12813069, study PRJNA571459) | rock metagenome | isolation source: Antarctica rocks | place: Antarctica: Victoria Land, Linnaeus Terrace sud | collected 2015-12-21 | reverse complement strand
ATCGGGACCACGCGATGCACGACAAGCTCGTACCCACGCTCAACCAGCCGTTCGCCGACGAGGCCAGAAGGCGTGGTGTGATCGTGCTCAATAACCAGCGCCCGCATCTCTCGCCCCCCTGCGCTCCGCTCGTCTCAGTCGACAGATTACGGTCGAGCGATTTCACCGCAGGTCAACGTAACAAGGCCAGAGTCAGGTCTCTGCCGCCCGCGTCACGGCGGATCTGGTAGGTCCTACTCTTGCCATCGGCGGCGCCTAGCGCTACCCGCGGCCGGATGGGCAGCGGGACCCATAGCACCGGCTGCGCCCGATGGCCCCCGATAGGTGTGCCAACTACCGCCACCAGAAGCGCCAGGTACCCCTGCGGCGACAGTCTCCGGCCGTCTCACGGAGAGGGGTGTCTCACTACCAAGGAAGTGAATGCGAACGGCAACGCTGCGCCGCTTCAGGGTCCCACCCCTGTAAGGGCTCGGCGTCGGCGGCCTCAGGCCGGTCCGGCAGCTCGAAGTAACGGGTCGGGCTCAGCCCCAGTTGGTGCAGGAGTGGCTCGTGGCGATCTCACGCTTGCTGACAAGGGGCATGCAGCGCGTCAGACTGGCCTGTGAGAGCATCGCCGGCCGCTGCCGCGAGGCATCCTGATTTGAGATTAGGTCTATGCCCCGTTCCGCCGCCATAGCCCGACCCACTGGATCCGGCACGCCCGGGGCGGCAAGGAGGCAGCGCCACCTGCTCGCCGACATCGACGCGGCGCCCGGCCCCATAAGATCCGCGACCGGTTCGACTGGTCTACGGCACGCCGCCCGCGCCTGCATCCCAGGAGGTGCGGCTCACCCCGGCACCTGCCCCTGCCCACGGCCGCATCCTGCTGGTGGCCTCGCGGGCTCCTGCGCCGCGGGCGCCGAGGGCGTTGGGGCACAGTCGGCGCCGTGCACCGCTGCGGATGCCTGCGCACCGCACCGTGCCCGGTGGGGCGACGACGGTGATGAGCAGTGGCCTGACGCGTAGCACTCGGTAGATGTTGGTCCGCCCGACACCGAGGACCTTGGCGATCTGCTCGACTGTCAACTCCCGCTCGTCGTACTCCGCCGCGCGTGGACCACCTGCGCGCAAGGCCGAGTACTTGCGCGCGATCGCCGATGCCGATCCGGACCGCCGCCTCGACCGGGGTGGCTTTGCAGTTGGCCGCCGACGGGGCCGTCCTAGCGTTCAGCAGATCAAGGGCCCGGCGCTCCGCCGCCGGGCCCAGGCTGACTCTCCCCTACGACCGCTCCAAAGGCCTACCGGAACCCGATACGTGAAAGCGCTGGTGACAGCCCAGCAGCATCGCCCCGCCCTCACCCCGACGAAGCACGACCCAATCGGACACCAGATCCAACACTTGCTCGATCAAGTTCGGTTCACGGATTGAGGTTTAGGGCTCCGGGAGCAGTCGGAAGCGGTAGGTGGTGTGCGCCTCGACGTTTTGACGGTCGTAGTAGAGCGGGAAGCTCTCGTCCGAGGCCCAGGCCCTGTAGAGATCGTCCCAATGTTCGTCACAAGGTCGACCGGACTGCCCGGGCGCGTTCATCGCCACGGAGTTGTCCCAGTCACCGACATCGACAACTATGCGGAAACTCGCACCGGACGTCTGCATGAAAGAGGAGTCATAGGCGGTGCTGTGCACCGTGTCTCCGCTGCCTGCCCGCTCAAGCCGAGCCATGGTGGCCCAGTCGGCCCCCAACCGGCGGGCCAGTGGATGGGAAGGCCGGGAATTGTGGAGGGCACCCCACCGCCAGGCGGCCATGTCTGGGCCGAGCAGTTCCTCCGTCTCGGCCAGCGCTCCGGTCAAGCTCGCGGCGATAATCCCGTCCAAGGTCGGACGGTCTTCACGCAGCTGCTCCAGCAACGCCAGGTCGGTCCGGACATCCGAAGCTAGCACTTCGTCCGGGAGCAGCCGGATCAGCGCTTCATCCACCCGCGCGGGATCGACGAGCCCGGTCAGCGCGTTCCGGAGGAGAGCCGGCCGGAGGTGGCGGCGGAACCAGACCTGGAAGACGGCTGCTGCGGCGGAATTCTGGATCTCGTTTAAGTCCCATCCACGCAGAAGGGCGACAACCGGTTCGAGCCGTGTTTCCGGGTCGAAGCCGTCGAGTACCCGGAGGACCTGACGCGCCACGGCATTGACGGTGTCCACCTGCAGCGCGACGCAGTCAGCGACGGTGAACTGCTCGGCCGCCTGCAACACCTCTTCGATCCGGTCGTAGCGGTAGCGGTGATACCAGTCATAACTGACCGTCCGATCCGCGTTGGGATAATCCCTCGGCAGATTCATCTCGTTCGCGGTCGCCACCCAGTCCTGCGGTGGATTGCGAAGCGACGGCAGTTGGTCGACGTCGAGGTAGCCGGCCCACTCATAGCGGCCGTCTCCCGGAACAGGCAAGGTGCCATCCCAGTTCGGTCGGACGGGGACCAAGCCGGCGGGACGCCAACCGATCGTCCCGTCGGGCGCGGCGTAAAGTTGATTTTCGCCCGGTGCACCCCAGCGGTTCATGGCATCGGTGAACTCGTCCGCAGTGCGCGCGCCCATGTAATCGATGCTGCCCAGATACGGCGCCATCCCCGGCTCCAGCCAGGCTGCGCGTACCGCGAAAGCCGTGTTCCGCGAGGGGTCGTCGTAGACGACCGGGCCGTGCCGCGTGAACCGCAGCTCCGCCGTGACCGAAGCGCCGCCGACGATTTCGATCGTCTCGATGACGACGCGCATGGGCTCCCAGCGATCAGCATAGCGGTACTCGTCCGGGTTTTCGGGATTCGTCCGGTAAACGTAGAGGTCTTCCTGGTCGATCGCGAAGATCGTCAGTCCGAAGGCGATGTGGCCGTTGTGTCCAATGGAGATGCCGGGCAGAGCCGGTTCGCCTGCGCCTATTACGTCGAGTCCGGGCGCGGACAGGTGTGCGATATACCGGAGGGATGGTAGGCCGATGGCTCGGTGCGGGTCGTTGGCCAACAGCGGCCGCCCGGTGGAACTGCGACTGGCGCCCAGCACCCAGTTGTTGCTACCTTCGGGCTCGGTCCTAGCTTTGGGCAGGTCGCCGCCGTCGAAAACTGGTTGTGAGGTGGCCAGTCGGTAAACGTCGAGCACGTCGTCGGGAATTAGGTCGAGGTCCAGTCCATCCGGAATGCGAAGATCGTGCGCCGGTTCCCGGACCCGGCGAAGGTCCTCCACGTGCAGGCCAAAGTCGCGGACCGTCCGCGCCCGAGCAACCTCCTGCTCAGCGTTGTAGAACAAGCCGTGGCTGCGAATGACGGCAACATCCTCCGGTGCCCACCGCGCTGGGCGGTAGCCCAGCTGACGGAACTCGACCGGCAGCAGTCCAGGGTCCCGCTCGCACAGGTCGATGTAGGCGTTAATCCCTGCAACGAAGGCGGCGACGACGCGCTTGGTCGCCGAGCCGTAGGCGAGCCACTCGGCGTGCATGTGCCCGCGGTAAAGGAACAATCGTGCCGCACGGTCGCGGGGCACGAATTCCTCGCCAAATATCTCCGACAGGCGCCCCAGACCACGGCGGCGCCAAAGGTCGAGTTGGAAGAGCCGCTCGCGGGCGGCGTTGAAGCCCTGGGCACAAAAGAGGTCGCGCTGTGAATCAGCGTACAAGTGCGGGACACCGTGGTCGTCGACCAACACCTCTACGGGTGAGTGCAACCCGGGGATGCGGAACTCACCGGTCGTCATCGAGCGCCGTCCTTGTCTGTTCGAGCAGCGCGCCTGGGATCGGGTCATCGTCGTTCTTCAGCGCCACGCCGGACCGACCCGAGGACCTGGCCCGAGCCAGCAGCCGGCTGATCTGTCGCGCCGCCTGCGGATAGGTCAACCCGTCAGGAGGCCGGATGTTGGACACGCAGTTCCGGTCGGCGTCCGTGCTGCCGACTACCGGTGCATGCGTGAGATAGGCGCCCAGGCTGTCGGCCGCGGTGAGGCCGGGGCGTTCCCCGATGAGGACTACGACGGCGGCCGCGCCGGTGGCTGCCGCCACGTGGTCGCCGAGGGCCACCCGCGCCTGCTCCGCGATGACGGTCGGGCCGATTGACCACCCCGGCAACGCCTCGATCGTGGCGCGCAGCACCTGCGGGCCGTGCGCCATAACCGCCGCGGAGGACAACCCGTCTGCCAGGACGAACACGACATCGGAGCCGGTGAACGGCAACTGGGTGCCGTAGGCGGGCCGTCTGCCCAGGTCGGGACGACGCAGGTAGACCTGCCGGTTCTCGGCCGCGCTGTGCAGCCGTACTGGGCGCAGGCCGGCCAGCGCAGCAAAGAGAGTCGGTACGTCAAGCGGCGTCTGTACCGCGTCGCGCGCCCGCGCGTGCGCCTCCCGCAATGCCAGTACGTCCGACGTGGACAAGGAGTGTCCGATCCGGTTCAGCCCGAGTCGCGCCGTGGTGGCGCCGCGAAGGGTCAACCAGACGTCGTCAGCCGCACCAGGCGCGGGGCTGTCGAGCGCCAAGGACACAGCGGGTCCCACCTGCTTCACCGGGCCGGGTCCTTACCGTGATCGGACGCCGTGGACAGTACCGAGGCGATCCGGCTGCGGTCGACGACCGAGGCACGAGGTAGTCCTGAGTCGTCGATGAGGTGCAGCGCCGCTAGCCAGGAAGCGAACTCGGGCGTCGGGCCTAGACCGAGGACGCGGCGCAGAAACAGTGCATCCTCGAAGGACGCGCTCTGATAGTTCAGCATGATGTCATCGCCGCCCGGTGCGGTGATGATGAATGCCGCACCTGCCAAAGCAAGCACGCTGAGCATCGTGTCGAGGTCGTCGGCGTCGACCTCCGCGTGGTTGGTGTAGCAGACGTCCAGCCCCATCGGGAGACCTAGCACCTTGCCGCAGAACAGGTCCTCCAATCCGGCCCGCAGCACCTGTTTGCCGTCTGCGAGGTACTCGGGCCCGATGAAGCCGACGACGGAGTTGACCAGTAACGGTTCGAACGCCCGGGCGACGGCGTAGGCCCGGGCCTCACAGGTCTGCTGGTCGACACCATGGTGAGCGTCGGCCGACAGCGCACTCCCCTGACCGGTCTCGAAGTACATGACGTTGTGGCCGACGGTGCCCCGATCCAGTTCCAGCGCTCCCTGCCGCGCCTCGGCCAGCATTGGCAGACTCACCCCGAAGGACTCGTTCGCCCGCTGGGTGCCCGCGACGGACTGAAAGATTAGATCGACCGGTGCGCCCCGCTCGACCAGGTCAATGGTTGTGGTCACGTGGCAGAGCACGCAAGACTGGGTGGGGATCGCGTATCGCTTGATCACCTCGTCAAGCAGGTACAGCAGCTCCCGGATCGCCAGCGGGCTGTCCGACGCGGGGTTCACTCCGATCACCGCGTCGCCGCAGCCGGACAGTAGCCCATCCACGACCGCCGCAGCCACCCCGCTCGGATTGTCGACAGGGTGGTTGGGCTGCAACCGAGTGGCAAGACGGCCTGGTACCCCGATCGAGCCGCGGAAAGCAGTGCGTACCTCGGCCTTTCTCGACACCGTGATCAGGTCGGAGTTCCGCATGAGCTTGGAGGCCGCCGCGACCATCTCTGGTGTCAGCCCGACCGAGGCCGAGGACAGTGCGGCGGCGTTCGTCCCATCGGCCAGCAGCCACTCCCGCAGTCCGCCCACGGTGAGTCCGGACAGCGGACTGAAGGCGGTCAAGTCGTGCGAGTCCAGGATCAATCGCGTCACGTCATCGTCCTCGTAGGGAATGACGGCATCGGACAGGAAGTCCGTCAGCGACACGTCAGCGAGCGTCCGCTGCGCAGCTACCCGTTCCACCTGCGTCTGCGCTCCCAGCCCGGCGAGCTCGTCACCCGAGCGCGCCGGGCTGGCCGCGGCCAGCAGGGCTCGCAGGCCGGAATAATGAGTCCGACCTACCCCCACCTGGGTCGTGTAGCTAACCATCAGACCCTCTAGCCGCGACGACGACGCAGAAGCGCATCCAGAGCGACGGCCGCGACCACAATCACGCCCTTGGCGATCGACTGCCAGTTCTGGTTGACGTTGAGGCTGTAGAAGACGTTGGTCAGCGTCGCAAGTATGAGCAGGCCAACTACTGAGCGCCAGACCGCGCCCTCGCCACCGCGCAGAGAGGTTCCGCCCACGACGACCATCGCAATGGTGTCCAGCGCAACGGTGGCTCCGACGTTGGCCTGGCCGACGCCCAGTCGTGAGGCGTCCATCATGCCGGCCAACGCGGACAGCAGCCCCGTCATGACGTAGGAGCTAGCAACGAGCCAAGGGACCCGCAATCCCGAGAGCACCGCTGCCTGTTCATTGCCACCCACGGCGCTCACGTTCCGGCCGAAACTGGTCTGCGACAGCAGGAACGCTCCCAACAAGGCCACCACGATCAGGATCAGGATGGGCAACGAAATGCCGGCGATCTGCGTGAGTGCCAGATTTTGGAAAGAGACAGCCTTTACAATGAACGGTGAGGAGTGCGAATAGATGAAGGCCAGCCCCGCTATCGCCGATGACGTGCCGAGGGTGGCAACGAAAGGGTTAACCCTCAGCCGGGCTACCAGCACCCCGTTGACGCTTCCCGCCAGCAGCCCCGCTGCGAGCGCGACGGCGGCGCCCGCAAAGACTGACCCGGAGTGGAGGGTGACCCCGGCGAATACCGTTCCGCCGAGTGCATAGATTGATCCAACGGACAGGTCGAACCCACCCGAGATGATCACGAAGGTCATGCCGACCGCAATGATCCCGACCGAAGCATTCTGAGTTAGAATGTCTCGCACGTTCGCGGGCCGGAGGAAGCCCGGATACAGGATCGATGCGACGACAACCAGCAGAACCAGCACGAGCACCATTACGTAGCGGCCAGTGAGGCTGCGAATGCGAGCGCTCCAATCAGATCCGCCTCGGTCGCCCCTCTCACCTGAGGACAACGGTCCACTCTCTTCGAGAAGGACACCCGTTCGCTCGGTCATGACGCCGCCTCTTCCCCTCGAAACCCCATCCGAACGATGTCTTCGACCCGGAAACGCGGATCGCCCGGTTCAAGGACGTTCACCACTCGACCCCCAGCAACGACAACCAGTCGGTTGCAGATGGCCAGGACCTCCTCGAGTTCCGACGACGTAACTAGGATGGCGCTGCCCTCCGAGGCCAGCCGAACCAGTGAGTTGAGCACTTCCGACTTGGCGCCGATGTCGATGCCGCGGGTCGGCTCGTCGACGAGGAAGACCCGTGGCTCTCTAGCCGCCCACTTCGCCAACAGCACCTTCTGCTGGTTTCCGCCTGACAGTTCTTCGACCGGGTCACGGAGCCGGTCGGGACGGAAACCGAAGAAAGACGCATAAGGTCTCGAGCGTTCGCGCTCCCCTCGGCGATTCAGCTTGAGCCAACTGCCCATACGACGCCCCAGCCAGATGTTGCTCGCACCGTTCATAGACAGGATCAGAGCCTTCTTGCGATCCTCGGGGACCATTACGATTCCGGCCGCGATTGCCGTGCGGGCGTTGTGGGGCCAACTCGTTGCCTGGCCGTCGACCGAGAGATGACCGGAGCTAGCCGATTCGAGACCGGCCACCGAGCGCATGAACGTCGTCCGCCCAGCACCGACCAGACCCCACAGGCCCACAATCTCACCGGACCGCACGGTGACGGAGATGTCGTGCAGTACCCCAGGCAGGCAGACGTCCCGCACATCAAGGACGGGCGCGCCTGGCTCGCTTTCACTGCGTTGAGCCAGAACCTCGACCTCACGACCGACCATCGCTCGAACCAACGCCTGCTTGTCCCATTCGCTCCGTGAGGCGCTGCGGGACAGAGCGCCGTCGCGCAGCACCGAGATGTTGTCGCTTAACCCGAGCACCTCATCGAGGTTGTGGCTGACGATGACGATCGTGGTTCCCTCGTCGCGCAGCCGGTTGAGCACCCGATACAGCTCATCGCGCTCCCGTTCCGCCAGAGCCGCAGTCGGCTCATCGAGCAGGAGGATGCGCGCCCCGGACTCGACGCCACGCATGATCTCGAGCATCTGCTGCTGGGACACCGACAACATGGCCGTGGGCGCATCCGGCGGAATGTCAACGGCCAGGGACTCACACAACTCGCCGTAACGTCGCCGCATCTGGGCTCGCGCCAACACATGACCGCGCGTCTTCGCCTGGCCGAGAAAGACATTCGCTTCGGCGCTAAACGTGGGCACCATAGTCAGTTCCTGGTACACGGCCACAAGTCCGAGCTCACGAGCCTCACGCGGACGACCGCCCCTGAGGACATGCTCGAATACGCGTATCTCACCCTCGTCGGCGACCAAGCGACCACTGATCATCCCCAGGAGAGTCGATTTGCCTGCACCGTTTTCCCCTACCAGGGCATGAATCGTTCCGGGCGTAATTGTGATAGACACGTCCGCCACTGCGCGGTTGTTGCCAAATGCCTTGGTGACGTTGCGGCAGATGATCGCCGGATCCGCCGGTGTCTCGGATATGGTCACATGTCACCTCGCGGCTGGCCCGCCGCGGCGCCGGTAGATTGCCAGAACCGGCACCGCGACTGCTCGTCAGTACTCCGACGCAAAAGTCGTCGCGTTCGTTGCCGTGACAAAAGGCGTACCCGGCAGCGTCTTCGACTTCGTGAGGTCGATGAAATGCGGAACAGACTTACCCTGCACGTCATCGGCCAATGCCTGAAGGGCTTGAATGGTCTCCTGGCGAGGTAGCATCATCACGGTCTGCCGCAGGTCACCGGACTTGACTGCGTTCACCGCCCAGTTGTCGCCCCCGAAGTCGTAGATCCGGACCTGACCCTTCCGGCCGGCCCCATTAACCGCTTGGACGACACCCTGTGACATTCCCGAGTAATTGGACATAATGATATTCAAGTCGGGATGAGACTGCAGGAGCGCCTGCGCTGCCGAGAACGCTTGCGGCGTCGTGTAGTCGGTGGTCTGCTCCGCGACAATCTTGAACTTCGAATCAGCCTTCAGCGCCTTCTCCGCCTCACGCATGACCAGTGTGTTCGCATTCAGATCCGGCCCGGTCAGGACTGCCACCTTGCCGCCACTCGGGTTGTCCGCGATCACCTGCTTCATCCACTCCTGGTAAGAGTCCAGCGTCTGTCCACCGACGTAGGTGACCGTGCCGGGCTGATATAGCGCTTCGCCGGAGTTGGTCGCCCGACCGCAGATGGGCTCATTGAAAATCGTGACCAGGATCCCTTTCGCGGGCGCCTGCTTGGTAAGCATGTTGCACACCAAGTTGCCGTCGTTCGGCTCGACCGCAAATGCGTTGTACTTGCCGCTGGTCAAGGCGGTCTGCATCTGGTTGAACTGCGTCTGCGCGTCGAACTGGCCGTCGAACACGTCCAGACTGGCACTCATCTTGGCGGCCGTGTCCTTGGCCGCCGCGATGCCAGCCTGGAGGTATGCGTTGCTGGACCCCGCAGAGAAATAGGCAATCTTCAGCTGCGACGGAGAGGAGATCGCCGGCTTTCCTGGAGCTGCGCTGGAACTGCTGGATGCGGCCTGGTCGCTGGCGGTGGAACAAGCACTGAGCCCGATGGAGACACTGACCGCCATAGCGAGGGCAGGCAGTCGCCACGGTCCGGATGCGCGTTGCGTCATGGTCGACTCTTTCTGATGTGAAGGGAGGATAAAGACTCAGTCGTCTGTCCACGTGTCGTAGATGTCGCTGAGCGTGGCGAACCAGAGGCCGTCGTGGCCCGCCATATGGACGAGCAGTCGCTCGAACATGAGCATGTGGTGTGCCCGTCCGATGGTTTGTGGATGGACGGTGAACGCGATGACGCCGGACGGCGCGTGCTCGTAGGCGTAGTCAAAGTGGTCCTTCCAACGTTGGAAGATGACCTCCGTGGAACCTAGGCCCGGGCTCACCCCCGGGACGTACTCGACCGCCGGGAAGTCGTCGAGGTACCAGGAAACGGGGATCTCGAGCAGGGGGCTGTGGGGGCCCAGGACGCTCCCCTCCTCATACCGAACGGTGACCGGGCGTGGATGGTAGGGCTCGAAGTCGCGGCCCATGAGTGAGGAGTCCCACTCGAAGCCCTGCTCCTGCAGGATGTCGAGCGTGTGCTCGGTAAAATCCCAGGCAGGCGACCGGTAGCCCCGCGGTCGCCTGCCGACGATGCGTTCGTGGGCCTTCAGCGTCTTCTCCATCAGGCGCCGCTCCTCGTCCTCCGCTAACTTCGGCACCGATTCGTGGTAGCACCCGTGCGCAGCGATCTCGTGGCCGCCCGCGTCGAGGATCGACTGGAAGGCCGCTGGGAAGGTCTCCATGCTGTGTGCGGGTGTGCACCAGGTGGCAGGCACGGAGTAACGGCTGAAGAGGTCGAGCAACCGCGGGACGCCTACCTCCGCGCCGAACTCCCCGCGGGAGAGATAGGCGGGACTAGACAACCCGAAGGTGCCCATCCAGACGCTGTGCGCATCGAAGTCAGCACCGATGGAAACGGCCAGCCGCTTTCCTGAGGGCAGGTTGAGAGGCATGGAACCCCTTTCGTCAATCGTGAGGGACGGATCAGTGGGCGAGCAGTCCACCGTCGATCACCAAATCAATACCGGTGACGTAGGCGGCCTCGTCCGAAGCCAGGTAGACGCAGCCGTAGGCGATGTCGACCGGATGGGCGCCCCGGCCCATTGGCGTGGCGCCCACGACGGCGTCGTTAAGGTGGCGCGGCTGTGCGTCGGTAAGTGGCGTGTGGATCCAACCGGGCACGACCGCGTTCGCCCGAATGTTGTCGCCCGCGTAGGTCACCGCGGCATTCCTGGTCATGCTGCGCACGGCGCCCTTGGCCGCCGCGTAGGCGTGCGCGCCTTCACCGCCGATGACACCCCAGGCCGAGGACATGTTAATCAGCGACCCACCGCCCTGTCGGCGCATGACCGGGATGACGGCCCGCATGCCAAGCCAGACACCCATCTGGTCGACCCCGATGACGCTCTCCCACTCCTCGCTGGTGAGAGTGTCCAATGGGGAGTAGCCGATGATCCCAGCGTTGTTTACCAGCACGTCCAGCCGGCCATGCCGGGCGTCGATTTCACCGACCACCTCCGCCCACTGCTGCTCGTCCGTGACATCAAGGAAGGCGAAAGCGATTCGCTCGGCATAGACCTCCGGGTGACGGACGTCCGTCGCGACCACGGTGGCGCCCTCAGTTGCAAAGAGCTCGGCGATGCCGCGTCCAATGCCTTGCGCGGCACCGGTGACGAGCGCCACCTTGCCCTCAAGCCGGTTCACTGTTGCCCTCCCGTCTCGGCAACGGCGGGTCTCCTCAGCGGCGCGGCCTGGGCGAGGTAGCCGCCGTCCACCGGCAGCTCAATGCCGGTGACGTACCGCGAGTCGTCGCTGGCTAGGAAGAGGGCGCCATTTGCCACGTCCTCGGGCTCGCCACCCCTGGCCATCGGAGTGCAGGCGACGAATGCCTCGTTCAGTGCTGGCTCCTGCGCCTCCGTCATCGGGGTCCTGATCCAGCCGGGCAGGATGGCGTTCACGCGGATGTTCTCCCTGGCGTATGTCACCGCCGCGTTGCGAGTCATGCTCAGGACCGCGCCCTTGGTCGCGTGGTACACGTGCTCGCCGGGGATCGCGGCGGCGCCGAGGATTGAGGACATATTGATGATCGAGCCGCCACCGCTGCGGCGCATGGCCGGAACGGCGGCTCGCATGCCCAGCCAAACGCCGGTCTGGTTGACCGCGACGATCCGCCGCCAGGAGCTCATCGTGACGTCGTGGATCGCCTCGTACTCACTAATGCCCGCGTTGTTTACTAGGACGTCCAGCCGGCCGTAGTCAGCCTCCACGCGATCAACCACGGTGCGCCAGGCGTCTTCCTGGGCGACGTCCAGCTCCGTCCAGTCGACTCCGTCGGAGGGTGAACTCGGAGGCAGGATGTCGCCAGCCAGGACGGTCGCACCCTCCGCGTGAAAGGTCTCTGCCACGGACTGACCGATGCCGCGTGCGGCCCCACTGATGATCGCCACCTTGCCGGTGAGTCGACCCATCTGCTGCTCCCCTGTTCCTCGTCGTCCGTGGCGACGGACCGAACGGTAAGACCGGATTACGGTGCACTCGTCCGCAAATTTGCGTACCTTTGCGCGCTCCGACGTGACTTTCGCGTAACACGCGCAAGGCACACTTGGCTACGGCGCGTTAGTCGAGGGGTAGGCATGCTGACCGCGACGGTTCGAGACGGTGGCGCCCTTCCGCGGCGTCCGGACGATGTTGACGCGGACGGAAGCGCGTTGGCGATCGTGTGGGACAGCGGGGACCCGGAGTCTGCGGACGGCTCGTGTGGCGGCCGCTTTCTGCGGCGACGTCCTGCCCTGCTCGCCCTGGTCCGCGCCACACTCACTGCCGGCGTGGACGGCATACAGTTTGTTTGGGTGGGGCCTGCGCGGGACACGGTCCAGGTCCGGGTCTCCGTCAACGAGGACACCCGGGTGTTCGCCGGCGTCCGGCTGATCCCTCTGAGCGCACTCCCGTACGGCCTCACCCTGCGAGAGTTGGACGTACTGACGCTCCTGGTCGGCGGACTGAGCAACCCCGACATAGCGAGCCGGTTGCGCACCAGCCCACGCACCGTCACCACGCACGTCGCCCGGGTGCTCACCAAACTCGGCGTCAATAATCGGACCGCGGCTGCCACCCTGGCCTTAACCGACGGCCTTGTGGCGCTGCCGCTTCCGGGCGGTCACGCGCGCTTCGAGCAATTCGCCCTCGGACGGGTATCCGCCGCGGTAGCAGGCAATCAGCCTGCCCGGCCGCGATACCGACCCGTACGTAAGGCGCCAATGGTGCTAGGCGCAGCCCTTCCTTTGTCCGGTCCCGGCCGTGACGACGGGAGGGAGATGCTCCGGGGCGCCCAACTTGCTTTAGACGAGATCAACGGACGGGGCGGAGTAAACGGGCGCCGCATCGAGCTCTCCGTCGAGGAGGTCGACGTCACCGACGCCAACAGCATCCGTGTCTGCTTTTCGGCACTAGCCGAGCGCGAGGTTGATGCAGTCACCTCTGGCTACTTGGCCCGACAGGACGTCGCGCACGAGGTGATGGCGGACTACGCCCGGCCCTATCTCAACGCCGCCACGCTGCACACCATGGTCGAGCGAGTAGTTGACGACCCCTCGCGCTACGGACGCATCTTCCAGGTGTGTCCGAGTGACGTCTTGTACGGACCGGGGTTTATTCAGGCAGTGACCGAACTCCGGGACCGGCGCAGCTGGCGCCCTTCAAGTCGGGACCTGATGATCCTCCACGGCGGCTGGCCGATGGCCGACCTGGGTATCGAATCTACTTGCGCAACGGCCGAGCGGACCGGCTGGAAGATGCGCCCGTTGGTGACGGTGGGCTCGTCGGACGAATCATGGGAGCAGGCGGCCCGCAAGGTCCGGGCCGACCCGCCGGCCGCGCTCATGGTAGGTCACTACTTCGTCGACGGGACGGTGGCCTTCCTGCGCGAGTTGTTTCGCGACCCGCCCCCGACGCTGCTGTACACGCTCTATTCCCCGTCGGTGCCGTCCTTCCTCGACGAGGTGGGAAACCTAGCCGACGGACTGCTGTGGTCCACGGTCTCGGGCACGTACTCCGACGCGCTGGGGCAAGGCTTCGCCCAGCGGTACCGGGCCACCCACGGAATCGGCCCCGGACGCTCACATGCAGGCATCGCCTACGACCGCACGAACGTGATCGCCGACGCCTGGATGCGTAGTGGGACCACCGGCATGCGCGATCCCGGGCAGGTGACCGACCAGCTCCGGTCGTTAGTGCACCGAGGCGTCAACGGCTCGTACCAGTTCGCTCGGCCAGGGCAGGCCGGCCTGGCGTATCCGGACGTAACGATGGACCCATCGATCGGGCAGGCGCACCTGCTCTTCCAGATCCAGAACCGGCACCACAAGATTCTTGCGCCAGGTCCATACGCGAACAGCGAGTTTAGGGTTCCACGGTGGCTCTCCAGTAAGCGTAAGTGAGCTGAGCCGGGCCTCGTTGCGATTCTCATCGCTCCCCAGGTGGTACCAACGGTTGAGCACCCAAGAACTTAGGCCACGACTGGCGGTCGCCTTGAGCTGATCACCGCCGCTGCCAGCGAGGCGGCAACTCTAGCTGCAAACCGGACCAGCATCTGGCGGGGTTTCGCGTCGCGCAACGCGCCGGGATCCACCCGGATCCGGTCGGCCTGCTGCTCGGTCTCCCCCTGCCCCGTCAACGCAGCACCGCATAGACAGCCACTGTCGCCACCACACACACACCGCTTTGCCAGCACACCGTCGTGCGGCACCGATGCGCGGAAGCGGTCGTGCCGTCCAGTGCATGCCGGCTCCTCAGTAGGTAGCCCCAAGGGGCCCGGCGGGTTGTGGGATGAACCGCGCTCGAGGCTCTGCTGCGAACACGTGCCGTGCAGATCGACCCGAAGGCGGGTGAGGACGGATCCCGCCGCCTCGCCGACGACGTGCTGCTGGCGGAACTGAGCGACGTGTTCGCTTTGCTGTACGACACCTGCCTGCGCCTGGCGAACCGCACGGTGCGCGACTCGATGCTGGCCGAAGAGGTGGTGCAGGAAGCCTTCCTCGCCGCCTGGCAGCACGCGCCGGCGCGCTTCGACCCTGCCCGCGGCCCGCTGGCTGTCTGGTTGATGACCCTGACTCGGCCCAGTTCTCCCGAACCTGGCCCAGGCCGCAAGGTGTCGGTGGGTGTCCTGGCCCGCCGTTCCTAGGCCGGCTCATCCGACCGATTGAGGCCACGAGAAGTGCCGCTTTGCGGTTGAGAGCTG
>JAABUZ0100006381.1_pt1 | contig 14761 bp, 18 predicted proteins | sample 5562091 | NCBI WGS metagenome assembly JAABUZ01 (sample SAMN12813069, study PRJNA571459) | rock metagenome | isolation source: Antarctica rocks | place: Antarctica: Victoria Land, Linnaeus Terrace sud | collected 2015-12-21 | reverse complement strand
ACTGGAAGCGCATCGTTTGCTGACAGGCATCAGCGGCTACGCCGCCAAAACCAACCTCATTCGTGAGGCCATCCGACTGTATCTTAGGCAGCCAACCATTACGCTGGAAGCAACTGCGTAAGTCCTATAAAGTACCGCTTCAATTTCCGGCACGATCATTGCTTCTCGATTTTTCGTCGTCCAAACCAAATGATAATAAATCTCCGTGTATGTGTCTGGCATAAGTCCCTCCCTAGAATTGCTTGCGCTGGAATTGCTTGCGATTAACGGCATTCAGCCTCGGAGGGGCTTCGTAACCTTTTAGCCCGGCCATTCATGGCCGGGAACTCATGGCCGGGAACTCATGGCCGGGAACTCATGGCCGGGAACTCATGGCCGGGAACTCTTGGCCGGGAACTCTTGCGCGGGCCTTCTTCCCTTACTTCTCCTCCTATCGTATCATCGTCCCAATCCCCTCATCGGTGAACAGCTCCATCAAAAGCGAGTGCGGCAGGCGGCCGTCAATAATGGTCGCACGCTCGACGCCGCCATTGACGGCGATGACGCAGGCTTCGACTTTGGGGATCATGCCCCGGTCCACATGGCCGCCTATGATCAGCTGCCGGGCGTCTTTGGCGGACATTTCTTTGACCAAACTGTCTTTGTCGGCGAAGTCCTGGTAAATGCCTTCTACGTCGGTCATCATCACAAGCTTGACTGCGCCGAGGGCGGCGGCAAGCTCTCCGGCGACGGTGTCGGCGTTGACATTGTAGCTTTCGCCGTTTTTGCCGATGGCGACCGTCGAAATCACCGGGATATAGCCGGCCGCCGCCAGCGTGTGCAGCAGCGCCGGGTTGATCTGAGTGACGCGCCCGACAAAGCCGATGTCGCCTTTGGTGGTTTCGCGCTCGGCAACGATGAGGTTGCCGTCTTTGCCGGACAAGCCGACGGCCATCGCGCCCTGCTGATTGAGGTGCGCGACAATGCCTTTGTTGGTCTTGCCGGCCAGCACCATTTCGACAATCTCCATCGTCTCGGCATCGGTGACCCGCAGGCCGCCGACAAACTGCGGCTCTTTGCCCATCCGGTGCATGGCGTCGCTGATCTCCGGCCCGCCGCCATGCACGACCACCGGGTTGATGCCGACATAGCGCATCAGCACGATGTCCTGCATGACGGCGGCTTTGAGCGTTTCGTCGAGCATCGCCGCCCCGCCGTACTTGACGACAATGGTTTTGCCCGCGTACTGCTTGATATACGGCAGGGCCTGAATTAAGACTTCCGCTTGCGTCATGTTGGTTTCTTTCTGAATGTCTAAAGTTCGGTCGGCAAATGGTGCGCGTACATTGTCCGGCAGTCGTCGTGCGCCGCCAGTGTCGCCGCGATGATTGGATGCGGCTGGGCATAGTTGACGAAATAGTCATGCTCGTCCATCTCAGGCCGCACGGGAAATGCCAACTGCTCGGCGCTTACGGAAAACTGCGCGTCAACGCCCGGCTTGTTGCCCCGCGCATCCAGCCGTATCCACTGCTGCCGCTCGGATAGGTACACGGTGTTCAGCGCGTGAATGCAGTAACCAGTGTCCGGCGTGTCGCCCAGCGTCAGCCGCTGATAACACACGCCCGACGCAATATGGTGGCGACGCAGCAGTGCGGCCAGCAGATGCGACTTGGCGTAGCAGATGCCTTCGCCGTGTTCTAAAACTTCGGACGCTTTCGCTGTCACCCGATGACTTTGAATGTCCCACGAATGCGCGATGCCGTCCCGGACAAAGTGAAACGCCCGGCGCACGGTGTCTTCTTCCGAGCCGCCTCCAGCATCCCAGGCGGCAATCGCCGGATGGTCCCAGTCAATCAGCGTGGATGCTTCTAAATACGCGCTTGGCGCGTCTAGGGTTTGCAGGGTCATGGCGTTTTACTTTCCAGAAAGAGCGTGGGAATGAATTCCTACGCTATGGGCGAAGCGCCTATTGTCCACCTTCGTGGACACGGAATTAAAACAATTCGCCGGGTTGTTCGGCGTCGGGCCAGAGCGTGCCGTCGGCGTGATGCTGTTTTTGGCTGGCGATATAGCTCACGACAGTCTCAATATGCCGGCGGCTGACCGCAGTTGCGCCGTAGCTGCCCTGCCACTTGAACCACTCGCCGGGCCGGAGCTTATCCGATACAAACGCTGACGAGCCGCCTTTGACGTGCTTCATCAGATCGGCCAGCGTGATCGTGTTAGACAGCAGCACCAGCAGATGCACATGGTCCGGCATCCCACCTACCGCCAGCAGGTCACATTTGTCGTCCCAACAAACCGCCCCGATGTATCGCCACAAATCCCGCTCGATGTCTTCGGTAATCAACGGCTGCCGGTCCCACGTCGCCCACACAAAATGCACCGCCACGCACAATTTATTCTTTAACATCCGTCCCTCCTTAGACTTTTCCTAAATCTTCGTCCTACTCTTTGTCCATGTCTTGCTCTTTGTCCACGAAGGTGGACACTGGGCGCCTCGCCCATAGCGTAGGAATTCATTCCCACGCTCTTATCCTTGCTGCTCTCCCACAACCGCTTCCGCTTCAATTTCGACCAGCATTTGCGGATCAATCAGGCGGCTGACTTCCACCAGCGTCGTCGCGGGCCGAATGCTGGCGAAGACTTCGCCGTGAGCGCGGGCGACTTCCTGCCAGCGTTCCATGTCAACCACATACATTCGCGTCCGCACCACGTCTTCCAAACTTGCCCCGGCCTGCTGAAGCGCGGCCTGGATGTTTCGCAATGTTTGCGCGGCCTGCGCGTAAGCATCGCCGACACCGACAATGTTTCCATGAGAATCCGTCGCCGTCGTGCCGGACACATAGACGGCATTGCCGACTCGCACCGCCCGCGAATAGCCGGCAACCGGTTCCCAAACCGTATTCGTGCTGAAGTTCGTTCGCATCATTTTTCACCTATGACTTCTCTTATCTATTACTTCTCTTGGCCCGCCGCTTCCCACTCCCGCAGCACTGACCGCACCGGCGGCAGCGGCGTCTGCCACAGCCAGCCGACGCTGATCCAAAAGCCCGGCAGCACCGCGCTTGTGTACTTGCCGCCCGCGTCCGGCGTTGCCCGCTGATACCGGCCTTCGCCGTCTAAAACAAAAAAGTCCGCACGCTGCGATAGATTGTCAATAATCCAGTATTCACGCACCCCGCCGGCTTCATATTCCGCGTACTTCGCGCCCCGGTCCCGCAGAACGCTCTCCGGCGAGACAATCTCAATCACTAAATCCGCCGGGCCATCAATGTAGTTTCGCTTGATGCGTCCGAGATTATTTTTGGCAACAAACATTTGATCCGGCTCGCGTCCGCTCCGAATGCTAGGCGTCAACTTCATCTGAAACGGAGCGGAAAGCACCCGGCCTGCATCGTGGTCTTCCATATAAACACGCAGGATCGCCGTCAGGAAATCGGAAATATCTTGGTGACTTTCGCTTGCAGGACTCATTATTTCCACCTTTCCGTCAACCCATTCGGCATAGGTGTCTTCGTCGGCCCAATCCAAAAACTCCTCATAGGTCATTTCCTGTGCAGGCGTTCGTTTAGTAGTCTTTACTTTCTCAAGTACGGTTGCCATTTGCATCTCCTCTTACTCACCCAAAGTTCTTCGTCATCAGCATCCCCGGCACGACCACGGCGTCTTTGCCGTAGACGCACACTGTCGGCTCTGCCTGCCGGTAGCCGGCCCGCTCGTAAAACTCCACGGCGTTCAGAGACGCATCCAAGATCAGCGTTGTTAGACCCTGCCGCCTCGCCAAGTCCTCCAGCGCTTGCAGGAGATGGCTGCCGATGCCGCGCCGCCCAAACTTTGGGTCAACAAAGACTGCTTCGATTTCACCCGCACCGATGTTAATTTCTCCGAAGCCGACCACGCTGCCGTCTTCTGCTTCGGCAACAAGGAACACGTCTGGGTTTGGCCGGTAGTAATCAGGCGAGAGACGCCCGGCCCACGCTTCAATCTGCGCCGCATCGTAGTGGCCGGCGGCACTGACTCGAATAGCCTGCGTATGCACCTGCCAAATCGCGTGGCTGTCGTCAAGAGTTGCAGAGCGGAGTTTGACCTTCATTTAAGATTGACTTTCATTTAAGACAGTACCAAAAACGCACCTTGTAAATCTTGTAGGAGTTACGCAGTTGCGTCTTTTCGGTAGTAGGTCTTGTGTGTTTGAGGCCAAACATTACAAGATGTCGTAGCAAAATGGCTCAACTGCGTAACTCCTATCTTGATCGAACTCTTCAATTTCTGCTTGATGGTTACGGAGAATGAACTTAATCTCCTGCACGGAGCAGTTGCCGCGCCGTATCCAAATCACTTTGGGCGGGAACCCGAACAGCAGGCTGCGATGGTGGAAGTCAGAGTCTTTTGAAACGATTACCAAGCCGTTCTCTCGTGCATATTGCCAGACCAGTTCGTCGGCGACGTTCTTCAAGCCGACATCACGGACATGAACCGATGCCGGATAGATGTCCGCAAGCAGCGAAACAAGGCGCGACGGCAAGTTCTCGTCAAACAGCTGTCTCATAAGGCCGTCGCAACCAGCTTGCGCTCCCAATCAGCAGCAAAAGCAAGGCACGCCCGGATGTCGAGGGCGGTCAGGTCGGGGAAATCGGCTAAAATCTCCGCCTCGGTCATGCCTGACGCCAGATACTCAAGCACGTCATAGACGGTAATTCGCAGGCCGCGAATGCAGGGCTTCCCGCTGCGCTTGCCGGGTTCAATTGTGATGTAGTCTTTGTAATTCATAGACGTACTTTTAGGTGTGGTACTCGGCGTTGATTTTGACATAATCGTAGGAAAAGTCGCAGGTCCAGACGGTGGCGGTTTCGCCGTTTGGCTGGTGGAAGTCTACTAAGATTTGGACTTCTTTGGACTTCATGGCCTCCGAGACGACGTAGCCGTTGAAGTCGGTGGGCATTCCCTGACGGTACACCGTGGTTCCGGCCAAAGCGATCTCGACGCGCTCCGGGTCGAACTGAACGCCGGAGCGGCCGGTGGCGGCGAGAATGCGGCCCCAGTTGGGGTCGTTGCCGAACAAAGCGGTCTTGACGAGCGGCGAATTGGCGATGGTCTTGGCGACGGAGCGCGGGAACCCGGCCCGCTGCTCCGGGGTCAGCTCCATGCCGCTCGCGGCATAGGTCTGCGCGAGCCGTTCGGGAACGGCGACGTTCTGCACGGTCACTTCGACAAGCTTGGTCGCGCCTTCGCCGTCGCGGGCGATTTCTTTGGCGAGGTACAAACAGACCGAGTAAAGCGCTTTTTCGAACTCGCGGGCGTCGGCGCTTTCGAGTGAGTCAATCGGAGCGTTTCCGGCCAGCCCATTGGCGAGGCACAGCACCATGTCGTTGGTGGACGTGTCGCCGTCCACGGTGATGGAGTTGAACGTGTACCAGCAGACGCGCCGGAGCATTTCCTGTAACACGGCTTGTTCAATGGCGGCGTCGGTGGTCAGAAATCCCAGCATGGTCGCCATGTTCGGCGCGATCATGCCGGAGCCTTTGGCGATAGCCCCCAGACGGGCGGTCCTGCCGCCGGACAGCGGGAATTCGACGGCGACTTGTTTCAGGAACGTGTCGGTGGTCATAATCGCCTGCGCGGCGTCGTCGCAGGTTTCCCGGTGCAGCTTCGGCACGGCGGCTTCAATGCCGGCGATAATTTTCTCAATCGGCAGCTTGGTTCCGATGACGCCCGTAGACGCCGACAAAACCCGGCGCACGGGCAGCCCCAGCGCCTGCGCCGCGTGGCCCACCATGGCGACGGCGTCGGCGTAGCCCTGCTCGCCGTTGCAGGCGTTGGCATTGCCGGAGTTCACGACAATCGCCCGCGCCAAGCCGTCGGCCAGATGCGCCTGATTGCTGCCGACGCACGGGGCCTGCACGATATTGGTCGTGAAAATGCCCGCATAGGCAGCGTCTACGTCCGAGACGATCAGCGCCAGATCGTTGCGCTTGCGCTTGATGCCGCAGTAGACGCCGGCTGTTTTGAATCCGAGCGGCGCGACAATGCCGCCGCCAATGATTTCCATGCCGTTCATGTTCATAAACAATCCTCAGAATAAGAACCCCTCCCGCTCGTTCCTCGCTCCCTCCCCTGTTAGGGAAGGGCTAGAGATGACAAGACGCAAAGACGCGGGCGTTCTCATTCCGAGCCTTTCTCTAAATTGCCCTTCCCTAACAGGGGAGGGAGCGAGGAACGAGCGGGAGGGGTTCTGCTGTTCTACGGCCACACCGCGCTCATCGCCAGCCCGGCGGTTTCGGGGAAGCCGCACATCAGGTTCATGTTCTGGATCGCCTGCCCCGCCGCGCCTTTGACCAGATTGTCTAGAGCCGAGACGACGATAACGCGGTCCGTGCGCTTGTCTAACGCCAATCCAAGGTGGCAGTAGTTCGTGCCGAAAACGTGCTTGGTTTCCGGGAACCGGCCTGCGTCTAAAAGCGTGACAAACGGCGCGTCCGCGTAGCTTTGGAAGGCCGCACGCAGATCAGCCTCGGTTTCTTCGGTGGACGCATACACCGTCGCCAGAATGCCGCGCGTGATTGGAATGAGATGCGGCGTAAACGTCACCGTGACCGGCGCTTCGGCGATAAAGCTCAACGCCTGCTCGATTTCCGGCGTGTGCCGGTGAACGCCGCCGACCCCGTAAGGCCGCATGTTCTCGTTCAGCTCGGCAAAGTGGTAGTCTAAACCAAACTTGGACCGGCCCGCGCCGGAAACGCCGCTGAGGCTGTCAATGATGATCGTTTCCGGCGCAATCGCCTCGGCGTTCAAGAGAGGCGCGAGGGCCAGCACGGCGGCGGTGACATGGCAGCCGGGGTTTGCGACCAGACGGGCCGTTTCAATCGCGATTTTGTTGATCTCCGGCAGGCCGTAGACCGCCTCGTCCAGCAGATGCGGGGCGGTATGCGCGGCTTTGTACCAGGCTTGATACATATCCGGGTCTTCCAGGCGAAAATCCGCGCTCAAATCCACGATTTTGAGCCCCGCTTCCAGAAGCTCCGGCGCGACCCGCATGGCAAGGCCCGCTTCGCCCGCCAGAAACACAAACGCGCATTTGTCCGCGCATTCTGCCGGCTGAAAGCTCTCGCAGGTCAGCTCTATGCTCGGCGCGATGCCGGGCAGGGCCGCGCGAATTGGCTTCCCGGCATAGGTTTCCGAAGTCACATAAGTGAGTTCTACGCTGGGGTGCGCGGCCAGCAGCCGCGCGAGTTCTCCGCCGCCGTAACCTGAGACACCGACAATTCCGACTTTCAGTTTTTCTGTCATAGTTTCTGTCCCACAAAACGCAAAAAACGCCGCTCGCTCTCTTTCTCAAAAAGGGGCGGGCGGCATTTGAAAACACAAAAAGCCGTGCGCCGCCAGTCCCGAAGCCCCAGGGTCGGGGAGGGAAGCGGCCCACGGCTCGCGGCACAAAGCGTACCAAAAACGAGCGTCACGCACGGCGTGTCGCGGGCGCACTTCCCAAAGCACGCACGCGGCGACGGAGTGACGGAGTAATCACAGCGGAGTAATTCATAGTAGCGGCAGTATACCGAAGGCAGGCAAGGTTTGTCAAGCCTTCCTCTGCTCTTACGGCATCAGGAGAGGCTTGTGACCTCCGGTCACTCTACTTGCTCAATAGCACTTCTAATGGTTTAACGGTGACATTGGCGGCGGGTTCGGGTCAGGCCAGCCCATTTCCGAGTAAAGTTCGGTTCTGCGATCCCGCACAGACTGGACGAATCTGTCCGTTGAATTCTGTGGCGGGTACGGGTCGATCACGGGATGAGTGATTGTAAAGAACTTGCCACCCGAAAAACCTACAGTGGTGATTATGTCGTATTCCCTCGGCCCAGAGCCACGGGAAATGTGGATGAACTTGGGCGACGTGATACTCGGATGATAAAAAAAGGCGTAGCCATCCTCCCTGTGTACGAAGCAATAACCTCGACTATCCGACTCGTGCGGCGGGCAGACAACCGGGGTTGTCCTGTAGCCACCGGGCTGCCACCTAGACTGCAAGCACATGGACGTCACAACGGTAAAAACTGCTGTCAGCCCACAAATGGCAACAAAAACAGAGTGACGTCGCTTGTTTTTTTTCTGGTTGTCCATTTTGTTCTCCATCTGAGTTCACCACCCAACTCCAATGGGTTCTGGCGGAGACAAGCATCAGGTTAGCTGCCTCCGCCATGTTGTCCTTAGTTGTTGTTACCGCCTTTAATTGTGGCATCCAGTTCGACCGAAGCGATCAAATTGGGATCGGTGATGGTGTCGCTCAGATAACTGTCCATGGCAATGGGCGAGCCGATGGCCCAGTAACCATTTCCCTCACCAGGAGCATACTCATCCGACTCCACGCTTACTGATGAAGAACTCGAATCGCTTGTTATTTGGGAGCCTGGAGGTGACGATACTGGCGTGTTTCCCTGCCCATCATCGCTATGAAGTTGTACAGGGGTGTTGCTGCTGTAATCCCGTACAACAGCAAAGGTAACGACGTTTATATCAAAGGAAGGGGGCGGGACACCCAGATCGGGACCATTCCAGTACCAAACCGGGGTTATCGAACCCTGAGATTCAATGTACCCTCCGCTGTTGGTAGTTGGAGAAGGGAAATAGTGGGTGGTGTCAGACTGATCTTCAATCGTGGGATAGTCCCCCGACGTGTTGTTCTCCCAATTTTGGGAAGCTGAGGGATTAGTCGCCACGAACTTCCCTTTGTGGAAATAGTACGGCCCGTCCCAATTGCCGTTGACGATGCTGACCGTGTAGCCAACATGTATCTCGGAGGCTTCTGCCGTGACATTTATGACGGGAGAACACTTCAGCGTGAACGTCGGTTCGCCTACTTGGACCTTGTAGTGTGTGGAGGTGCAGTAGGCATGACCATTGTCACCGGGTGTGAACGAGTAGCTAACCCCTAACCCGTTGTCAAAATTGCCGGCCGGATCGCTGCCGTCCGAATTGAAGCTATGGCCGTAGGCGGTACTCGTTTCCTGCACGATGACGGATGCGGGCGGCGAGTCCGTTCCTTCCTGACCGGCGGTCGGTTTCCAGGTGAAGGTGACGGTGATGTCGCCGGAACAAGTGGCGTTGTTGAGGCCGTGCCCGTCTCCAGTGCCATAACTGGTCGTGCCAGGATAGCCTTTCGGGTAGTAGTTTTGGGAGAAGGCTCCGCTGTTCTCGGTAAACGTGCCGCCGCTGTAGGTGGGGCTTTGGGCGGTGACATTGCCGTTGGCATCTTCTGTCTGCCAAACATAGGTTCCGGCATGAGCGTTAGAGGCGGCAAGCAACAGGCTTGCTGAGAGGGTTGCCATCAGAAGCACAAACGACGGGGCGCACAAACGACGGGGCGCAGAGAGTGAGACATCTAAGTTTCCTCCACACAAAAAAGTCGCAGCAACAAGTCGTACAACCAGCAAACAAAGAAGTTAGATGGTTGCGGACGCCCGACGTTCAGCGTCTTGATCTATTGTATCATAACGTACCGATTGTGTCAAGTGCTATTTTTGCAGTTATGCAAGAAAGTAGAAAGAGAAGAAAGGGCAGAAGATAAGGAAGGGCAGGGACAAGCCCTGCCCCTACGGGATTGTGGGAAGTTTAGAACTGGCTGGACTCTGCATCGCTATTGGACGCAGCATCGGAGGAAGCCGAGTTGGAAGACGCGGTCTGGGCGGACGAGCCGGGGGCGGGCATGTCGCCGACCAGCTCGCGGGAGCGGCGGACGCAGACCAGGTGCTGGGCGTAGTAAGCGCCGTCCACGCGGTCGATATTGACGGCCTGACCGTGGCCCATCGAAGAGTGGATAAAATAGCCGCCGCCGATGTACATGCCGGTATGGTCAATCCGGGCATGGTGGCAGGCGAAATACATCCGGTCGCCGGGAATCCACTGGGACCAATCGCCGCGCGGCACATCGTAGCCGACCGTCGCCTGGTCGCCGGAAACACGCGGCAGCGAAATCCCATGCGCGGCGTAGACGGCCCGAACCAGGCCGGAACAGTCAATGCCGGCGGCGGTCGTGCCGCCCCAGACGTAATGGACGCCTAAATAACCTTGCGCCGTGTTCACCAGCGCCAGTCCCAGCGGCCCGCCGGCTTCGGGTGTGCCGCTGCCGCCGTCACTGCTGCCGCCCATTGACGCATCCGGGGCATTGTTGACGACTTGATAGTCCAAAAGCTGCACATCGGATTTTGCCACGTAGCCGATGGAATGGTCCACCATCAGCACAGCGTACTGGGTCGGCGTCTGGCCGCTGAGAGCCAGGTACTGATCTTTCGGGCAGACCGACAGCACACGGCCCGCCGCCTCGCGCCCGGCCACGATCACGGCCTTGTCGCTCGTGACCCGTGCCAGCCGGCCTACCACGCTTGCCGCCGCTTCCGAAGGCGAAACGATGCCGCGCGAGGGCAGGCTGCGGGAAAACGAAGAATGGCGGGAGCCGCGATAGGCGCGGTGATGGTAAAAGCGCTTGGGCGCGGCCGCGCTGCCCGGCGCAGCCTGCGACGCTTCGCTGTCGGCAGATTGGGAAGATTGCAAAGAAGATGGCGAAGAAGAAGATGGCGAAGAAAAAGAGGTCGAATTCGGGTCGGCGGCGCAGAAAGAAGAAAAAGCGGTGCAGGCAAAAGTGCAGGCAGCCAGAATGATGGCGGGTCGGATCAAAACAGAGTCCTCCTCACAAGTTGTCACGATCAATTATCACGGGGGCGTACAGGGAAAGTGTCGGTGGAAATCGCCCGAATCTTGAGTATTTCTTTTTCAGAAAAGTGTTATTCGATGCACTTCATCCGGCGGCGATGCCGGCCCGGCGCGGCTGCCGGGGAAGTTTCTGTACCCAGTATAAGGCACAGGCTCCAGTTTGTCAAGCACAAACTTTTGTTTGCGTCTGATTTATTTTAGGTTTTGTTTTTCCGGCTCCGCCTTTCGCAATGTTTCCGTAGAAATCCCGCAGTGGCGTTTTTCGTTTGGCAAACTCGGCCTCCCCCCAATAAAACCCTACCCCAATAAAACCCTACCCCAACAAAACCCTACCCCAATAAAACCCTAAACTCACTGCCGCCGTCGGTCTGGATGGTCTGCGTGAAGCCTCCAAAACGACGCGGCATCGTGAACTGCAAGAAGCCCTTGCCGCCTGTGCTCAGGACTGAGCCGCCGGTCAGAACGGTGCCGCCAATCAGTGCCACTCCAAGGCTGGTCTTGTTGGGGTGGTTCTGCGAGGATTATCCAAGCAAGGGCAGGGATTAGCGTCGGAACTGGAGGCTGTAGAGGAACTGGTTAAAGGGGGTCTCGTAGCGGGCTTGAAGAGCTTCGGCGGACGTGCCGGTGATGGTCAGCATCAGGCGCGTCTTTGGGTTCGGGGAGACTTCCGGCGGGCAGTGCAGGCACGCCTGGCGCTGGAACAGCGGGCCGTTCTCCGACTGCCAGGTGTACACGAGATGAACACCGCTCGCCCCGTCAATGCGGAGGCCGGAGCGCGACAGCAGGGCAAAGCCGGGCAGGCCGGTTTCCATCGCCTGCATCTGGCGGTCTACAAAGGCGTCTACCGTCTCGTGCGTGTCTACGAGGTCGCGGCTGATGACAAGGCTGAACTCAGGCGGCGCGTCGGCAGGCGGCAGGCCGGTGAGGGCGGGCTGGAAGAAGCCCAGCATGTTGATGGTCTGGTCCTGGGGCGTGGCGGGCAGCACAAACTCAGCTTCCTGGGTGCGAAAAGTCTCGATCATGGTTTCTCCAATCACTGTCACGATGCTTCTGCCCCCTGCGGGGAAGCTTCCAGGCGACTTTGATAGTAGGGTAAGTCGGCGATGATCAACTCAACAACATGTCTGAGTGTCTGTTCTGTTGGTGCGTCATAGAGCCAGTCGATCAGGCCGGCGTTTATAAATCTGCCGATGATGGCCGGGGTCCAGGCGTCGAGCATACCAGAGAGCATCGCAATTACCGCATCGGTATCGGGGATATTACGGACTAGATCGGCGGCGCAAGAGTCAGCGGTATCTTCGACCTCCTCTGGGTTATCTATGTTCACAAGGTCGGCATTGAACCAGCCTGAGAACACGTTGAAAAACTTGTCTTCCGTAATCATGGGTCAAGGCATCACTCAAGGCGGAGCAAAAAGGCTATTATGTATGACTGGCAAGGGCAGCATGGTATTGTCTCAAGTAGTCCGATAATATCTCTTCTAAGATATTCACCACATCTTCAGCGGTGGCAGCGGCAAGGTTAGAACGGCGCAAAATCGCGACAAGTTCAGTTTTCTGCTCTGAATTTCCCGACGCTGCGGTTTCAATACCCTTTTCAAGTGCCGAAAAGTAAAGATGATGATAGTCGGGGTGGTCCTCGCTCACGAAAACCAGTTCTGCGGCCCCTTCTTCAATCGAAGAGTCGCAGAAGTAGGAGCCGAGCATGTCACTTAGATTCTGTTGCCAAGTCATTTTTCCTGCCTACCTTTCTGGGAATGCGGTCTGTATAACATACCCGCCAGCGCCATTAGATTTGAGAACTACTGTCAACTTATTGAGAGGCCCACTTGGGCTATAAGGTGCGCCAGGGGCGGGGCGGCTGTAACCTGCCCCCAAGTTCCCCATTTGAGGATCATAACCGCTGATGGCTGGCATATTCGATCCAGCAGGCGGGTTAGTACTCAGCCAAGCATTGATTTCTGAGGTCTTTGCATCAATCGTTTTGCCGATAGCAGTCTCCATAGTTGCCCGATCTGTAAATTTAGTCGAGTTTCCCATCTTCGTGTTGTTAATCATTCTCTGCTCCACCGAATTGGGACCGTCCAACACGCTCAAAGGCTTATCAAGACCATGATTTGCCAGTGGATGAGAAGCAGAACCTAATGATCCGTTCGGTCTCGTGATCTGTGTACCTTCCGTCGCTTTGAGGCCGCCGGGCTGAGAAAGTTGAGTGACCGGCGGGTCCGAGATGGTCGCGGTTTCCGGCACGACGGGCGTTCGGCCAAGCAGTCGCGCTCCCCCAGCCAGCATCCCCCCGCCCACCAGCGAGCCGCCAAGACCGCCGAAGTCGCCCGCCATCATCTGGCCCGACGCGCTCCACCCGTGACTCTTGGCGTAGTCCGTCGCCAAGCGGCTGCCCCCGTACCCCAGGCCCCCGACAAACCCCAGCGACAAAACACCCGCCACGGACTTGAAGGCATTCAACAGCGCCGGACCCCCCATCAGCAGCCCGCCCGCAAGCTCCATGTACCCGCCGATCTTGCCCGCCGTGTCTACCGCATCGCTCAGGCCCTGCGGTATCTCGCTCCCCACCGTCAAACCATGACACGACGCAGGAGGCGCACCCGCAAACACGTTCGGGCTGCCCTCCCCGATGACGAACCCGCACTCCCCCTCATCCCCCACACGCGCCAGACGATGCCCGTTGATCCACACCGTCTCGCTGCCCTGCGCCACCTTCTTGCCGTCCCCATGCTGCTGACACGACACCAGGCTCAGGCACGCCAAAGCCGCCGCCTTGCCGTTGATGTAAACATTGCGGCTCCCCGTCTTGATCGGACCCGCCCGCGTCCCCTGCATCGCCCCCGCCTGCGCCCCTTCATGGAAGCCAACCTGGGCGTACCGCAGGCCCGACCCGATGATCACTGCCGCCGCGCCGATGGCAAACGGCGCTCCAAAGCCGCCGGTGCCGACCGTCACCGCAACGGCTACGGCGCTGACGGCGACAATGGCCGCGCCGACGAGCGCTCCTTTGAGGAGGCCGTGCCACCAGCTGCTTTTGGCCTGGGGCAGCGCCTGGCTGTGCAGGACTTGATCACCGAGACGAGCCGCGCAAGGCATAACAAAGGTTCCTTAAGGGTTCAGGTCGATCTTGTCGGCGTGAACAAGAACGTGTGGCCCGCCCTCAGCGGTAAGGCCAGTTTTGGCGGTCAGGTTCATTGCGCCTGTCTCTGCCGTCGCGCTGATGTGCGTCTTTGCGGTCTCGATAATCTGCCCGGTCATCGTCTTCTCGGTGATGTTGACCTGTGCCTGCGTCCCGACGCTGCCCTGCTCCGAAAGAAGCTGGATTTGGTCGGTGGCGGTCAGGTTGATGCTTTTGGCTTCCAGAGTGATGTTGTTGCCCGCCTGCATGTGCAGGTCGGTCTCGACATGAATCGAAAGCTTGCAGCTCCCGTCCACTCCCTCAAAGTGGATCATGTCGTTGGCGTTGCCCCCGGAGTTCAGCGTCAACGAGTGACGCCCCTTCTCGATCTGGCTCTCAAACACCATCTTGCCCGCCGCCTTCATCTGCACCACGTCCTTGCCTCCCAGCGTGTGCATCAAGACCTCGTTCCCCGACGGCGTACTCCAACGCTTCGTCTGGTGGGGGTTATACGTCGTCCCCTGCGGATGCTGGCGGATGACCCCGATGACCACCGCCTCGCTGTCCCAGTCCCCCAAGAACTCCACCAGAACCCGCTCCCCCACTTCCGGCAGAGAGTAGAAGCCGCTGTACTGGGCCGACTTCTTTTCGCCCCCATGCCCGCCCCCGTAAGGCGTCAGCGTGTGCAGCCAGGCCCGCTCGCTCGACGCCTGCGGGTCCAGATGCTCCCACTCGAACTCGACCTGGATGCGCCCCTGCTGCTGGGGGTCATGCTCGTTTGCCGTCACATGCGCCCAGACCGCCCGCGACGGCCACTGCGGCATCTTGCGCTCAGGCGACAGCGGCAGGACAAGCGGCTGGAGCCAGAACTCCTGCGTCGCCGTCGCCTGCTGCGGGTAGCCTTCAATCTGGATGCGGTGGATCAGGTGCTGCTGGCCCTCAAACGAGACAACCT
>JAABUZ0100006380.1_pt1 | contig 14763 bp, 15 predicted proteins | sample 5562091 | NCBI WGS metagenome assembly JAABUZ01 (sample SAMN12813069, study PRJNA571459) | rock metagenome | isolation source: Antarctica rocks | place: Antarctica: Victoria Land, Linnaeus Terrace sud | collected 2015-12-21 | reverse complement strand
CCCGCACCGACCTCGTGCGCTTCTCCGTCCTGTACTGAGACTCGGCGCCGGGAATAGGATGCCGGAGGAATGAGCTCCTCCGAGCAGCTCTGCGACGTCGGTCGCGGCATCACCCTCTGCTACGAGAGCTTCGGGGAGCACGGCGACCCTCCCGTGCTGCTCGTCATGGGGCTCGGCATGCAGATGATCGCCTGGCACGAGGACTTCTGCGCCGAGCTCGCGGGGCGCGGCCTGCACGTCGTGCGCTTCGACAATCGCGACGCGGGGCGCTCGAGCCACATGCGCGGCCGTCCCCCAACCCTCGCCCAGCTCGCCCACCGCCGCTTTTCTCCCGAGCAGTACCGCCTGAGCGACATGGCCGAGGACGCCGCCGGACTGCTGCGCGAGCTCGAGCTCGCGCCGGCCCACGTGGTCGGCGCCTCGATGGGCGGCATGATCGCCCAGATGCTCGCTGCCGCGCATCCCGAGCTCGTGCGCTCGCTCGTCTCGATCATGTCCTCCACCGGCAGCCGCCGGAGCGGCCAGCCCGCGCTCGCGCTCTACCGCCACGTGCTGCACCGGGCACCCTCCGAGCGGAGCGCCTACATCGAGCACTCGGCCCGGCTGTTCGGGATCATCGGCTCGCCCGGCTTCCCCCACGACGGCGCGCACGTGCGCGAGCTCGCCGGGCGCAGCTACGACCGCGACGAGGACCGGGTGGCCACCGGCCGCCAGCTCGCCGCGATCCTCGCCTCGGGCGATCGCACGGCGGAGCTACGCCGGATAACCGCGCCTACCCTCGTCGTCCACGGGGCCGCCGACCGCCTCGTCAACCCCTCGGGCGGTCGCGCGACCGCCCGCGCGGTTCGCGACGCCGAGCTCATGGTCGTCGAGGGCATGGGCCACGATCTGCCCCGCGGCGCATGGCCGCAGATCATCGACGCGATCGCTGCGCACGCGCGCCGAGCCGACGGGGTGGCACAGGCGGCCTGAGCGGTCTTCATCCCCCGCCGCGCAGCAGCTCCTGCAGGGTGACGAAGCGGTAGCCCCGGGCCTTGAGAGTCGGGATGACGGTCTGGAGCGCGGTGAAGGTGGCCGGGGCGTTGGGCGCCCCGACGATGTGCATGACCACGATCGAGCCCGGCCGCACCCCGCCGAGCACGGCGCGGGTCACCGCGGCGGCGTCGGGCTGGAACGGGTCGCCGGAGACGACGTCCCACCCCACGGGCGTCTCGCCCTGCGCGGCGACGAGGCCGGCGTCGTCGTTCGAGTGACAGCCGCCCGGGAAGCGGAAGTAGCGCGGACGGCGGCCGGCGGTCGCGGCGATGGTGGTCGCCGCGCCGGCGACCTCCTCCCGCTTGGCCGGCACGGAGGGCACGGTCGGGAGGCCGAAGCACGGGGAGCCGAAGGACGCGTGGTCGATCGAGTGGTTCTCGAGCTCGAAGAGCGGGTCGGCGGCAAGCGAGCGGACCACTCCCGGGTAGGTCTGGGTCCACAGTCCGGTGAGGAAGACCGTGGCCGGGGTGCGCGTCGCGCGCAGCTCGCGCACGATTCGCGCGTCGTACCAGCTCCGCACTCGGCCGGCGCGCAGGCGCAGCAGCATCCCGCGCGTCATGTCGGCGTCGAAGGTGAGCGCCACACGGCGCGCGGTCCGCGGCCCGTGGGTGATGAGCACGGGGGAGCCCGCGGGCCGCGGCGCCCGCGCGGTGTGATGACGTGCGGGCGTCTCGGCCGGCGTCTGCGCCGGCGCCGCGGCGGGCGCGGGCGCATGCGCAGCGGCGGGCGCGGGCGCAGCGGCCGCCACGTGCCGGGCGTCAGCCGCCCCGGAGCCGCAGCCGGCCACCGCGAGCGCAGCGGCGGCGGCGGCGATCCGGGGCGGCAAGACCGATCGAGAGCGTTTCATCGAGGAGAAGTATGGCGGGAGTGCGCCCGCTCACTCCGCACCGGGGCGCGGGCGCCTACGATGCTGCCGACGCACGCCCGTTCCCGGCGCGCCGCCGACTTCGGAAAGGACCTGCCTTGGCCGACGATCGCAAGTGGTGGACCCTCGGCGCGGTATGCGTCGGGCTCTTCATGCTCCTGCTCGACGTGACGATCGTCAACGTCGCGCTGCCCGACATCCAGCACAGCCTCCACGCGAGCTTCTCCAACCTCCAATGGGTGGTGAGCGCCTACGCCCTCTCCCTCGCCGCCCTGCTCCTCACCGCCGGCTCCCTGGCCGACCTCTTCGGCCGCCGACTCCTGTTCGCGATCGGCCTGGGCGTCTTCACCGTCGCCTCGTTGGCCTGCGGACTGGCCGCCACCTCGCTCGTGCTCATCATCGCCCGCGCCGTCCAGGGCATCGGCGGAGCGATCATGTTCGCCTGCTCGCTGGCGCTGATCGCCGAGGCCTTCCACGGCCGCGACCGCGGCGTGGCGTTCGGGGTCTACGGGGCCACGACCGGCGCGGCGGTGGCCGTCGGCCCGCTCGTGGGCGGAGTGCTCACCCAGAGCCTGGGCTGGGAGTGGATCTTCTTCGTAAACGTGCCGATCGGGATCGGGGCCGTGGCGATGACGCTCCTCCGGGTCGACGAGTCACGCGATCCCGACGCCGCGACGATCGACTGGCCGGGGCTGCTGACCTTCTCGAGCGCGCTCTTCCTGCTCATCTTCGCCCTCGTGCGCGGCAACGAGGAGGGCTGGGGCTCGACGCTGATCGTCTCCTTCCTCGCCGGGTCCGTCGTGCTCCTGCTCGCCTTCGTGCTCGTCGAGCGCCGGCGCGCACGGCCGATGCTCGACCTCGCGCTGTTCGCCAAGCCGGCGTTCGCGGGGGCCTCGATCGTCGCCTTCGCGCTCTCCGCCTCGATGTTCGCGATGTTCCTCTACCTCACGCTCTACATCCAGGACGTCCTCGGCTTCGGGCCGCTCGACGCCGGTTTGCGCTTCCTGCCCGTGACCCTGCTCTCGTTCTTCGTCGCGCCGCTCGCCGGGCGGCTCTCGGTGCGCCTCCCCGTGCGCGCCCTCCTCGGGGGCGGCCTGCTGCTCGTCGGAGTCGGCCTCCTACTCATGCGCGGGCTCGACGCGAGCTCGGGATGGACCGCGCTCCTCCCCGGGTTCATGGTCGCCGGCGTAGGCATCGGGATGATCAACCCGCCGCTCGTCTCCACCGCGATCGGCGTCGTGCCGCCGGCGCGCAGCGGCATGGCCTCGGGGATCAACAGCACCTTCCGCCAAGTCGGGATCGCCACGGGGATCGCCGCCCTCGGGGCGATCTTCGAGCACCTGGTACGTCAGAGGACGGCGAGCGCGCTGGCCAATGCCCCGGCCGCCGCGCAGCAGCACGCGACGCAGATCGCCAAGGCGTTCACGGTCGGCCAGGGCCGTGAGCTCGCCGCCCGCATGCCGCCGCCGGTGCGCGACATGGTCCTCGGCGCCTACCGGTCGAGCTTCGCCGGGGCCCTCGATCAGCTCCTGCTCATCGCCGGGATCGTCGCGCTCGTGGGCGCGGTGGGCGGCTTCGTGCTCGTGCGCCAGCGCGACTTCGTGGCCAGCGGGCCGGGGGCGGCCGCCGGAGCCACCGCCCCGGTCACCGCCTGAGCGGCGCCAGGCCCGAGCTTCAGCCCTCGATCGGACCGGCTCGCTCGCCGTCGTCAGGCAGGACCCCGTCGCGCCCGACGTAGCCGTCCTTGCCGCCGAAGCAGATGTAGACGGCCTCGTGCTCGCCGTGGTTGCGCAGCCTGCGCAGCGTCTTCGCGTCCACGCGCGCCACGCCGCCGGGCCCGAGCGTCTTCTCGCTCCCGTCGCCGAACACGAAGACGACCTCGCCGGAGTGGACGAAGTAGACCTCCTCCTGCTCCTCGTGGTGATGCATGTTCGACTGGTAGTTCGGCGGCATGACGATCGCGTTGACGCCGAACGCCTCGACGCCCAACTCCTGGCGCACCTTGCGAAAGCCGGGACCCTCGCCGAGCCCGGAGAGGTTCGCCACCGCCCACCCGTCGCCCTGCTCGACCTGCTCCACCGCTGGCGTCATGCTCGCCCGCTCCTCGTTTGCGTGATGGTCGTGTGAGCCATGAGCTATACCGGACCGGATGCCGGTACGCGACCGGGACGCCCTCCACCTGCGACGCGGTCCCCGGCCAAGTACACCGGCGCCTCAACTTGCGCGCTCGGCGCGCAGGCGCTCCTGGCGTGTAGTCCACGACTCGCGGGCCAGCCGGGCCGCGATGAACAGCGTGAGCCCGGCGAAGGCGATCCGCAGCCCGCGCTCGGGGAGCACGTTGGAGAGCACGACCCCGGCGAGCACCCCCACGGCGGAGAGCGCTCCGAGGAGGACGGCCTCCCGCACGCGCAGGTTGCCGTAGCGGTGCTGGCGCCAGGCGCCGACGAGCGCGACCGGCACCACCGCGAGCAGCGAGGTCGCCTCCGCGCGGACCTGGCTCAGCCCGATGACCACGGAGAGCGCGGGGACGAAGAGGATGCCGCCGCCGACCCCGAGCAGGCCCGAGAGCACCCCCGCGACCACGCCGATGAGGACCGCGATGATCACTTGAGCAGGAGGTCGACGGCGACGGCGATGAGGAGCAGCGCGAAGAGCACGCCGATCAGCTCCGCGCGCAGTCGCTGTTGCAGCCACGTGCCGAAGAGCACGCCGCCCACCGCGGGGAGGCCGACGAGCAGAGCACGGCCCACGTCGACGTTGCCGTAGCCGGCCTGGATCGCGGCGCCCACCGCGGCGATCCCCGCGATCGCCGCGAGCGAGGTGCCCGTCGCCTCCTTCTCGCCGTAGCCGAGCCAGAGGACGAGCAGCGGGACGATCACCGCTCCGCCGCCCACGCCGAAGAGCCCCGAGAAGAGCCCGGCGGCCGTGCCGACGGCCGCCAGCCTGAGCGTTCGGCCGGCGGCCACCCGAGGCATACGGCCGGGCATACTAGAGGCGTGAGCTCCACCGGCGCGCTCGTCGAGGCCCTCAGCACGGTGAGCGCCGAGCCGGCCCGCGCGGCGATCCTCCTCGACATCGACGGGACCCTGGCGCCGATCGTCCGCCACGCCGATGAAGCCCACGTTCCCGAGGGCACGCGCCAGCTCCTGATCGCGATCGCCCGGCGCTACGCGCTGACCGCGTGCGTGAGCGGCCGGGGTGCCTCCGACGCGCGTCGGCTCGTCGCGATCGGGACCATGCACTACGTGGGCGGACACGGCACCGAGCTGCTGCGCGCCGGGTGGACCGAACCGGTCGTGGACCGCGCGGTGGCGGAGTGGGCCAGCCGCGTGCAGGGCTTCGCCCGCGCCGAGGACACTCCGGCCCTGCGGCGGGTGCGCGTGCGGCTGGAGGACAAGGGGGGGGTGGTGGCCTTCCACTGGCGCGGCGCGCCCGACGAGGGCGCGGCGCGGGCGGCGATCGATGCCGTGGCCGCCCGGGCGGGCCAGACCGGACTGGCCACCCACTGGGGGCGCAAGGTGCTCGAGATCCGCCCACCGGTGCGGATGGACAAGGGCGCGGGCATCGTCTCGCTGCTCGCCGGGGAGGACGTCGACGCCGCCCTCTACGCGGGCGACGACGCCACCGACCTCGACGCCTTCCGGGCGCTCGCGGAGCTCGTCGAGGAGGGCCGGCTCGAACGCGCGGTGCGGGTCGGGGTGCGCTCGGAGGAAGGCCCGGCGGCGATCACCGACGAGGCCGACATCGTGGTGGAGGGCACCGACGGCGTCCGCGTCCTGCTCGAAGCCCTGCTCGATCCGGGAACCTGAGTGCGCTTCACCGACTTCCTCAAGGCGACCGTCCTCATCAGCGCGGCCGCGGCCACGGCACTGGCCGCGGTCACGCTGGTGGGCGCCACGAGCGACTCCGACCCGCTCCTCGTCCCGATCTCGGCGGGGTGGTGGGCGATCGCCGGAGTGCTCGGCGTGCTCATCGGGCGCCGCTCGGAGGTCACCCAGCCGATCGGCCGCCTGCTGGCCGCGGCGCGCACCACCCCCACGCTGCCCGAGCTGCGCCCGGGCCGGATGCTCCTGAACCGCCTCTGGCCGCTGCTGCTCTCGACGGTGCTCGCCGGCGCCCTGGCCTTCCTCGCCCCGCAAGTGCCCGGCATCGCCACCGGCTTCGCGATCATCTGGGCGCTCGCCTGGCGGCGGCAGGAGAGCGCGGTGAGCGCGATCGAGGAGCGCGACGGCGTGCGCTTCTACCTCGAGCCCACCTCTCCGCTCAAGGCGATCAAGCTCGTGCGCACGCCGGGCTTCAAGTCGAACCTCTTTGAGCTGAACGGGGCGACGCGCACCCCGACGCCGCTGTCCTGAGGGCCGCAGGCTACCCCGCGGCCGGGTCGGGCGCGCCGACCTCCGTGTACCCCGGAGGGTCGTAGGCCTGCCCGGGCGTGCCGCCGATCGCCACCAGGCGCATCCCGTCCGGCCCCGGGTTGATCTTGCGCTTGGCCTCGGGACCGACGCGCACCACGGTGTCGGGGTCGAGCGGGACGGTCTCTCCGTCGATCACCATCTCCCCCGTGCCCCGCAGCACCACGAAGACCTCCTCCTGGCCGCCGGCGTGATCGTGGTCGGGATGGTTCTTGGCGTGGGACTCGAGCTCGACGAACGCAAGTCCGAAGGACCGCACGCCAAGCTCGGCGCGACCTTTGCGAAAGAGGCCCTCGTAGAAGGTCTCCATGTCGCCGATCTTCTTGGCCGTGTAGTCGGGCATGCGCGCCTTTCAGGACGTGAGGGGGGAACGGGGCCCCGACCCTACCGTGCGCGCCCGCTTGCGCAGGGCGGCGAACTCGGGCCAGGGCCGCGTGTTGGCAACCTCGGCCGCCGTCAGCCACGCGCGCCGCGCGGTGGCGATGCCCCATGGCGGGCCGCCGCGCAGGCTGCGCGCCGAGTGCGCGTCGGTGTTGACGAGGATCGGCACCCCGGCGCGCGCCGCCGCCCGGGCGTGGACGTCGTCGAGGTCGCGTCGGTCGGCGCTGGCGTTGATCTCGAGCATGGTCCCCGTGCGCGCGGCGGCGGCGATCACCCGCTCCATGTCGACGGGATAGGGCGCCCGCGTCTCGATCTTGCGCCCGGTGGGGTGGCCGATCGCATCGATCCAGGGATGCTCGATCGCCGCGACCATCCGCTCGGTCATCGCCGGCTCGCCCATCCCGAAGGAGGTGTGCACGCTGGCGATGACCCAGTCGAGCTCGGCGAGCAGGTCGTCCTCGTAGTCGGGGGAGCCGTCGGGAAGAACGTTCACCTCCGAGCCGGCGAGCAGCTCGATCCCCTCGAGCCGGGCGTTCAGCTCGCGGATGCGCTCGATCTGCTCCCACAGCGCGTCGGGCGAGACGTGGTTGCCAAAGCCGTGAGAGGCGGAGTGGTCGGTGATCGCCAGGTAGCTCAGGCCGCGCGCGAGCGCCGCCGCGGCCATCTCCTCGAGCGAGCTCTTCCCGTCGGAAGCCGTGGTGTGGCAGTGGAGATCTCCGCAGAGGTCCCTCTCCTCCACGAGCGCGGGCAGGCCGTCCCCGCCGGGCGCCGCGGCGGCCAGCTCGCCGCGGCCCTCGCGCAGCTCGGGGGGGATCCACGCGAGCCCGAGCCGGGCGTAGACCTCCTCCTCGGTGGCACAGCGGCTGGTCTCGCCCGTCGCGTCGTCGAGGATCCCGTACTCGGAGACGTGCAACCCGGAGCGCACCGCGGCCTCGCGCAGCGCGACGTTGTGCGCCTTCGAGCCCGTGAAGTGCTGCAGGAGGTTGCCGAACTGGTCGGGGTTCACGACCTTGACGTCGACGCTCAGGCCGGAGTGCGTGCGCAGGCGCGCGGCGTTCTCGCCCGTGGAGAGGACGCGCTCGACGAGGTCGATCGACTCGAGGCCGGCGAGCAGGGCCCTCGGGTCCTCCGCGGCGGCGATCACGTCGAGGTCCTTGACCGAGTCGGCCAGCCTGCGCGCCGAGCCGGCGAGCTCGACCCGTACGTCGGGGCCGCCGCGGGCGCGCAGCGCCTCGACGATCGTGTGACCGACCTCGAGCGCGCGGCTGAGGAGGATCCGGACCCGCGGCTGGCCCGCGTCGGCGCTCAGGAGCGCGGTGAGGATGCTCGCCTCGGCCTTGGCGCCAAAGCCGCGCAGCCCGCGGATCCGCTCCCCCTCGGCGGCCGTGCGCAGCGAATCGAGCGAGTCGATCTCGAGCTCGTCGAAGAGCCGGCGCGCCTTCTTCGCGCCGAGGCCCGGGAGGTGGGTGAGCGCGACGAGCCCAGGCGGGTACTTGGCCCGCAGTTTCTCCGTGGCGGGGATCGAGCCCTCCTCCATGAGCGCGCGGACCTTGTCCTGGAGCGTGGCGCCGATCCCCGGCAGCTCGGTGGCGCGCTGCTCGCGTGCGAGCGCGGCGACCGAGCGCGAGGCCTCGCGCACCGCCTTGGCGCCCGCCCGGTAGGCGAGCACGCGGTGGATCACGGCTCCGTCGAGCTCGTAGAGGTCAGCGAGCTCGTCGAAGGCGGTGGCGATCTCGGCGTTCGTGGGGTCGGGCATGGTCTGAAGGCACACCCTACGGGGGTCGAGGCCGCCGCCCCACCTGCCGATGCAGAGGTCTAGATGGAGAGCTCTGACTTCGTCCTCGTCGCCGGCCTGCGCGACACGCGCGCCACCCTGAGCGGCTGGCAGCGCCGGCCGTGGCCGACGTTGCGGGAGTGGCTGCTCGGCAGCGTGGTAGTGACCGTAGCCCTGCTGCTCGTGGTGTGGATCGTGGCGCACCTCTCGACGCCCGACTCCACCCCCTACGTGTTGCCCGGACTCGGGGCGGCGCCCGAGCTGCGCGCCGTCGGCGTGATCCTCTTTCGCAACTCGCTCGTGCTCGCCCTGCACGCGATGGCCTGCGTGGCGGGCTTCATCGCCGGCTCCTCGCTGCCGCTCGAGGCCGAGCGCTACTCGGGTCTCTGGCGCTGGGTCCACGACCGCGCCGGCCGGCTCGCGATCGGGTTCGTCACCGCGGCCACCCTGTTCTCCCTCACCACTCAGGCCTACGCGCTCGGGAGCTCGGCGGCCACGCTCTCGCACCAGTTCCGGCTGGGCAACGGGATCTTCCTGCTCAGCGTGCTCCCCCACGCGGTGCCGGAGCTCGTGGCCCTCTTCCTGCCCCTCGCCGCATGGCTGATCGCGAGCCGGCGAGGACACTGGCACGAGCTCCTCGCCGCCACCTTCGTCACCGTGGCCATCGCCGTGCCGGTGCTGGTGCTCTCCGCGTTCGTCGAGGTGTACGTCTCACCGCACCTGATGGCGGCGCTAGCTGCGTCCTAGGCGCGTCCGAGCGCGCGTCGAGGGGCTCACCGGCAGCGACGAGTCGTCCGGCGCCCGAGGAGGAGGCGAGTTGAGCACGCTCCGGCGGGCACGATCCGCCTCTTCCTCGCCCGGCTGGACGCGCTGGAGAAGTGGAGCGCTCCCGCCTGACGCGCACCGGCGGGGACCGAGCCGAGCGCCATTGCTGCCCACACTATACTTCGTGAAGTAAGCCTTTCCACCGCGAAGGAGCAACCATGGCAGGCAGTGTTTCCGAGGTCACCGACGCCAACTTCCAGTCCGAGGTCGTCGAGGCGGACAAGCCCGTGCTCGTGGACTTCTGGGCCCCGTGGTGCGGGCCGTGCCGCATGGTCGCCCCCGTGCTCGAGGAGCTCGCCGGCGAGCGCGGCGACGAGCTGAAGATCGTCAAGCTGAACGTCGACGAGAACCAGCAGACCGCGGCCTCCTTCGAGGTGCTCTCGATCCCCACGCTGATCCTCTTCCGCAACGGACAGGTCGCCAAGAAGGTCATCGGCGCCTACCCGAAGAAGCGCCTCGAGGCCGAGCTCGAGCCCGCGCTGGCCTGAGGAGCCGCGGCCCGTCGGCCTCAGCCGCCGAGGCCCCCAAAGATCGCGAAGGGGTTGAGCGCGCGCCAGGCCTCCTGGCCCGAGCCCTCGACGTCGAAATCGGTGCCCGCCGGCGCCTCGGCCCGCAGCCGCTCGCCGAGCCGGCGGGCGGCCTCCTCGCTCTCGGCGCCGACCATGACGTAGCGGGAGCGGCGCACGTGGGGTACCTCCTCCTCGGAGAGGGCGCGCGCGAAGTCGCGCGCCGCCGCATCGTCGGGTAGGGCGAGGCGCACCTCCCACTCCGGATAGCCCGCCGTGCGTGACTCGGCGACCTCGTCGCCCTCCCGCCGCGCGCGCTCGGCGTCGTGCTCCTCCGGCGTCGCGGGCAGCGGTACGGAGGCGTCCTCCCAGCGCTCCTCCTCGGGGTGCCAGCGAGCGAAGGAGGCCGCCGGCGCGGCGTAGTCGCGCTCCTCGAGCAGCGGGCGCACGACCCGCTCGGCCTCGCGGGCCGTCGCCTCGGAGTCGGCGTAGAGGAAGAGGTGCGCGCCGTCGTGGCTGACGACCACGCGGTCGCCGAGGCGCTCACGCACGTCGTCTTCGAGCGCGTGCTCGCGCAGGCGACCGAGCACGCCGGCCAGCCGCTCCTCGCCCGAGAGCTCGAAGAAGACGCGCCAGTCGTCGCTCATCGCCCCATCATCCCCTACTCGGCGCCGCTGGCGCGCGCCACCGCGATTCTCAGCTCACGGCCCTCGATCCGCGCGTCGGACCCGGACTCCGCCCCGTCGAAGCTCACCGAGGTGGCGAGGGTCTCGGCGGCGAGGTAGCCCTGATGGGCACGGGCGGCGGCGAGCAGCCCCTCGTCGCCGCCGAGCGTCAGCGCGATGCGGTCCGAGACGTCGAGCCCGGCGCCCTTGCGCGCGGCCTGCACGGCGTGGACGACCTCGCGGGCGAGGCCCTCCTCGCGCAGCTCGGCGTCGAGCTCTAGCTCGAGCGCCACCGCGTGCGAGCCCTCACGCTCCACCTGATAGCCCGCGAGCGGCTGCATCGCGGTGAGGAGATCGGCGGGCGCTAGCGTGTGGTCGTGCCCGGCCACGGAGATGCCGATCTCCCGGCCCTCGCGCAGAGCGCCCGCGACGTGGGCCGGCTCCAGCCCGGCGATGGCGCGCGCGACCATGGGCATGTCCTTGCCGAAGCGAGGGCCGAGCGAGCGGTAGTTGGGCTTGACCTCGATCTCCCCGAGCTCGTCGGCCTCGGAGACGAAGCGCACCTCGCGGACGTTCAGCTCGTCGCGCACCACCTTGTCGAGGCGCTCGATCGCGGCGCGCTCGCGACCCGTGGCCACCACCACCGCGGCCCGTAGCGGCTGGCGCACCTTGAGCTTGGCCTGCGCGCGCGCCGCGTGCCCGAGGCGAACCGTCTCGCGCACCACGCCCATCGCGTGCTCGAGCTCCTCATCGCGGGAGCCGGCGGCGGGAAAGTCGCACAGGTGGACGCTCGGCTGGGTCCCGTCCAGGTTCTCGTAGATCTCGTCGGCCAGGAACGGGCAGAACGGAGCGAGGAGCTCGGACACGGTGAGCAGGCAGTCGCGCAGGGTGGCGAAGGCCGCCGGATCGCCCTCCCAGAAGCGCCGGCGCGAGCGGCGCACGTACCAGTTGGAGAGCTCGTCGACGAACGCGGCGATCGCGCGCCCGGCGGTGGTGGCATCGAAGGCGTCGAGGCGCTCGCCGACCTCCTCGACGGTGGCGGCGAGCCGCGAGCGCGCCCAGGCGTCGAGCTCGGTGGACTCCCCCGCACCCGCGCGGCCCACGCCTCCCGCCTCCGTGCTCGCCACCGCCGCCGCGTTCGCGTAGAGGACGTAGAAGCCATAGGTGTTCCAGAGCTGGAGCAGGAACTGGCGCACCGCCTCGCCGATCGCCTCGAGCGAGAAGCGGTAGCCGTCCCAGGGCTGCTTGGAGGTGAGGAAGTACCAGCGCAGGGCGTCGGCGCCGTAGGAGTCGAGCACCTCCCAGGGCGCCGCGACGTTGCCGAGCGACTTCGACATCTTGCGTCCCTGCTCGTCGAGGATCAGCCCGAGGCACACCACGTTGCGGTAGGAGGAGCGGTCGAAGAGCAGGGTGGAGACCGCGAGCAGGGAGTAGAACCACCCGCGCGTCTGATCGAGCGCCTCGCAGATGAAGTCGGCGGGAAAGCGCTGCTCGAAGCGCGCCTCGTGCTCGAAGGGAGCATGGTGCTGGGCGAAGGGCATCGCCCCCGAGTCAAACCACACGTCGATGACCTCGGGGACGCGCTGCATCCGCTGGCCGCAGTCATCGCACGGGAAGCCGATCTGATCGACGTAGGGCCGGTGCGGATCGCCCACCGGCACTCCCGAGCGCTCCTCGAGCTCGGCGAAGGAGCCCACGCAGCGCACGTGACCCTCCGGACAGCGCCAGACCGGTAGCGGCGTGCCCCAGTAGCGCTCGCGCGAGAGCGCCCAGTCAACGTTGTTCTCGAGCCAGTGGCCGAAGCGTCCGTGCTTGACGTGCTCGGGGTGCCAGCCGATCTCCTCGTTGGCGGCGAGCAGGCGATCGCGGACGGCCGAGGTGCGGATGTACCAGCTCGGCTTGGCGTAGTAGAGCAGCGGCGTACCGCAGCGCCAGCAGTGCGGGTAGGCGTGCTCGTAGGACTCCGCGCGAAGCAGCCGCCCCCGCGCCTCGAGGTCGGCGAGGAGGTCCGGATCGGCGTCCTTAACCCAGCGCCCAGCGTAGGAGCCAATGCGCTCGTCGTAGGTGCCGTCGGGCCGCACCGGGTTGACGACGGTCAGCCCCTGCTGCTCGCCGAGGCGGAAGTCGTCCTCGCCGAAGGCCAGAGCGGTGTGGACTAGTCCCGTGCCGTCCTCGGCGGTGACGAAGTCGCCCGGCAGCACCGTGTGGCCCTTGGGCCCGTAGGCCTCGCCGGGAATGAAGTCGAAGGGCGGCTCGTAGCGCGCGCCGAGAAGCTCGGCGCCCGGGAAGCGCTCGAGGACCTCCGCTCCGTCGCCCAGCACCCGCTCGACGAGCGCCTCGGCGAGCACGTAGGTCGCGCCGTCGTGGCGCGCGCGCACATAGGTCAGCTCGGGGTCGACCGCGACGGCCGCGTTGGAGACGAGCGTCCACGGGGTGGTCGTCCACACGAGCAGCTCGCCCTCCGCGTCGAGCAGCGCCAAGCGCACGTACGCGCTCGGGTCGACCACGTCGCGGTAGGCCCCGGGCTGGCCGAGCTCGTGGGAGGAGAGCGCCGTGCCGCAACGCGGGCAGTACGGCACGACCTTGTGGCCCTCGTAGAGCAGGCCCTTGGCCCATATGGCCTTGAGCGCCCACCACACCGACTCGATGTAGTCCTCATCGAGCGTGCGGTAGGCATCGTCGAGGTCGATCCAGAAGCCGATGCGCTCCGTGAGGCGGTTCCACTCCTCGACGTGGGTGAAGACCGACGCGCGGCAGCGGGCGTTGAACTCGGCGATGCCGTAGCGCTCGATGTCCTCCTTGGAGGTGAAGCCGAGCTCCTTCTCGACGGCGATCTCCACGGGGAGCCCGTGGCAGTCCCAGCCTCCCTTGCGCTCGACCGCGTAGCCGCGCATGGTCTTGTAGCGGGGGAAGATGTCCTTGAAGACCCGCGCGAGCACGTGGTGGGCGCCCGGCGCGCCGTTGGCGGTCGGTGGACCCTCGTAGAAGACCCACGGCTCGGCGCCGGCACGCCGGCGCACCGACTCGCGAAAGACGTCGCGCTCGCGCCAGCGGGTCAGCACCCGCTCCTCGAGCGCGGGAAACGACGGGCGGGACTCGACGGGACGGTGGGGAGCGGCCATGCGGCCGCCGATTCTAGGAGGCGTCCAGGGCGCGGAGGGGCGCGGGCTCGAGGCCCGCGGCGCGCGCTCGCAGCCGGCCGAGCACCGAGTCACGGGCGGCGGCCGAGGAGCGCGGCAGGCGGGGAACGGTGCTCGCCCCCGTGTCGGGCAGGGCGCCGCGGAAGTCCAGCAGGTCGAGCTCGCCCCCGGCCCACGAGCGGATCGTGTAGACGAGCCGGCCCACGGCCTCGAGCGGCGCGCGGCGCCCCGCGAACACGACGGAGCTCGGCTGCAGGGCGCGCAGCGCGCGCCCGAGGCGCGCCGGCTCGGTCTCGACGGAGAGCACGAGCGTCCGCAGGCCGACGCGGCGCAGCGCGACCTCGAGCGCCTGGACGTGCAGCGCGTCGAGGGCGCCGGGCGCGCTGCTCTCGAAGACGAGGACTCCCTCCTCGCGCGAAGCGGGCGGCGCGAGGCGACGCTGGGCCGAGAGCCATCCCGTTCCGAGGCGCCAGGCGAGCTCGTACTCCGGGCCGGCGGCCTCCCCGGAGTCGGCTTGGAGGGCCTCCACCGCCGGCAGCAGCAGCTCGTCGACGGTGCGCTCCACCGAGCGCAGCGTGAGGCTCTCCTCGAGCAGTCGGTTGGCGCGCTCCTCGTCGAAGGTCTGCAGGGCACGCACGAGCCGGGCGCAGGAAGAGGGTCCCTCGCCGCGCTCGCGCGCCAGCGAGACGGCCGAGGAGATGTTCTGCACCTCCTCGAACGCCTGCCGGAGCGCCTCGATCTCGGCCAGGTCGTACTGACGGTGCCCGCCGCTCGAGCGCGCGGGCGAGGGATAGCCGAAGCGACGCTCCCAGGAGCGCAGCGTGTTCGGGCTCACGCCGAGCATGGCCGCAGCCGCGGTGGTGCGGATGGCGCTCATCCCACGGGCTTATCGCTCACTTGATGAGGTTTGGGCAAGTCTCGCACGGAAACGTGCACTTTGGGTTGGGGCCGCTAGTAGTGCGGCGAGCCGTCCTCCTGGCGCAACGAGCGGAGGAAGCGCTCGATCTCCTCCGGCGCGAAGCGCCGCTGGCCTCCGGGGGTGCGGTAGGCCCGCAGCGAGCCCATGTCCGACCAGCGCCGGATCGTTCCCAGCGAGACGCCGAGGGCACGCGCGGCCTGCGAGGTGGAGAGACCGAGAGGAGCGCTCTGCGTGGGCATGG
>JAABUZ0100006379.1_pt1 | contig 14768 bp, 14 predicted proteins | sample 5562091 | NCBI WGS metagenome assembly JAABUZ01 (sample SAMN12813069, study PRJNA571459) | rock metagenome | isolation source: Antarctica rocks | place: Antarctica: Victoria Land, Linnaeus Terrace sud | collected 2015-12-21 | reverse complement strand
ATTCCCCCCCCCACTTTTCGGATAGGCTGTAAGTAGACACTGGTAAGTTCTTACACGCTCAATACGGCTGAATGCGTGTGTCTCGCAGCCTGTTCGGGTTGCACGAACTTAGCAACACCTACTTAGCCTGAATTATTCATGAAAACAATCATCGAATTGGATTGGTTGCCGATGGCGGCCTTGCAGGCTCCCAGAGTCCACTTTGGACGCCGAAATCGGTTCTACGGCCGTTTTTGCCGGTCTACAGAGGTGGGTAGCACCCCACTAAAGCGTGGTCATGCGGCGACCTCCATAGGGGGTGTTTTGACGCGCCTGCGCCGCGCTGCACGCCCGCGCCCGACGTCGTCCATCTGACGCGGCGGAGGCGCACCCTGCGTGGGGAGGACACGGTAGCGGAGCATCTCCTCCATGGTCCAGACGTGGTCGGTCAGACCGGCGGCCATGGCCGGGGTGCGCTCCTGCCACTTGTGTTGCCCGCAGGCACGGAGGCGGAGGCTCGCGTGGGGCCAGCAGAAGTTGTAGGCCGTGCCGCCGAGCCACAGGCCGCTGGTCAGCAGCGCCGCACCGTGGGCCAGGCGCCGCCCGCGCCGGGTCAGGGGTGCCAACGCGGCGCGGAAGGTCGCATTGAGCCGCTCGATATAGGAGGTATTGATCTGCGTCCCGCCGCGCGTAGCCGCGATGGCGTCCGCGATCGCCTCCGCCGTGCCGAAGACGACCCGCCGCGTGACGTCTACCAGTCGCCGCCCCTGGTGGCTCTTGACCACCTGGGCCAGCAGCACGGTCTCCGGCAGCACCAAGCGCGGACGACCCGGCAGTCCCGTGCGCAGCGCCACCCGGAACACGGTGCGCACCGCCCCCACATAGGCCGCGAAGCCGTCCACACAGAGCAAGAGGGCCGCGCGGGCGGCGCACGCCGCCACCCGCTGCAGCGTCGCTGTGACCAGGGCGCCATCGCGTGTCGGGCTAAGGTCCCCCCCCAGCCACAACCGCGTGGGGACGGCCAGCGCCATCGCTTGCCAGATGCGCCCCCGGCGCACCTTCACGCAGATCTCGTCGACCTGCACCTGCCCCAGGTCGACCTGCCCCGTTTCCACCACCGACGTATGCACCCGCGCGGCGTGTCCGCCCGCCCGGTGTAGCCACGCCGCCACCGTGCGCTCATCGAGGCCGAAAGCAGCCACGATGGCCTGGGTCGGGCAACCGTGGCACAGCAGCGTCACGACCACCACCATCAACTCCACCGAGTGATGCAGCCGGTAGAGGGCCGTCCCCCGCGTCGCCGCGAAGGTCTTGCCGCAGGTCGTACAGCGATAGCGCTGCTTCTTCTGACTATGGACGCCAATGTTCCCTCGCCCCTGCTGTCCCTTGTCAGAACAGGCTGGGTTCGGGCAGAATACGCTATGCGGGTCCATGGGGTGCGCGCTCCTGGTCGTGTGAGCGAGACACGACTAACTGCAGCATGCCGCATGCGACCCGTTCCTGTCACTATCGGCCTTCCTCCACGCTTTAGTGGGGTGCTACCCAGAGGTGAGTGTTCGCCCAAATGCGGTCAATCTGATTAGACCAAAATGCTCATGAATAATTCAGGCTAGCGATCACGATACAGTGGTATGTGCAATGCACCCACTGTATCCCAGCGATTCTGCGCGCTTACCTGACAGCAGCCCTCCAGCAGTCCGTTTTCTGTGCCTTCTCGAATGCATGATAAGCCCGATTATCCTGCGTTGACGGCCGCATGGCCGTCCCTTATACTGGGACGGGCAACAGTGATCGACGCGGACGAGGGGAAGGGAACTACGACGATGTACGAGGGGCAGAAACTGGAAGAGGCGCGTTATCACTACGAGCGGATGGTCGCGGAAGCAGCACAGGGTGATCGCGCCGGCTTCAACCACAGCCTCAACGCTTTCCTCGCGTCGGCGCGATCGGTCCTCCAATATGCCTTGAAAGAGGCGAAGGCGACGCATGGCGCTTGCGGGCAGCGATGGTATGATGCTGCTGTGACGGCGTCTACGGTCTTGAAATTCTTTAAGGATAAACGCGATCTCACGATCCACGAGAAGCCGGTGAGGCCCCTCGCCAGGCACGCCATTGCCCTCGGGGCGTCCGTCTCACCCGCCGCCTCGATCGAGTTCGTCGTCCGCGACAAAGATGGCAACGTGAAGCAGCGGGGCGGATCGTCGGCGGCGCAAGCGGCCACGCAGGAGCCCGCGTTATCGGCTTATGGCAGGGCGTATCACTTCGACGACTGGGGCGGAAAAGATGATGACGATGTTCCGAAGCTCTGCGACAAGTACCTCCATCAATTAGAGGCCCTCGTGCGGGATGGTATCCAGCGAGACTACCTTACGGTGGTGGTCGAGTAATGCCCGGAAGCGCTATCGTGGATTGTGCGCAGGCCCTTGACGGCGGGGAGGAGGTTGCGAGCGTGGAAGTTGATTGTGCGACAAACCCTCCCGCTATACTGACGCGCCAGGCGACATCGGACGCGCACCTGATTGACCTCTGGCTGCACAATCGTAGCGATCACACCCGACGCGCCTACCGCGCCGACGCCGACCGCTTCCTCCTCCAGGTCGGCCATCCCTTGCAGGCCGTCACACTCGGCGAGCTGCAAGACTTCGCCGACAGCCTCGCTGGGCTCAAGGCCAGCTCGCGCGTGCGGACCCTGGCGGCCGTCAAGAGCCTGCTCGCCTTCGGCCACCGCCTCGGCTACCTGCCCTTCGACGTGGGCCGCGCCCTCAAGCTCCCCGCGCGGCGGGAGGGTCTGGCCGCCCGCATCCTGGAGGAGACCGACGTGCAGCGCATGCTCGCCCTGGAAACGCACCCGCGCAACCGGGTCCTGCTACGCCTGCTCTACGCCAGCGGCATCCGCGTGGCCGAACTCTGCGCTCTGCGCTGGCGCGATGTACGGCCGCGCGCGGACGGCGCCGGGCAGATCGCCGTGTGGGGCAAGGGCGCCAAGGAGCGCGCCATCCTGCTGCCGGCGGCGGTCTATCAGGACCTCCTGGCGCTGCACGAGCGGGACGCGCGAGCTGGGGGGGCGTCGGAGGACGCGCCGGTGTTCTGCTCACGCAAGGGTGGCGGGCCGCTCGACACGAGTCAGGTCCTGCGCGTTGTGCGCGCCGCCGCCACGCGCGCCGGGATCGCGGCCAAGGTGTCCCCGCACTGGCTCCGGCACAGCCACGCCACCCATGCCCTCGAACGTCAGGCGCCGATCCACCTCGTCGCCGCGACCCTCGGCCACAGCTCCGTCGCCACCACCGGCAAGTACCTCCACGCCCGCCCGTCCGACTCCTCCGCCCGCTATCTGGTTGTGTGAAAGGCCAGCGACGAGACCTCTAGCAATTCGCGGACGTAACTGTGCCAGGTTGTGTTTGGAGAGTGCGTACTTGACGTTGGCAGCAAGCTCAATACGTGATCATTTTCTAAGCCTGAACCACTTGACGCGCCGTTTTCAATGTCAAGCTTGTATCACCTGTGCCTGTGGTGTAGCTCAAGCTACAAAATGACAGGGATGCATTCGGGGCACAAGTCGTTAGACATGATGCAGGTTTCGGCGCTACCGCGCACAGGTGAAAACTATGAGAATCACTAAACGTCTTATCGAGAATTCAGCGGCATGTGCTCTACTCTTAGTAACAGTTGTAACACTACTATTTAGCGTAACAAACACGCTAAGCGTATGGAATGGGTGGTTTAAAGATAATGAAATCTCCTTCATTCTTATTGTCCTGTCACTTCTTGGGCTAACTAGTACACTTCCGCAGGTTTTGGATATTTTGACTAGCCACGATAACTTTATCGTGTACGATGAGCAAGAAAGGGCAAATGCGTTTATCGAATCCTATATCAAAGGCAAGGGCGTGCATAAAGCGGTGCTAATACAACACAGTTGTCGTTCAGCCGATAAGCTGCTGCATGCGCTCTTAAGAGAAGGAGCACAAGTTGTGCTCTATATGCAGGACGAAGCGACAGCGAAATCATTGAAGATGTATGAGCAGGAAGATCGGATAAAGGGAATGTGCAGGGACTTCGAAGGTGAGATAAATAAAAAGATGCTGCAAGAATTGACCGTCTACAAGTATAGTGCCCCATCCTCTATAAGCGGTGTGTGGATAGAAATGAAGAGGGGTATGAGCACGAGAGCGACGCGGAGGATCAATGAAGAGATACTAATGATGGGCTGGTACACCTATGAGTATATGGACCCTACTAATACACATGCAGACTACGAAAAGGATAAGTACCAATTGTCCGGCCATGATGTACCGACAACGATAGCTTGGCAGGGTACCTCGCAATTCGACGCACTAATAAAAACATTCCGCACAATAGCAAAAAACTATGAGATAAACGCAAAACTATATCGGAAGCAAGGCAAATTAGCAGAGGTTAAACCGGCCTTGCCCTAAAAGTACATGCGTTCTAACTTTTTCCGAATGATATCCACCAAGACAGCGTGTGTGGCATGACATTCGGGTTGATCAAGAGCGACCGACAATTATTCTACCGTGACCGACTTTATGGGCAAAGCCAGGTTAAACCTTAAATAACGTAATACAAAGTGACGCGATTCGTGTGAGCCATCACCATCATGGGCTAGTGGTGCAGCAAATGGCCGGTCACGCTTCCCCGCTCACCACCATTCGCTACGACCGCCGCAGCGACGAGGCCCGCCGCGAGGCCGTCGAGCACCTCCACTTCCCCTACACACGCCCGCCACGGCGGGGCAACCCATGACGCAGGATGCAGCTACGACCGTGAGCCGTTCTTTCCCGCGTGCCTGCGTGTGTACGCGCCTGCGTGTGTACGTGCCTGCGTGTGTACGCGCCTGCGTGTGTACGCGCCTGCGTGTGTACGCGCCTGCGTGTGTACGCGCCTGCGTGTGTACGCGCCTGCGTGTGTACGCGCCTGCGTGTGTACGTGCCTGCGTGTGTATAATATTATTTACCGGACGAGTTGGGCGCTTCCTTCTGTTCCAGCGTACGGCCATACTCCTGCAACCAGGCTAACGCCGCCTCGTACTGCTCAATCCTCAAGTTCTTGTAGCTCGACACACGGAAGCGCCGATGAAGCTCGCCGAAGAGGGAGGCGTAATAATTTGTCTGTGCTTGACCGCCCGCTGTAGTCTGGCGCGTCAGCTCGTGCGCGACCGTCTTGACCATGTTCTGCAGCTCGGCCGCCTGCTCGTCGGTGATAGCGTTGCCTGGATCGAGACGGGCCTTGAGCGCCTTGACCTCTCGGACGGTCGCGCCCACGACCGCCGCCGCCTTGTTCAGCCGCTCATCCTGGGCGGTGAGGCGCTCGTCATGCACATCTAGGCGTTGCTCTTGGAGCGCCAAAGAACCACGGACCTCGATCATCTCGTGCGCGTGCTGTTCCTGAAAAGCTAGTTGCTGGCGTGCGAGTGTGACGAGGGCAAGGCCGAACTGTTCAACCTGCTCTAGGGAGAGGGTGTTGGGGTCGGGCATTGTTGCCACGGGTCCGGTAGTCGAGGCCATCCCTTGTCCGACGCCGGTCTCCGCTGCGAATGCCTCCCACACGCGCTGGCGAACCCAACGCTTATACACGCGCAACCGATCACGGACATCCTCCCTGACGCGGTTTGGCTCAAGTCCTGCCAGCCATAAAGGGACGCTCTCCAGATGGAGACACTGCATGACCTGCGTGCCACCGAGGGTCGTGATACGCAGTGCACGCAGCCCTTCCGCCATGACGTCATCCCTCTTGATGCGCGCGACCTGCCCATACGACTTGATCCCAAGGGCATCGCACAATGGCCGGAGCGGCACGTACACATCCCGATCGACGCGCGCCGCTAGGACCTCCTCGCCCTCGATGACGAGGATCTGGCGTTGCTCCACGGGGACGAGTGCGGTCGCGACCTCGTCGCCGAGCAGGCCGTCTATGTCATCGCCCTTTGTCTTTTTCGTCGCCATACATCCTCTTCCTGCAAGGGGCACACATGATGTGTACCCCTTGCACCCCAGAGCGCACATCACCTGTGCCCCTACGCACCATCTTGACGCGGCGGCGTCTCGGCTTGCTGGAGGAGCAGCCGCGTCACCTGATCCGGGTCTTTCTCAAACTCATCGAGTAGGTTGTCGAGCGCGAGGCGCACGAACTGCGATTTGCTGATGCGCCGCCGTGGTCGCCGGCGTGATCGCCGTAGCGTTTCCCACACTTGATCGAGGCGGTCGAGTTGCTCCTCGCTAAAGTAGAACGTGAACTTGAGTGAGCGGTCTAAAGTGCGTGTAGGCGTGTCTACATGTATACCCGTTTGCTTGTCCACTTGTATACGTGTAGGCGTGTCTACTTGCTCATGCATCACGTCTTCCGTCGGTAGCTGCATACCCGTTTGATTTGGTGTTACCCGCGCGCCACTCGCAGCCGCAGGCTCATCCTTTGTATCGGTACGGGCAAGCAGCGGGTTATGGGCCAGGCCTGTGGTTTTCCTACCGCTCATCGCTGATGACCTCCTCTGTGAGGGCAAGGTACGCTTGAGCTGCCTTGCTCTGCGGAGCGTGGACGACGACGCTGAACGAGTTGCTATGCGCCTCCTCGACATCCTTGTTTCGTGGAATGATGCTCTTGAAAAGGCGGTCGCCGAAGTGCATTCCCAACGCATCGAGCGTGTCCTTGGCCACGCGTGTGTGATCGTAGAGCGTCGCAATTGCCCCCGTGATCGTAAGGTCGTCGAGTTCGAGGTTTTCCTTGAGCTGCGCGATCGTGTCCTCTAGCAGAGTGATCCCCAACAGGCCAAAAGTACCGACACCCACGGGGATAAATACTTCGGATGCGGTGGTGAGGCTGTTGACGGTAAGCAGGCCAAGAGACGGCGGAGTGTCAATCAGAATGTAGTCGTAGCCATCGACCGCGCGTAGCTTGCGCGACAGCAGCTTTTCCCGGCCCGGTACGCCGGCAAGGGCCAAATCAGCGGCGGACAGGGTAAGGGTGCTCGGCACCAGATCGACGCCCTCAGTCCGGGTCGGTGTTATAACTCTGGGTATTTCCGAAGATCGCTCGATAAGGACGTCGGCGAGTGTTAGGTCCGGCGGTTCGGGGCCGAGCAACGAGAAGGTTGCGTTGGCCTGGGGGTCCGCGTCGATGACCAGAACGCGCCTGTTACTAGCGGCCAAGCCAGCAGCCAAGTTGACGGCAGTTGTCGTTTTTCCGACGCCACCCTTATTGTTAGTGATCGCGATGACACGTTTTTTCATGGCACCTGTAGGGACGTAGACACGTACACAGGTACACACGTATACATGTGTACCTGCTTAGTCTAAGTGACGCTGAGTCGATGCGTCAAGAGACTTGTTTGACGCGTAACTGCGGGTAGGTATGTGTACGTGCCTACGGGTACGCACACATACTTGTATACACGCAGACGTGTGTACGTGTCTACACGTATATTAGGGTAAAAAGGGGCATATCCACGCTATTTCACACACGCGCGCTCATCCATAGCCACTAGCCGGGCACGGCCATGTACGGTAAGATAGGCTATTATTCGGGTGTGCCTAGTTTCATGAGCGTGAAAAAAACATTGCGCCCGCGAACTGGATGCGCTATTATTGCAACTATGCGGAGGATAGACCTACTGACCTAACCCACTCGTGCTACATGCACGAAGCCCACCAGGTTTCCCCGATGGGCCACGTCTACCACCTATATTAGGTGCGGTTCTGGTGCAATTGTTTAGAAGACGATCACCAGGCCGCTAGATCCGATCCAGGAATCCCATCGGAGGTACCAACTCCAAAACGGGTCTCCTGGCTCACAGGGAAGCTTTACGCTTTCAAGGAGTACCTATGAGCAATCATACGGGAACAGTGTCTGTATGTCAACCACACGCCCACAATCCCAGGCCGGACAGGACACCACCGCCACCGACCACATCACCCGACAGCATCGACCGACGCCTGGTCCAGCGTTACGGCATGCTGCTACTTGCGGGAGGCTATACGGCGCTGCCGACGTACGCGTGGGTCTACTACGCGCGGCTCGACGTGAGCGAGGCCGAGATGGTCCTCATCGCGCAGCTCTGCACCTATTGGTGGTCCACGCGCGACCCATTCCCCGGCGAGGCGGCCCTGGCGGCGCGCATGGGCAAGACGGTGCGCACGATCCAGGGCTACCTGCGTTCGTTAGAGGCGAAGGGGTTACTGCACATACATACTCGGCTATCCACGAACGGTCAGCAGTCCACGAACGCCTACGACCTGCGCCCGTTCTTCGCGGCCGTCGAAGGACTCGCCCGGCTCGACGGCCTTCTTCCCGACGACGATGCGACGTCGGCGACGCCCGCCCCGAGTCCGCGCGCCGGCAACAGCGCGGGCGACAATGATGCGTGTAATAAACAGCCATGTGACCAGAACCCGGTCAGTAACCAGGACGCGGAACGGGAACTGCTATGTGCAGGTGCGACGAGTTGTGGAACGGAAAACCAGCCTAAGGACCCTGTCATCCCGACCATAGGGGAGGGTGAAGGATCACGCCGGGGGGGGGTGAAGGATTCTTCACCCCAAGTAAACCGAATCGAAATAAAAACATTCGATTACGATTCGATACCCCCTACCCCCGTTAGCGTATTATCAGAGCCGACGGCGACCGATGACCCCAACGGCCAGGCGCTCGCCGACGAGATCGTGATCCTAAGCGCCGAGTTGGGGGACGACGCCCCCACGTCCAGCGTTACCCGCGCCAGCAACCTGCGCCGTGACGCTGGCGTGTCCCTCGATCGGTTCCTGCGCCTGCTCGACGAGGCGGCTGCCCGGACTCGCGACCGCCACGCGAGCATCGTCAAGCGGCGGCGCGACGACCAAGCCCCGAACGGGATGCCCTACCTGTTCGCCGTCCTGACCGACCTGCTGCGCCCCGCGTCGCCCCAAACACGCGACATTGACCCGGACACGGATCGGCGGCGGACTGGGCCGCCCGGTCATCGTCGACGCCGGCGTGCTGAAGGCAGCGGCGAGCCCGTCAGCTCCTACGCCGCGTGGTCCGATAGTCCTGAGCGGCTGCCCATCGTCGAGGAGCATCCGATGTGGCGCGCCGCCCTTGACGAGCTGGCTCAGGTGCTCACCGTCGAAAACTTCAACGCCTGGCTGGCCACGACGCGCGTGGTGGGCCAGGAGGGGGAGGTGCTGCGCATCGCCGTCCCCGCGGCTTTCAACAAGACTTGGCTAGAGCAGAAGCTACATGGCAAGGTCATGGGTGTGCTGCGCAAGATTGACTACGACGCCCTGCACGCCGGGCGCGTTGAACGCGTCGAGTACGTTGTCGAGGAGGCTGTAGCATGATTCAGACGCGCGGCTTGACCCGGACGATCAGGCCGCTCACAACCGAGGCAATTATATTGTCGTAGGCGTGGACAATTCTCTCGTCACTCGTCGCCTCTAGGGTGTAGTTGCGGAAGACGTGCATCGCCAATGCCTTGACTTCCATCTGGGCAAAGCCCATGCCGATGCATACGCGCGGACCTCCGCCGAACGTGACCAATCCGTACGGCGTCCGTTTGTCCTCCTCGTGGGGCGGCGCGAAGCGGTCGGGGTCGAACACGTCGGGGTTGGCGAAGACGTGGGGGAGGCGGTGGCAGGCCACCAGCGAGAGGAGGACATGCACGCCGGCAGGGATGGTGTAGCCTCCGAACACGACGTCTTTCACAACGCCGCGCGGTGCGTTGGCGACGGGCGAGCGCAGCCGGCCCGCCTCGTCCACGGCATAACCTAGCTCCCGCGCTGCCTTGATCGCTTTAAGGGTAATTGACCCATCGGTCTCTGCCAACACAGCATCCATCTCAGCGTGGACGCGCCGCAGATAATCAGGGTGCGTCGCCAGCAGGTATAACAGCCAGGCGCTTAACGCCGTCGTCGTTTCGTGCCCCGCCACCAGCAAGATATGGAGTTGGCCGAGCAATTGCGCATCGTCAAAGGGCTGGCCGGCGTCGTCGCGGGCCTGCACCAAGAGCCCAAGAATATTATCGCTCGGTACCCGACGTCGTTGTGCGATCCGCTCCAGCAGCATCCCGTTCATCTCGTCGCGCACCCGCGCCATGCGGACGATGAACTCGTGCCGCGTTTCCACCATCATGGGATCGGGGCGCAACAGCATGTAGAACAGTTCCCGCAGGTGGTCAACCGCCGGGCCTGGCTCGAACCCAACCAGGGCTTCCGCGGCCACGTCGAAGGTAATCTTACGAGCCTCCTGATACAGGTCTACCTCGTCGTGCGCGACCCAATCGCGCGTGCGGTCCGTGATGACCCGCTCCATGATTGGCAGGTACGCGTTCATGTAGGCGACGGCGAAAGCAGGGCTCATCATTTTGCGCTCGCGCGCGTGCTCCGGGTCGTCCGTGTTGAGCAATCCCTTCTCGAACACGCCGGCGAACATGGGGGACCACCCCGCATCGTGGCTGAAATGGTCGCGGTGCGCGTGCATCACAAAGCGGTTTGCCTCCGGGCCGACCATGAACACGACCCACTCCCCGTAGAAGGTCTGCACTTTCGAGGGCACCTGCCACTTGAACACAGGGCCATGTTCCAGGGCCATGCGCGCCAGGTATGAGGGCATATCGACGAGATAGTTGTGCGGGGGCGTGATCGTGGGTATATCGTCGAACCCTTTCGCCGCCTCGTCGGTCTCAATCTTTTCTATCATCTGTGCATTCCTATCCTTCGCGGTGGTTCCGCCACCGGTAGATCGGGCATAGGCGCATCCTCACCAGCCACCGCCTCGACGGCCGGCGTGTCCATGCCCATATCGCGCAGCATCTGCCCTTTCTCTATCATGCGCTGTGCCATCTCCTTCTGGTACGCCGTCACATAGCTGTATGGTTGATCGTACCTCTCAAGGACCCTAGCCAATACACACGCTACTCGGCGATGCCGTTCCTCGGGCTGCCGTCGCAGGGGGACACCGAAACGCTCGGCCCCGAGAGCGAGGGCAAGAACTAAGTTGGCTTCCGCGTAGTGGTAAAGATCGCGTTCGGATAGCTTCGCGAAGTGTCGCGTCCCTGCGGCGAGCTCGCCGTCGGCGTCGAGTGCGTCGGGATCGAGTCCCTGCTCGCCACGCTTGCGTAGGCGATAGATATGGTCCGGGTGCAACGTGAGGGTCCGCGCGGCCGTGAGACCAAGCTCGCGGTCTTCGTCGTCTAGCCCCTCCTTGGCGCTCTCATCTTTCATATCGCGCTCAACGGCGGGATCAGCGTACAGGATGATCGGGATGAGCTTGCTGTCTACGCGCGTGCTCAGGTCCCGCACATCGGCGCGTACCCTCTCCCAATCGGCCCTTTCCTCCGCAAGCGCTGCCCTCGCCCGCTCAAGTTCCGCTGTCGCCCGCCTGATCTCCGTCAAGCGTGCGGGCGCGTACCTGACGTCTCGACCCACACGCCAGACCGGCCGCGCGGTCAGATTAATGAGATACACCACCACGAAGGCCCCGATGCATGCGATCAGGCCCATGAATGAAATCTCCGGCAGCAGGGCTATGATGTGGCCTGTGCGCCCGGCATGATCCGCGACGGCCTCCACCATGTCGATGACGCCTATGACGAACGACCCCACGAAAATGAGGCTCATCGTTGTCACTGGCGTCAGTAGCTCTTTCCACTGTCGCGCCCTGTAACTTTCAAGGGCGACGTAGAGGTACAGGTAGACGGCGACAGCCGAGTACCACATGATCGTCACCCCGCGCGCTATGCTCATCGCCAGCACAATGTCGGGTCGGCCGTGGTAGCCGTGATAGAACAGGGTTTCCAGGTTCGCGACGTTGCTACGGTGTGCCAACCCCCAGAAGAGCGCGTATAACCCCGTAGAGAGTGTCACCGGCCAGACGAGGAGTCGTTGCCGCTTGCGGTCCCAGCGGCCGATGCCATAGGCCACGGCGACGATGTGCAGCATCGCGCCGGCCGTGATGGTCGTCCGAGAGATGAAAAAAGCGACGCCGACACCGTGGACCGCATGATCAAAGGCCAGTCCATAGGAATCGGGCCAGAGGCAGAACGCCACCAAGCAGAGCGCGGCCGCACACGCATTCAGGATAGTCACGGTCGTCCGCTTATGGATCAGAGGTGTGAGACATGTGGCAAACAGCGCGACGCCGAACGCGGGCAAGGCGAGATTTATCATTGGCTGCCACCGCCCATGATGCTCCAGAAGCGCCGTCGTAGCGGGCGGCGGTTGGCTTTCGCGGCCGCATAGCTCGTCTCAAGGAGCCACTCGATCGCGCGCGCAATTTCTTCGGCCTCGACGTCCTCTGGTATCACCGCCTCGTAGTTGTAGAACTGAGGTCCTGTATCGCAGTGGGCGCGCAGGACGTGGCCTAGCTCGTGGCCAAGACTGTGGATGAGTAGTCGTCGTGGGGCATTAAGCCTGAGTGCGATGACATACTTTTTGTGCGAACGGTAACAAGCCCCATAGAGTTGGCTTCCTTCCCAATCGCGCCTAACTATTTCGAGTGTGCAATCTAGGTACGTCTCGATGGCTAGGAGCAGCAGGTCGAGGTCGAGGGGTAAGGGCACCCCCATTCGCTCACAGACGCTGAGGAGCCAGCCGCGGTAGTCGTCGATCACGGCTAAATCTTGAGCCCGATCCCTCCCCGTAGCACGTCTGCCTATGCGCCGGGCCACGGTAGGATCGGACGTGGACCGGAAGGGGTGATGCACCCATGCGTATAACAGCCATGTGTATAGACGTCGAAGGTCGATCATCGCCATTGCTACCCTTACTGTTGCCTCGGGCGCTCCTCTTTCGATTCATCCACTATATTTTTGAGACGTTCAATAGAGTCCATCAGCTCTAGCAACATCTCACGTTCGACCTCGCTGTAGGCACCCGCGCGCAACAGGATATTAGCCATGGAGGGTTGAGTGAGAGCTTCCCGGAACGCCGTTTGTATGGCGGCGCTCTCCTCCGGCAGAGGATTAAAAAAATATGATGGAGGCACCTCGAAGAACTGCGCTAGAAGCTCGATGAACTCCTTTGGCGGATTGTCTTTGCGCCCCCGCCGCGCCTCGCTCAAAAACCCGATAGAGATGCCCGTGCTATCGGCAACCTCACGTAGTGTGTAGCGCCTCTTCCGGCCATTCTCCGTCTTCAGTTTTGTAGCGAAGAGGTGATTAAGCTGCTCACCAAACGATGGCTGATCGCCAGGGTTCCCAGGGTTGGCCCCGCTAGACACCATGTGGTGGCCTTGACACTACTCCCACCTAGCCCCTATGCTAAGAATAACATTTCATGTTAATGAAAATAGCAGTGCCAATTTCATATAAATGAAACGTTATTCGGTCTCTTGTTTAGAACACCGTAGCACGCCCCCGTGCCCAAAAGCAAGGAAACGGCGCGATACATAGTTTACATCACCCCGCTTTCACCAAATTGGAGGGGAGGGAGACGAGATGGCTACGCAACAGACAGCATTTGGCGCTTTGCTCAAAGATTTTCGTCGTCGCGCTGGCTTGACACAGGAAGCATTGGCCGAGCGTGCCGACGTGAGTTCTCAAACGATCACGAAGCTGGAGCGTGGCGTCTATCGCACACCACGCATGGATACTGTAGAACTACTAGCGGGTGCGCTCGGCCTCTCTACCGAAGAACATGAGGGCTTGGTGGTGTCCGCTCGACACCCCATGCGGCCTCAGAGTGAGCAACCAGTCCCCCTCGCTTCTGTACCACCCCAACTGGGCGCGTTCATCCAAGCACTGAACGACTTGCACGCGCGCCAGGCGGCGACCCTCATCGACGTCTTCGTGTCCGCGCGCGTGGATACCAACATGCATACGCAAGCGGCTCGTTAGCGAGCGATCACTTCTCCTATCAGCACAGAGGGGGCGAGCGTGATGTAACACGCTCGCCCCCTTTGTGCTGACAGGAGAAGTGATCGCTCGCTAACGAGCCGCTTGCATACGCATGTCGGTATCCACGCACGCGGACACGAAGACGTCGATGAGGGTCGCCGCCTGGCGCGCGTGCAAGTCGTTGAGTGCTTGGATGAACGCGCCCAGTTGGGGTGGTACAGAAGCGAGTGGGACTGGTTGCTCACTCCGAGGCCGCATGGGGTGTCGAGCGGACACCACCAAGCCCTCATGTTCTTCGGTGGAGAGGCCGAGCGCGGCCGCCAGTAGCTCTACAGTATCCATGCGTGGTGTGCGATAGACGCCACGCTCCAGCTTCGTGATCGTTTGAGCACTCACGTCGGCACGCTCGGCCAAGGCTTCCTGTGTTAAGCCGGCGCGACGACGAAAATCTTTGAGCAAAGTGCCGAATGCTGTCTGTTGCGTAGCCATCTCGTCTCCTTCCCCTCCAACTTGGTGAAAGCGGGGTGATATAAATTATGTGTCGCGCCGTCTCCTTGCTTTTGGGCATGGGGGCGTGCTACGTTGTTCTCAGCAAGAGACCGAACAACGTTTCATGTCAATGAAATTTCATTATATCATTTTCATTGACATGAAACGTTGTTCTTAGCATAGGGACTGGGTGGGAGTAGTGTCAAGGCCGCCACATGGTGTCTAGCGGGGCCAACCCTGGGAACCCTGGCGATCAGCCATCATTTGGTGAGCAGCTTAATCACCTCTTCGCTACAAAACTAAAGACAGAGAATGGCCGGAAGAGGCGCTACACACTACGTGAAGTTGCCGATAGCACGGGCATCTCTATCGGGTTTTTGAGCGAGGCGCGACGAGGGCGCAAAGACAATCCGCCAAAGGAGTTCATCGAGCTTCTGGCGCGGTTCTTCGAGGTGCCTCCATCATATTTTTTCAATCCGCT
>JAABUZ0100006378.1_pt1 | contig 14772 bp, 12 predicted proteins | sample 5562091 | NCBI WGS metagenome assembly JAABUZ01 (sample SAMN12813069, study PRJNA571459) | rock metagenome | isolation source: Antarctica rocks | place: Antarctica: Victoria Land, Linnaeus Terrace sud | collected 2015-12-21 | reverse complement strand
GAGGCGGCGGAAAGATTCGAGTAAAAAAGTCCTTCCGGGCTCGAAAAGGAAGCGATAAATGCCGGGAGCGGGGCCGCCTTCGAAGCAGTAAGTGTAAGGCTCCAGAAAGCCTCGTTCCAGGTAAGAATGACCGCGAGCAGACTGGTCGAAACGATGCCCGGCATGGAGAGCGGCAGCAGCAGGTTGTAGAGCTCGCGGAGCGGGCCCGCGCCATCCATGCGCGCTGCCTCGAGCACCTCGCGCGGTACCTCCTTGAAGAAGGTATAGAGCATCCAGATCACGATAGGCAGATTCGCCAGCGCGTCCACCAGCAGAAGGCCCGTGCGCGTGTCGAGCAGCCCCAGGTCGCGGAAGATGAGATAGATGGGCACAAGCACGCCGACCGACGGCATCATCTTGGTGGAGAGCATCCACAGCAGCGTCCCTCGCGTGCGGCGCGTGGGCATGAATGCCATGGCGTAAGCGGAAGGAATTCCCAACACCAGCGCCAGCAGCGTCGAACCGAGCGAGACGAAAACGCTGTTCCAGGCAAAGTGCAGATAATGCGCCTGCGCCTGCACGGCGACGTAGCTGTTAAGCGTGGGATGAAAGAAGAGTTGAGGCACGCGCGAGATGGCTTCAGTTTCCGTCTTGAAGCTGGTCAGGACCATCCAGAAGACGGGAAACGCGAGAACGATCGCAACGGTCCAGCCAAGAAGCGTCATGCGCAACTTGCGCAGCAAGTTATGAGAGCTCATGCTTCCGTCCTCCTTCGTAGAAACTACGCATCGAGGTTGCGCGCAAACGAGCGCAGCAAAAAAAAGGCAAGGACGTTTGCGAGCACGATGGCGAGCAGCCCAGCGACCGATGCGCCACCAATGTCGTACTCCATCAGGACATAGCGATAGATGAGAAAGGAGAGATTGGTGGAGGCAAAGCCGGGACCGCCCGAGCTTGTGACGTAGATCTCCGCGAAGATGCCGAGGATAAAAATCGTTTCAATCATGGTAGTGGCCGCCACGGCTCGTCCGAGGTGCGGCCAGATAATGTACCGAAACATGGCGATGGGGCCAGCACCGTCCATGCGCGCAGCCTCCTGACGCTCAGGATCGAGTGACTGGACGGCAGTCAGCAAGGTCAGTACAGCAAAGGGAAGCCACTCCCAGGAGACGATCAGGATGATAGACGTGAGCGGTGCGACGGCGAACCAATCGATCGGCCTAAGGCCTACGGACCGCATCAGGAAGGCCAGCAAGCCGTTGTCCGGATGCATCATCATGTTCTTCCACACCAGAGCGCTGACCGTGGGCATCACGAAGAAGGGAGCCAGCACCAACACTCTCACAACGCTTCGACCGAAGAACTCCTGGTCAAGCAGAACGGCAATCAGCGTACCCAGGCCGATGGTGATGACCAGCACGGCAACCAGTAGAAACGCGGTGTTCCAGATGGCGGTGAGCAGACCGGGATCGCTGAACAGGTAAGTGTAGTTGCCCAGCCTGTCGAAACCGTTCCGGCCCGGGTCCATCAGGTTATAGCGCTGGAACGAAAACCAGAGCGTCATCAGCAGCGGAACGACAGACCAGATGAGGAGTACCGTGATCGCGGGCAGATTCAGCGACAGGCCGCGCACGCGATTCGAGCTCCGGGCCGGTCTGGACAGAGGCGCTACGTCGTTGGAAGTGGTCGGTGTCATCGGCTACTGTGCGACCCCCATGCGCTGGATCACGCGCTCCGTCGCCGCCTGCGCCTTGTGCAAAGCTTCATCGACCGTGCTGTTGCCGACCAGAGCCCCCGCCAGAATCTGCCCAACCTGGTTGCCAATGGTGGGAAACGCAGGAATCACCACCACCTGAATGCCCGTATAGGGCACTGGATCCAGCGTCGGGTGAAGCGGGTCGGCCGCCATGATGGAGCGGTACACGAGACCGGCAAACGGCGCGGCCGCCAGATACTCCGGCTGCTCGTAGGTGGAACGGCGCGTTCCGGGGGGTACAGCGGCCCATCCGTCCGTCTGCGCAACCAGGCGGATGTACTCCCGGGAAGTGGCCCACTCGACAAACTTGATAGCTGCATCGGCATGCTTGGTCGACGAAGGAACAGCGAGCGCCCAAAACCAGAGCCACTGTGCACCACGAGGAGTCACCGCGACGGGTGCGGGTGCGAAACCAACCGTGTCCGCAACTTTGGACTGCTTCGAATTCGAGAGCGCGCCAGCGGCCACAGTGGCGTCGATCCACATGCCACACCGGCCATTCTCAAACAGCGTCAGCAACTCATTGAATCCGTTCGAACTACTCCCCGGTGGACCGTACCTCTGGAGAAGGTTGACATAGAGCGAGACAGCTTTGTGCCACTCGGCGGAATCGAGCTGCGGCTTCCAGGACTCGTCAAACCAGCGGCCGCCAAAGGTGTTTGCGACCGTTGTGACGTAGGCGATATTCTCACCCCAGCCCGGCTTCCCGCGCAGACACACCCCATATACGTCCTTGGCAGGATCATTAAGAGCCTTGGCAAAGCGCTCGATGTCCTCGTAGGTAGGCTGTGCCGGCATGGTCAGGCCCGCAGCGGCAAAGAGGTCCTTCCGGTAGTAGGTCAGGGAGCTTTCCGCATAGAACGGAAGCGCGTAGAGCCTGCCGTGGTCGGATGCTCCGTCGCGAATCGGCTTCAACAGGTCGTCCACGTCATAGCTCGGGGAAAGCTTGTCTCCAAGCGAAAGAAGCCACCCGCGTCGGCCCCATATCGGCGTCTCCAGCGGACCAATGGTGACCACATCGTATTGGCCGCCGTGCGTGGCGGCATCAGTGGTGGTCTTCTCCCGCAAAATATTTTCTTCAAGCATGACCCAGTCCAGATGGATGTCCGGATGCTGCTGCTCAAACTGCCTGGAGAGACGCTGCATCGCAATCATGTCGCCGTTATTTACAGTGGCGATGGTGAGAGTCGTTTGCGCTCGCAGGCCGGCGCCGGCCAACAAGAACGCCAGCATCAGAGCCGTTGCCGCAACCAGGCGCTCAGGCGATCGCGCGCTCACCCCTCCTCCCTTGCGCGAGCAAAGGGTTCTCCAGCAGAACGGCACATAGCCTGTCTTCAGCATGGAGCTCGATCGAAGCCGACTGCGAGGAAATAGCGTCTCAAAATAGCCACTGTGGTAGATCAGACTATAACGTGCCGCCTTCCAAAGCGCCCGCACGCCTCATTCTCTTCAAGCTCTCCCGCGCCCGGCAGCGCTCCGCCTTTGTGCCGGATCGCAGCGCCTGCTCGGCCATCTCCTCCGCAATAACCCGCAGCGACTCCTCCGCGCACGCAAGCAGGCCGAGACCTTCGATCGCCGAACACCGGACCACATTACCCTCATCCTGCCCCAGCAGCTGCATCAACCGCCCAGCCCGCAGCCGCTGCTCGTGAGTATGCGCCACACGCGCAACCACCAGCCCCAGATGCCAGCGCGTCCGCCTCTCTCCAGGATCGATCTCCGCCAGCAACCCGGCCAGCTCATCGGCATACCCCCACAGCGGCCCCGCGCCCTGCTCCGTAACCCTTCGTGCCACATCCGCCGCTCGCTTCCGCAGCTCCGCATCTGTCCCAAACATCACCGCGACCAGCGTCCGTACCGCCGCCTTCGACGTCGCCACCTCCCGCGCCACCGATCGCGCACGGCTCAGCCCCCAACCGCCCTCACCAAGCCTCCGCACCGCCCCAACCAGCCTCGCGCCCATCCCGCGCAGCATACCAGTGCCGCTCCTGTCTCTCTGTAATCCTCCAGTTGTCGCAATGACAGCAAAAAAGGCCCCGCCAGAGCGGGGCCTCTCTCAAAACACACGCATCACATGCCGCGCGAATACCGGGCCGCGTGACGACGCGATCGCAGCCGTGCCCTCGCCCGGCTGAACCCGCCAAACTGCCACTCACGCACCGGACCCACATCGACATGCACAAACTGGCTCCCCGGGTAGTACCCCACGCCGCCCGCTCCCATCGCCAGCGCCGCGTTCCGCAGCATCAACGTGGACACGCCCGGCACCCGGATGTCGATCGCCTTCGACAACATATGCTGACTATGCTCGGCAACACCCGTCACCGATGCTCGTGTCCGCAGATACTCATTGCTCTCCGGCGAACGATAGCCGCACACAATATCGATCACGCCATTCGCCCGTCCCATGCTTGCCATCAGCGAGTGCAGCAGATCGAACTCCCGCGGGTCGTAATCCGCCTCCGCCTGCGTCCGATGATCCCGTAAAAAAAGGTTCAGCTTCTCTATCGCATCCGGCAGATACAAGTTCCCCACCCGGTACACCACATCCAGGCTCTCGCCCGTGTGCAGATGATGAAGATGAAGCGCATAGCGCTGTCCAAGACCAGTCATCGCGCCCGACATCATCCCTTGCCCTGCCATCACACCCGCAGACGGCATACCTGCCGCATCGGCCCGGCTGCCGCAAATGCCCACCATCGCAACCGCCACCGCTGCTGCTGCCACCCGCTTTGTCAACTCCATCCGCATCCGCAACATCCCCCCGGTCAATCTCTAATCCACGAATGCCCAGCCCATATCGAGACCGCTGATCCCTATTCGCTGTCTCGATTCTAATCGTTCACGACGGCAAATGCGCCACCCGGAGACAACCTGCTACGTAACTTTTGTGTCATAACCGACTCCCCCCGCGCGCAATACCCGCTACGACCTGAGTCTGTGGCACCCTTAAGGTATGCACCTCTCGCCCAATGAGATCCGCGTCCTCGGCTCCTTGATCGAGAAGGAGATCACCACCCCCGAGTACTACCCGCTCTCCCGAAACGCGCTCCAGGCCGCCGCCAATCAGCGCTCCTCGCGAGATCCCGTCCTCACCCTCTCCGAAGAAGACGTTCTCGAAGCCCTGCAGTCCCTCGAAGACCGGGGCCTCGTCACCCCCAACCGCGGCAGCCGTGACACAGCAGCCGCTCGCGTCCCCAAGTACGAGCACCGCGCCCGCACCCTCCTCAACCTGCGCCGCGATGAGACCGCCCTCCTCTGTCTCCTTCTGCTGCGCGGCCCCCAAACACCCGGCGAGCTCCGCTCCCGCTCCGACCGCCTCCACACCTTCGACGACCTCGCCGCCGTCATCGCCACCCTCGACCGTCTCGCCGCGCGCCCACCCCGGACCGATGCTGACGCCCCCATCACCCCCGACACCACCGGCCCCCTCGTCACCCTCCTGCCCCGGCATCCCGGCTCCCGCGAAGCCCGCTACGCTCACCTGCTCGGCGACGATCCCATCTCTCTCCCCTCCTCGCCGGAGGCCACCACCAATGCACCGCGGCCTGATACCCTCTCAGCCATGCAAGCCGAGCTCCTTTCACTCCGTTCCGCCATCGCCGCGCTCGAAGCCCGCGTCGCCTCCCTCGAAGGGAGACGATCGAGCTCCTCTGACACAGAGTAAGCTCAGGAAACCAGCCCATGCCGGACATCCGCAGCGTCGATAACGCCTCCCCGCTCCGATCCGAGCCCGGAACTCTCGACCCTGCTGACTTCGCCTCGCTCCTCGACATCTCCCCCGATGCCGTTATCGTCTTCGACCGTGACTTCCGCATCGTCTACGCCAACAAACACGCCGTAATCATCAGCCAGCTCGGCGCAGACTTCCTCGGCAAATGCTACTGGGACCTCCGGCCCACGGTGCACGGCACTCTGCTCGAAGAGCACTTCCAGCGCTCCATGCGCGAGCGCGTCACGTCCCATTTCGAGTTCTTCTACCAGGCCCTCGACCTGTGGGTCGATGTCCAGCTCTTCCCACACGCAAACGGACTCGCCGTCTTCTACCGCGACATCACCGCCAGCAGGGCGGTCGAGGACGCCCGCGCAGCCTACGCCGCGCAGCTGCGGCTGATCTACGAAGCGACACCCGACTGCATCCTGATTGTGGACCGGAACTGGCGCTACACCTTTGCCAACCGTAACGCGATCGAGCTCCTCCACTCAGGCCCGCTCATCGGCGAGGACATGCGGGAGCTCTTTCCCCAAGCCCTCGCCGAGCCCTACCTCTCCAACTACCTCTGCACCATGGACCAGCGTGTCCCTACCGAATTCGAAACCTACTACCCCGAACCCCTGAACGCCTGGTTCCGCATCACGGTCAAGCCCTACGCCGACGACAGCATCATCCTGTTTTTTTCCGACACCACCGCTCGCAAACAAGCCGAGATCGACCGCGACCGCGCTGCGGCTGAGCTCCGGCAGGTCCTCGACCTCACCTCCGACGCTGTCATCTCGCTCGATCGCAACTACAACTTCACCTTCATCAATCGCCGCGCTTTGGAACTCGTGTCGCCGGTCGGCAACCCCCTCGGCCAGAACCTGTGGACATTCTTCCCGGGAACCGTCTACCCAGGTTCGCCCTACATCGCCAACTACCGCCGGGCCATGGAACAGGGAATCGCCGACGCCTTTGAGGCCTTCTACCCCGATCCCCTCAACCTTTGGCTCCGCATCGAGGCCCGGCCCGCGCCCGACGGCATCATCATCTTCTTTCGCGACATCACCGCCGATCGCCTCGCCCACGAAGCTCTTCGCGATAGCGAAAACCGCTACCGCATCCTCACCGACCTCAACCCGCAGTTCATCTGGATGGGCGCCGCGGATGGACGCATCAGCTACGCCAACCAGCGCTTCCTCGAGTTCATCGGTCCACAGCACGCCCCCGACGACGCCGGCAGCTGGATCAATGCCTTCGACCCCACGGACCGCCACCGCGTCCTCCGCGTCTGGGGCGCCTCCGTCGAGTCCGGCGCCGACTACGACATCGAAGCCCGCCTCATACGCAACGAGGATGGCGCCTCCCGCTGGTTCTCACTCCGCGCATCTCCCGTCCGCGATGAGAACGGAGCCGTCCTCCACTGGCTCGGCGTCGCCATCGACATCCACGACAGCCGCACCTTTGCCGCCACACTCCATCAAAAGCAGCTCGAAACCGAGCGGCAACGCGCCGAACTCGAGTCCATCTACGAGAACACACCCGTCGGCCTCGCGCTTTTCGATCCCGTCTCGTTTAAATACCTCCGCATCAACGATGAGCTCGCCCGCATGGTCGGCCTCCCGAAAGATCAGATCATCGGCCGCTCCGTCCTCGATATCGCCTCCGGCGTCGCCTCCATCGGCCAGCTCTTTCGCCAGGTCGCCACCGGAAAGCCTGTCCGCGACTACATCGTTGAAGGCGAGCTCTCTTCCAGACCCGGCGATCGCCGAACCTGGAACGTCAACTACTTCCCCGTCTACGACAAAGCCGGAAATCTAGCCGGCATCACCACCGCCTCCCTTGAAGTCACGCAGCAGAAACGAACCGAGGCCGCCCTCGTCCAAAGCGAGAAACTCGCCGCCGTCGGTCGCCTCGCCAGCTCCATCTCCCACGAGATCAACAACCCCCTCGAGGCCATCACCAACCTCCTCTATCTCGTCTCCACAGATCCTGGCCTGCCACCCGAGCTCAAGGTCTACGTCAACATGGCGCAGTCGGAGCTCTCCCGCGTCTCCCAGATCGCCACCCAGACCCTTCGCTTCCATCGCCAGGCCGTCCGCCCCACCTCCGTCACCGCCGCCCAGCTCGTCGATGCCGTCCTCAACCTCTACCAGGGACGCCTCTCCAACTCCGGCATCCAGGTAGAGACCAGTTACACCTCCGCCACCCGCATCCTCTGCTTCGAGAATGACATCCGTCAGGTGCTCAATAACCTCATCGCCAACGCCATCGACGCCATGCGCACCGGCGGCCGCCTCCTCGCCCGCGCCCACGACACCACCGACATCCCCACCGGTCGCCGCGGCGTCCGCATCACCGTCGCCGACACCGGCCACGGCATGTCCTCCGCAACCCTCAACCGCCTCTTCGAACCCTTCTTCACCACCAAAGACCTCAACGGCACCGGCCTCGGCCTCTGGATCTCCCACGGCATCATCCAGCGCCACAAAGGCCGCCTCGAGGTCCGCAGCTCCCAGCACCCCGTCCACCACGGCACCATCTTCAGCCTCTTCCTCCCCACCACACCGGACTGAACCCACCCCCCTCGCACCCACCCCCCCTCGCACCCGCGCCAGGCATGAGAAAATAGATCCCAGTACCATGCTCATCAAACCCATCGACCTCCAGGACGAGCCCCTCCATCTCGACCAAACCATCCCCGCCAACTCCCTCGAGTACACCCCCGACGTCCGCCAGATTGGCCCGCTCGCCGTCAAAGGCGAGGCTGACCTCATCATCGAGCGCCGCGGCCATAAAGAAGTCGTCGAAGATATTCGCCTGCGCGCCATCTACAACGGCGACTTCGAACTCCTCTGCGCCCGCTGCGTCGAGCCCGTCTCCAAACACCTCTCCGGCGACTTCGACCTCATCTTCCGCCCCGAAGCCGTCGACGGAGACGGGAAAGAGCGCGCCATCTCCGAAGAAGAGACCGAGATCGGGTATTATGAAAAAAGCGGGCTTCTGCTCGAAGACGTCGTGCGCGAACAGGTGCTCCTCTCCCTTCCCACACGAACGCTCTGCGAGCCGGACTGCAAGGGACTCTGCCAGCACTGTGGACAGAATCTGAATCAGGCAAAATGCCACTGCGATGACGCTCCGGCTGACCCGCGGTGGAATGCACTTGCCGGCCTGGCACAGGAGCTGACCGGCCCGGCAGGACAGACAAGCCTCGCAGGACAGATAGGCCCGGCAGGACAGATAGAAAAGACCAGCCGGTAGATCTCCACCGGCTCTCGTAACACCAAGTTTCGCCTCATCGTGCATGCGCCCGGCGCACACGCCGATAGGCTGATCGAAAGGGACACCGCAATGCCTAATCCAAAACGGCGCCACTCCAAGCGACGGACTGCCCTCCGCCGCAGCCACGACTTCCTCACACCCACCGGGACCTCCATCTGCCCCAACTGCCACGAGCGCAAACTGCCGCATTGCGTCTGCCGCAAGTGCGGCGAATACAAGGGCCGCTCCGTTCTAGCCGTAAAAGAAGCCAGCTAACGCATCCTCACAGTCCCAAGAACACCCCCAGATGCCGACTGACATCGCCGTAGACGGGATGGGCTCCGACAAGGCCCCCGAATCCGAGATTCGCGGGGCCATCGCTGCGTGCCGTCAACTCGACGTCCGCGTCCACCTCGTCGGCCTCGAAGACTGCCTGCGCCCCCTCCTTGACGCCGAACTCGCAGGCGAACAACTTCCCATCGAGATCGTCCACGCCGCCGAGTGGATCAGCATGGACGACAAGGCCGCCCAGGCCGTCCGCTCCAAACGCGACTCCTCCATGCGCGTCGGCCTCAAAATGGTCCGCGAACGCCGCGCCGCCGGCTTCTTTACCGCCGGCAATACCGGCGCCGCCATGGCCACCGCAAAGATGGTCCTCGGCATGCTCGCCGGCGTCAACCGCCCCGCACTCGCTGCCGTCCTTCCCACCACCAACGGCAACCCATCCGTCCTCCTCGATGTCGGCGCCAACGTCGACTCCGACCCCGCAGACCTCCTCCAGTTCGCCATCATGGGCGACCTCTACGCCCGCAGTGTCCTCCACATCGCCCACCCCCGCGTCGGCCTGCTCTCCATCGGCGAAGAAGACTCCAAGGGCAACGCCCAGACCAGGGAAACCCTCCCCCTTCTTCGCGCCTCCAGCCTCCACGTCATCGGCAACGTCGAAGGCCGCGACCTCTTCAACGGCCGCGCCGACGTCGTCGTCTGCGACGGCTTCGTCGGCAACGTCGCCCTCAAGGCCAGCGAAGGCCTGGCCAAACTCGTCAGCTCCTCCCTCCGCGAAAACCTGCGCTCCACCGTCACTTCGCAGATCGGCGCTCTCCTCTCCCAGAAGGCCTTCAAGTCCTGGAAGAAGCGCCTCGACTACACCGAGTACGGCGGCGCCCCCCTCCTCGGCGTCCGCGGCGTCTGCATCGTAGGCCATGGGTCGTCCAACGAAAAAGCCATCCTCAACGGCATCCGCGTCACCGCCGAGTTCGCCCAGGCCCAGGTCAACGCCGGCATCGAAGCCGCCGTAGCCTGCTCCAGCCGCCCCTAAACCTCTGACACCCACGCTCCAAGCCTAGCCACGTTCTGCCGCCGTTAAGGTTGTCATTCTGACCCTGAGCGTAATCGAAGGGGTAAGAATCCCTCGCTTGGAGCTCCACGAACAAGCACCGCCACTAACCTGGGTGCCCCACCCCTCTCGCGCAGCGAAAGAGTGGGTCTTGAGCCACCCAACCCGCGAGCGTTTCAATCAAACACGCGAGAGCCATCACCCAAACCGTAAAAAGCTCAGTAATAAAATCGCCAGCACCACCACACTGATCCCCACATACCTCCAGTCGCGCTGCACCCAAAACGCCACCACCGCAAACACCACCCGAGCCACTGGTGTCGCAATCAAAAGCAGGATCCCCACCTGGATCACCGCCGCAGGCTCCCCATGCCGCACCGCCTGCAGCAGCTCCGTCCACCTTCTCAGCGCCTCCGGCTCACTCGCAAACCTCGCATAGCTCACCCGCCCACCCCCGCCCGCCCGCAGGTACAGCACCCCTCCCACCAGCACCACCAGCGACGCCAGCAGCACACCAACCTGCAGCAGCCTCCCCATCCCGGCCTCCATCGCCGCATCGCTCAGCGCACCTCCTTTCTTTCCCGAAACGTCACCCACCGTGCCCCCTCCATCCACTCACAATCATCTCCACACCCAACGCCAGAATCACCACCGTAAATACCGTGCGCAGCAGCGACACCCGCGCCTTCACCAGGTACCGTGCCCCCAGCAGCGACCCAGCCAGCACCCCCAGCATCACCGGAAACGCCAGCCCCGGATCGATATACCCGCGATGGAGATAAATCCCCGCCGAAGCCGCCGCCGTCACCCCGATCATGAGGTTCGACGTCGTCGTCGACACCTTGAACGGCAGCCGCATCACCCGGTCCATCGCCAGCACCTTCACCGCCCCCGACCCGATCCCCAGCAAACCCGATAGCGTCCCCGCCCCAAACATCGTACAAAACCCACCCGCCACACGGTCCGACTGATACCTCTCAACCTTGCCATCGCCCGCGGGAAACGACCCCGACAAGCCCAGCCGGTCCGATCTCCGCCCAGCCGCCTCACCCAGCGCCGGCTCCACCTCCCCCGCCCGCCGGCTCTGCTGCCACGAGAGATACGCCGAGTACAGCAGCACCACCCCAAAGATCACCGTCAGCGCCCGCGTTGGCACCCGCGAGGCCAGAAACGCCCCAAACAGCGCCCCCAGCGTCGTCGCCACCTCCAGAAACATCCCGATGCGCACATTCGAAAAACCCTCGCGCACATACGCCGCCGCCGCCCCCGAACTCGTCGCAATCACCGACACCAGCGAAGCCCCGATCGCATACCGGATATCCACATGAAACATAATTGTCAGCAGCGGTGTCAGCACCACACCCCCGCCCAGCCCGGTCAGCGCACCCAGCAGCCCCGCCACAATCGATCCCAGAAACACCAGCGCCGTAAACAGGGGAAGATGCATCACTCGGACACCACCACGCGCCAAACCGCCGCCACCCCAGTGTAGAGGCCACCCCGCCACCGCGAAGGAGCGTCCTGACAAAATCTCGCTATCTGCTTTCCAGTACGCGCCAAGAGCCTCTATTCCGCAGTGTCTAAACAAATCTTGCAGAAACTCTCGCACAACCAGAGTGGCGCAATCACCCAAACCCAGGACGTACCATCAAGACACAGCAAAGGTTCCAACTCGCAACGAAAGCCCCTGAGGTACCGTCTCTTCCGCAAAGGTCCACTCCTCAAGAGAGCGGACCCCTAAGTCCAGACCTAAGTCCTTTCCTTCGAAGATTTTGACATACTTCAGTACGGAGGGGGGAACCCCGGTGCACGATCAGGCGAAACGACCCACCTACAGACACAAGGCATCCAAACCCGTATGAGCAGCCACTGGACCACAGCCGACATTCCCGACCAGACCGGCCGCCGAGCCATCATCACCGGAGGCAACAGCGGCATCGGCTACCCCGCCGCCCTCGAACTCGCACGCCACGGAGCAACAGTCGTCATCGCCTGCCGCGACCTCGCCAAAGGGGAGGCAGCCGCAGCACGCATCCGCCACGCCATTCCGCAGGCCAGCATTGAAGTCAGCGAGCTCGACCTCGCCGACCTCGCCGACGTCCAGGCCTTCGCCGACCGCGAACTCGCCCGGGACACCCCCCTCGACCTCCTTATCAACAACGCCGGCGTCTATGCCCCGCCCAAACGCCTCCAAACAAAGGACAGCTTCGAGCTCCAGTTCGGCACCAACGTCCTCGGCCACTTCGCCCTCACCGCCCACCTCCTGCCCGCGCTCCAACGCGCCGCCGCCAGCAGCCCCACCGCCCCCCGTGTCGTCTTCATCGCCTCCATCGCCCACAAGCACGCCCGCATCCGCTTCACCGACCTCCAGTACCACGGCAACTACTCGCCCACAAAGAGCTACGGCCAGTCCAAGCTCGCCGACCTCATGCTCTCCTCGGAACTCGACCGCCGCCTCCGCGCGGGAGGCGAGACGACCAGCCGCATCCTCTCCGTCGCCGCCCACCCCGGCGTCGCCAACACCAACCTCTTCCAGGCCGGCGCCTACAGCCACGCGGAGACCGTCATGCGCCGCTGGGCCGGCCATGCCATCGGCCTCCTTCTCAACTCCGATGTCGAAGGCGCCCTCCCCACCCTCTACGCCGCCACCGCACCCGGTGCCAAGAGCGGCGGCTACTACGGCCCGCAGGGCTTCGCGGAGATGCGCGGCGGAGACGTCGGCCCCGCCCGCATCGCCCACCAGGCCCGCGACACGGAAGCCGCCGCCAAACTCTGGGAGATCTGCGAAGATCTCACCCACACCCACCTGCCCTGAAGCACCGCAATCCTGGTCGCGCGAAACCCAACTCTCCAGCGATACTGACCATATGTCTCTCACCCTAGCGCGCCGGCTGTATCTCCTCACCGCCGCCGCCCTTGCCCTCTGGTCTACCCTGTCCGCCGCCGCGCAGATCGCCCCCGACCTCAAGTCCCGCATCGACGCAGCCGCCCAGAAAGTCCTCGCCGACACCGGCGTCCCCAGCGCTGAACTCGGCATCGTCCAGAACGGCCGCATCACCTACACCACCGCCTACGGCAACGCCCGCCTTCAGCCCCAACTCCCCGCCACCGCCGCTATGCACTACCCCGTCGGCTCCATCTCCAAGCAGTTCACCGCCGCCTGCGTCCTCCTCCTGGTCGAAGACGGCAAGATGAGCCTCGACGACACCGTCTCCCGCTGGTACCCCGAGCTCACCCGCGCCCACGACGTCACCGTCCGCATGCTCCTCTCGCACACCAGCGGCTACTCCGACTACGCCCCGCAGGACTACACCATCCCCGCCTGGACCAAACCCACCGACCCCATGGAGGTCGTCCGCGAGTGGGCCGGCAAACCCCTCGACTTCGAGCCCGGCACCAGGTGGCAGTACAGCAACACCAACTTCGTCCTCGCCGCCCTCATCGTCCAGAAAGCCTCCGGACAGCCCTTCTGGCAGTTCCTCTCCACCCGCGTCCTCCATCCGCTCGCCCTCAAGGACGTCCTCAACCTCGACACCGACCGCGACCGCGTCGAACCCCAAGGCTATGCACGCAACGCCCTCGCCTCTCTCCGCCCCGCCATCCTCGAAGCCCCGGGATGGTACTTCGGCGACGCCACCCTCGCCATGCCTGTCGCCGACCTCCTCACCTGGGACATCAGCATCATCGACCAAACCCTCCTCAAGCCCGCCAGCTACACGGCCCTCGAGACCGAGGTCAAGCTCAAGGACGGCGCCGGCTCCCACTACGGCCTTGCCGTCGACGTCCGCAACCGCGACGGCCATCGTGAGATCGCCCACTCCGGCGAGGTCGGCGGCTTCGTCGCCCAGAACACCGTCTACCCCGACGACAAGATCGCCATCGCCGTCCTCACCAATCAAGAGGCCAGCTCCGCAGCCAGCTCCATCGCCCGTGCCGTAGCCCCGCTCCTTCTACCCTCCGTCGGAAGCACCTCGACCACCGACGAAGCCACCACCACCCAGGCTCGCAACCTACTCACCACCCTTGCGCAAGGCAAGCTCGACCGGAGCGTCTTAACCCCCGACTGCAGCTTCTACTTCTCCCCCGAGACCATCAGTGACTTCCAAACCAGCCTCGCCCCTCTCGGCCCGATTACCACCTTCAAACCCGCCGGCTCCGCCCTCCGCGGAGGCATGACCTACCGCGGCTACACCGTCACCTACAGCTCCGGCAAGACCGTCTCGCTCTCCACCTACACCATGCCCGATGGCAAGCTCGAACAGTTCCTCGTGGAGACCACCGACTAATGCAGATCTACGACGTCGCCATCGTCGGCGCAGGTCCCGCCGGATCCACCGCCGCCCTCAAGCTCGGACAAGCCGGGCTCCGCGTCCTCCTGATCGAGAAAGCAAAATCCTTCCCCCGCGAAAAGCCCTGCGGCGGAGGCATCACCGCCCGCGCCCTCCCCCGCCTCCCGCACCTCCGCGATATCCTCGCCGGCATCTCCGTCAACACACTCTCTAAGATGTACCTCGAAAGCCCCGACGGCACCGGCATGGAGTACACCGACCCCAACGGCAGCCCCATCCTTTACCTCGTGCGCCGCATCGAGTTCGACGCCGCCCTCTTCCAACGCGCCTCCGCCGTATGCGAAGTCGCCATGGGCGCAACCGTAACCAACATGGCTACAACATACGACCCAAAGCCGGGGTGCCCCATCCATGACAGCTTCACCGTCATGGGTGGGATCGACGAACCCAACCC
>JAABUZ0100006377.1_pt1 | contig 14772 bp, 16 predicted proteins | sample 5562091 | NCBI WGS metagenome assembly JAABUZ01 (sample SAMN12813069, study PRJNA571459) | rock metagenome | isolation source: Antarctica rocks | place: Antarctica: Victoria Land, Linnaeus Terrace sud | collected 2015-12-21 | reverse complement strand
TCGAGAATGATCCGTGGATAATCGGTCTGGCGCACGTTGCCCTCCTCCACAATTCCTCGGTCGGTTATTCCCGTCAAGTCTATCATGAAAGAGTATAAGAAGTACGCAGATCGGAGCGATAGATGACACGGCAGGCGCTTGTTGAGGCGGCGCGGGGAGATCGCACGCTCGATTTGGTCATTCGTGGCGGGGAAATGGTCAATGTCTATACCGGCGAGATCGTGCGGGCAGACATCGGCATTTACGGGGATCGGATCGCCGTCGTGGATTTCGGCTGTGTGTTCGGGCTGACGGCGCGGGAGGAACTGGATGCGCGCGGCCTGATTGCCGTGCCCGGCTTCGTGGACACGCATGTCCACATCGAATCCACGATGGTCACGCCGCCAAACTTCGCGCGCGCTGTCCTCCCTTTCGGCACGACGACGGTTGTCATTGACCCGCACGAAATTGGCAATGTTACGGGGCGCGCGGGCGTCGAGTACATGCTGCGTGCCAGCGAGGGGTTGCCACTGCGAGTCTTTGTGACCGTACCGTCATCCGTCCCAGCGGTGCCACGCATCGAGACGGCGGGTGCGGCATTCGATGCCGGGGATGTGGCGGAAATGCTCGCGTGGTCACGCGTCGTCGGTGTGGCGGAACTGATGGACTATCCCGGCATCGTCCGGCAAGAGGCACGGACGGCGGCGATTGCCGAGACGGGGCTGGCGGCGGGGAAGAATCTCGAAGGGCACGCGCCGCTGCTCACCGGGCGGGAACTGGCGGCCTATCTCGCCGCCGGGGTGGATTCCGATCACGAGTCGCGCACGGCGGCGGAGATGGTTGAGAAGTTACGCCTCGGCATGTGGATTTATGGGCGCGAAAACACCTTTCGCCGCACCGCCGCCTTGCTCGCCGATGCCGTAAAGGAGATCCCGCAACCGTGGAATGTCGCAATCTGCACCGACGATATTGACCCTGCCGATCTGCTCCTGCACGGGCACATGGATCGCGGCATCCGCACCTTGCTCGATGCGGGCGTGGACCCGGCGATGGTCGTGCGCTTCGCGACGCTGAACGGCGCGGTGCGCTATGGCCTCAACGATCTTGGCGCCATCGCGCCGGGTAAACGGGCAGACATCGTGTTGGTGAAATCGTTCACCGATTTCCGAGCGAAGATTGTGCTCGCGGGTGGGCGAGTCGTCGCGCACGATGGGCAGATGGTGACAGCGTTCGCTGATCCGGTGCCGCCACCGCTCGACAATACGGTGCGCATCCAGCCGGTATCCGCTGACTCGTTCCGCTTGCGGGTTCCCGGCGATCTGCCGGACGGTGACGTGACGTTGAAGTGCATTGACCTTGACCTCGTCCGCACAACGCGGCTCGGCGACATCACACTCCCATTTTCGGGCGGCGAATGCGTGTATCCGTTGCCCGATGACGTCACGCTTCTCAGCGTCGTGCCGCGTCACGGCCAGTTGCATCCGCCGACACTCGCCCTCCTGCGCGGCCTGCCGCTACGCGATGGTGCGCTCGCGACGACGGTCGCGCACGACAGCCACAACCTGATCGTCGCGGGCCGCAACCCGGCGGACATGGCCGCTGCCGTGCGGGGAGTCGCCCGACTTGGCGGTGGCGTCGCCCTCGTGGTCGCGGGGACGATCGCCGCTACGGTACGTTTGCCTGTTGCGGGGCTGATGTCAGATCTGCCCGTGGAGGAGATCGCGGTGGAAGTGCGCGCCTTCAATGAGCAGGCGCGTGTACTCGGTCTCGGCGGGGCATCGCCGGTGCTTTCGATCTCCAGCCTCGCCCTGCCCGTCGCACCCTTCGTCCGCATCACCGATCGCGGCGTCGTGGACACGTTGACGCAGGAGTTTATTGATATGGGTATGCGGTGAACCGCTCTCTCCTCACGCGCAATCTCGGTGTTTACGGGCGAAAGGGTTGCCAACTCGCCCGGTGCGTCCACTCGAAGAGCATGTTGTCGAATGTGGTCGAATGTGGTCGAGGGGCTGCGGGTAAAGGCATTGATTGCGTGTGCGATCTCGGAGTGCCGAGGTGGTGGCAACTGCTCTACGATGAGGATCCCGCCATGCCGATGGGGTACGCCCCACTCCTGCGTCCAAGTACGCCATGCGCCATGCAGCAGACGAAAGTCACGGGCGTTATGCGTGACGAGCACCCATGTGCGGGTTGCCGCATGAAGGAGTTGTTGATAGTCGCGGGAACGATCCATCGCCTCGGCGTGCGTGTGCGTGGCGGCATGCCCCAACTCCTGAAGCATCCCTGTCAATGCGAGTGCAACGTCTTCGTCGAGATAGAAGGTCAGCGTCACGAGGCGACGTTTTGCGCGAGGCGGGCATCAATCGCCGCGTGGTGCCGCCGATAGAATGCCAGCGCCGCCTCCACGGCCTCTCGTGGCAAGCCATACGCCTCCGCCACTTCCTCAACATTGTCGGCATCTTCCGTGAGGCTGCCAATAATAGCCCAGATCGGCACCCCACGATCTTTGAGGCGATACTCGCCGAAGCCGGGGCGTACGGGATCAGGCTCGCCCGTAATTGCGGCGCTGTAGCCATCGAAGGACTTCGCGAGCCGAACGAGCCCCTTTCCCTCCAGGCGGTTAAGGAGATCGTGAACCCGCTGGAGAGCCATACTGGCACGCGCCGCAATATCTGTATCTGCCACGAAGAAGCGCGAATCGGGCTGCATCGCGCTAATCGTTGTCAATAGCGCGCTCTCCTCATCGGTGATCTCCGCATTGAGGGTGAGTCGTCCCTCACCCGTTAACCGGGCGGCGCGACCATCGAACGAGTTCGCGGAGCGGATCAGGCCGCGTCGCTCGAAGGCATCGAGAGAGGCTTGGATCGTCTGAAGATCAAGGCCCGTCTCATCCGCAACCTCGCTATCTGCCGCGAAGCCCACAGCGCCGGAAAGGTCTGCCACCGTCTGCAAAATTTTCCGCTCGTGATCTGAGAGTTGCATTTGGACCATCTTTGTCACCCTTCTCTTGCCTGCTGATCTGCTTCGAATCGCTGAAATCATTGTACGTCATGTGGCGTCGTAGACACGCTGACGCAGGAATTTATCGCGATGAATGTGAGATACACCGATTGACGGAGATACCTGCGGGTGCTATTGTCGCCGTATAGTAATGACTCCCCTATGGTTCTTACCGGGACACTATCCTCGGCATGGTATGGCGTAACAACGACTCGTCCGCGTGTAGGTGCGCGATCATTGGACGGTATCGTTCGGTGATGCGACTGCTGTCGCGGGCTTGTTCTCCATCGGTGCAGTACGAGAAGGGAGTAAGAAACAGGGAAGCGATCGTGATTTGCGCAAACCTCTGTGATGTCGTGATGTGTTGAACGGAGTACACCATGATATTTGCTTCATCGTCTCATCGGTCCCGTTTCACCCCGCTTGTCGCCGGTGTGGCGCTCGTGCTTCTGCTCGCAGGGTGCGGAGGCAGTGCGACGAGCACTCCCGCGAGTAGCGCCGCGAAGGGAAGCCCGGTTGCCAGTGGCGGGGGCGCCAGCGCGAGCACATTCAGCGCCGCGAAGGGGTGCAAGCATATCGCCTTCCTCTCGCCTGATACGACTGCGGGCAGCCGCTGGGAGGCGTACGATCACCCGCTGACCGAGGCATCGGTCAAGGCGGCGTTGCCCGGTGTCACCTTCGATTCAGTGAATGCGCAGAATAGCACCGAAACGCAGCTGACTCAGGCATCCAGCGAGCTGACGAAGGGCGCCTGCATGCTGATCGTCGTCGCGGTGGACAGCACGTCGGCGGCAGCCATTGTCCAGAAAGCGAAAGCGAGCAAGGTGCCGGTCATCGCGTATGACCGCCTGATCCAGGACAATGACCTCGCGTACTATGCAACGTTCGATAATGTGAAGGTCGGCGAGACGCAGGCGCAGTACATCAAGGATCATCACAAGAAGGGCGACAATGTCGCGATGATCAATGGGTCGCAGACCGACAACAACGCGTCGCTCTTCGCGCAGGGGGCGCATAACATCCTCGATCCGCTATTCGCCAGCGGTGAAATGCATAAGGTCTATGAGCAGTACACGCCGATGTGGGTAGCTGCCACCGCGCAAACGGAAATGGCCGCAGCGCTCACCGCGAACAACAACAACATCCAGGTCGCCTATGTCGCGAATGATGGGATGGCGGATGCGGCGGTCGCCGCGCTCAAGGCGCAGAGCCTTAATGGCAAAGTGCTCGTGACCGGGCAGGACGCGGAGCTCGCGGCAGTCCGCAACATCCTGACGGGCGATCAGAGTATGACGGTCTATAAGCCGATCAAGAAGTTGGCCGATTCGGTCGGCAAACTCGTTGCCGCGATGAGCAACGGCACCAGCACGTCGGAGATCGCGACCGGGCAGAGCAAGACGACCGGTGGTGCGACGGTTCCATCCATATTCAACCAAGTGATCGCCGTTGACAAGAGTAATGTCGCGACGACGGTGGTCGCGGACGGGTTCCTCACGAAGGCAGACCTGTGTAAGGATTTGCCTGCGGGCACCGGCGGACTCTGCTGAGTGATGCTGCCGCGCATGCGGACGCATAGGTGGGGTGCGCGCTCTGCGTACCCCACTTCCCTTCTGTGCGGATGAAGAGTCTGTGTGCGTCGCACGTCCCTGTTCGTTCGCCGGGTTCGCCTACGTCCGTGGAGGATCATCATGGTAGAGAGTGATACGGGCACCGCGCGCGCGCCGATACAGCCCGTCAACAGGCAGGTCGCGCGCGGGGAGCCGCGCTTGCGCGTGACCGGTATCAACAAGTCATATGGCGCGGTAGAGGCGCTCAGGGAGGTTGATTTTGAGGTGTACGCGGGCGAGGTCGTTGGGCTTGTCGGCGATAATGGTGCCGGGAAGTCTACCCTCGTCAAGACACTCGCGGGGGTAATTCAGGCCGATTCCGGCAGCATCTTTCGGGATGGCCGGGAGGTGCATATCGCCAGCCCGAACGAGGCGACACAAATGGGCATCGAGACCGTCTATCAGGACCTCGCGCTGTGCGACAATCTGGACGTCGTCGCGAACCTCTACCTCGGCCGTGAGGCGCAACAGACGGTCATTCCGGGGCTGGTGAAGCAACTGGATGAGACGCAGATGGAAGCGCGCACCAACCAGATTCTGCGCCAACTCGATGTCAAGATACCCTCCGTGCGCACAATTGTTGCGTCGCTCTCCGGCGGCCAGCGACAATCCATCGCCGTAGCAAAGACGGTCCTGCGCAACCCCGCCGTCCTTCTCCTCGATGAACCGACTGCGGCGCTCGGCGTCGTCCAGACGCGGCAAGTGCTCAATCTGATCGGTCGCCTCCGCGAGCAGGGGCTTGCAGTCGTGATGATCTCGCATAATTTGGCAGATGTCTTCGAGGTCGCGGATCGCGTCGTCGTTCTTCGGCTCGGGCGGCGCGTCGGGTCGTTCGAGATCGGGGCGACCTCCTCGGAGCAGATCGTCGCGGCAATTACCGGCGCAGAATTCGGGGGCATTACGCGCGGGGCAAACGCAACGGACGCCCCGTATGCGGGATCGGAGGTGGCGCAGTGAGCACCGAAACGCTCGATTCGCAAGAACTGCTGCCTCCGCCGCCCGGCAGGAGTCACCGTGCCCCTGGATCGCTTTCCCGGCGGTTGCGCGGTGACCTCGGGCAGATCCCCGTCGTTCTCGCGCTCGTGATCATCGCGGTCTACTTTCAGATCGCGACTAGTGGCAACTTCCTGCGCGCGCGTAACCTGACGGAGATGATTCAGGAGATCATCACGATCGGCACACTGGCGCTCGGCTCGGTGCTCGTCCTGCTGATCCGTGAGATTGATCTTTCGCTTGGCAGCGTGAGCGGGCTTGGGGCCGGAGCGATGGCGGTACTCTCGTTCGGGCACGGGTGGCCGTGGCCGCTGGCGATCCTGTCAGGACTCCTCGTCGGTGCGCTCGTTGGCGCAATCAATGGCTTCTTCATTTCGGTCGTGCGCGTGCCGGCGTTCATCGTCACGCTGGCGGCGTTGATCGGCTATCAGGGCTTGCTTCTGCACATCATGCTGCCCACGACGACGCTCCCTCTCCGGGATCCGAAACTGCTCGCGATTGCGACAACCTATGTGCCTGCATATGTCGGTATCGGCCTGCCGGTGATCGGTGTTGTGGTCTATGCATTCACCCTGATGCGGGAACGCGCGCGGCGCCAACAGAGTGACTTGCCGATTATTTCCACTGCGGAACTCGGGTTGCGGATCGGTGTGATCGGCGTCATGACGATCGGCACGGCCCTGCTGTTTCAGTCGTACCGTGGTGTTCCGCTCACGGCGATCCTTCTGATCGGCTTGATTCTACTCTTTTACCTCGTGATGCGACGGACCGCGTTCGGCCTGCATGTCTATGCCGTTGGCGGCAATCCGGAGGCGGCACGACGGGCGGGTGTGGACGTTGTCCGGCTACGGATCATCGTTTTCGTGCTCGCGTCCACGCTTGCGGCGTTGGGCGGCATCTTTCAGGCGTCACGGCAGATCTCGGCGACATCGGCGATTGACCCGACACTCGTGCTGAACGCGATTGCGGCGCCGGTGATCGGCGGCGTCAGCCTCTTCGGTGGTCGTGGCTCAGTCTGGGCGGTCATTCTGGGATCGTTGATCGTCGGGAGCCTGCTCAACGGATTGGCGCTCACGGGGCAGGGCACGGACGTCGAGCAGATGGTGGAGGGCGGCGTCCTGCTCGTCGCTGTGATCGCCGATGCACTTGTGCGGCGTCGGAGCGCCACAGGCTCGCGCTGAACGCGTGCTCCGGCTGCATACGGCAGGTTTCTGCGGCTGCAAAAGACTGGCTAGCTGCTACGACGACGCAAAAACGAAGGACAGAGCCGATGTAGCCCTGTCCTTCGTTTTTACTACGTTTCGCTGTGATGCTAGTAGCTGCGGTATCCGCCGCCACCGCGTGAGCCGCCGCCACTTCGCTCTTCGCGCGGGCGCGCCTCGTTCACAGTCAAGGCCCGACCATCCATCTGATAGCCGTTGAATTGGCTGACCGCCATCAGCGCCTCCGCGTCATTCGCCATCTCGACGAACGCGAATCCCTTGCTCTGCCCCGTCTCGCGATCCATGATGACGCGTACGGAACTGACATCCCCGGCACCGGCGAACAGGCTGCGAATCGCATCCTCGGTCGTCGAATAGGGGAGGCCGCCAACATACAAACTCTTTGCCATTCCACTGTCTTTCTCGCCCGCCGGTCGGAACCTCACGCGCGACTACTCGTTCTCGCGCCTGATCCATACCAGTAATAAGCGAGGACATTGAACCAGGAGTATACCACACAAAGCATAGATCGTGTCGGTTTCCGGTGCATCATACATTTTACGCAACGGGATCGTACTGCGGACGGCGCGTATTCAGGGGTGCGGCTGCCGCGCGTAGCGAGGCCAGAATCTCCAAATAGGAGCGTATGACCGATGTTTCGTAGTAGGAAATGCCGCGCTCCCGGCAGAATGCCGCAACGATCCGCTGCGCCAGCCGCAACCGATTGCGCGACATGGAGGGGAAGAGGTGATGCTCGATCTGGTAGTTCAGCCCGCCGTACAGCCAGTCGGTCACCGGGTTGCCGTACACGTTGCGCGCGGTGAGAACCTGCGCGCGTAGGGGGTCCAACGCCGTCTCGTCGTCAATCATCAGCATCCCTTTGTGGTTGGGCGCAAAGACTAGCCCGAGATAGATGCCGGTGCATGCCTGATGGATGGTGATAAAAAGCAGCGCCGACCACGGGCCGAGAAAATAGAGTGGGACACCGATGTACAGGACGGCGTTCAGGATGAGCGCGGCGGCTTCCCAGCGGCGATAGCGGGAGCGCTCGCGCAGCACGTACCGGACGCTTGACAGGCGTTGACCATACGCCACGAGGGAGAGTAGCGGAAGCGCGCACCAGACCTGGTGCTTCGCGACCAGTCGCTGTAGTCCCCGCTTTTCCATCGCCTGCGCGGCAGTGAAGGCGATCATTGGCAACTCGATATCGGGGTCCATATCGGCATGATTTGGGTGCGCGTGATGCTCGTTATGCTTACCGACCCACCAGCCGTAACTGGCACCCATGAGCAGGTCGCCGCCGATCACACCCACCAGAGCATTCTGCCAGCGACGGAGAAAGCCCTGCCGATGGCCGGCATCGTGGACGAGAAAGGCGATTTGCACCGAGACGACGCTGAAAAAGAGTGCGCCGAGGGCCACGGCCCAGCGCGCGTGGAACGCGACAAGAAACGTGATCCCCGCCGTGAGCAGCCCGCCCGTTACTAGGAGGCGCATGCCGAACGATCGAGATTGGGGTTCGAGCAGCCCGGCCGCCTGCACGCGGCGTCGCAGTTCGCGATGGTCGTTTATTGGGGAAACAGGGGCGTTAGCGTCGAGGATTGAGAGTACCGGGGCCGTCATGGGCCCGCCTTTCTGCACCATCAAGAAAACACAACAGGAGCGGGAACGGGCAATGTGCCGCCCGAACACGAGAACACTCGGTCGTTGTCAGCGCTACTTGGGCATACTACCACGCGATGAACAAATTCATCCGACGTGTAACGAAAACCTACAGAATCCTACACATCCCGCGATAACGCAGTATTAGCCGTTCTTGGGAGGAAAGACGGCGCGGGCCGTGTCGCCGAAGATGAGCACGCGTTCTCCCTCGCTCTGATCCGCGAACTCCGCCATTGCGCTGTGCAGCGCGTTCCCGTATCCCTCTCGCGCACTTACCGGCGGGTAGTCGCTCCCCCACATCATCCGGTGCGGCCCGAAGGCGTCATACGCCTGTCGGAGATATGGCGGGATTGGTTGCATGAAGGGGAACGGCTCCGTCACGGGCATCGCGCGGTGGCAAAATTCGCCGAGGCCAGTGATTTTGATGGAGCAGTGTGGGAACCGGGCGAGCGCAAGGGCGTGCTGGCGCAGCAGACGTTCGGTATCGGTTGGGTCGGGGCGGCTGATGGAGCCGAGATGTTCGAGCACAATCGTCACCTCCGGGAGTGATTGCACCAACGCCGCAAAGCCGTCTGACGCGAATTCCGCGCTCGATCCGAAGCAACTGACCGCGAGGCCGAGGCGGCCAGCAGTGCGCCAGATCGCGAGCGAATCATCCCCTGGCGAGCGTGCCACTGCCCGGAGACGGACGCCGCTCGCGCCTTGCTCCGCGAGGCGTTGCAGAGTTGCCGACGCATCCAGCTGCTCAGTATCCACCACAACGACGGGCGCGAACCGACCAGGATAGCGCCGCACGCATGCGAACTGGTAATCGTTGTTCGTTTGCCCCTGCATCTGCACCAATACAGCATGCGAAACGCCATAACGATCCATCTGGAAGAGGAGCGTTTCCACCGGTTCGTACCACGAGAGCGAGACATGGCAATGGCTATCAACGACGATCACACGGACATCCTCCTATCGTGGCGTGCATCATCTCTATAGGTTTCTCGTAGATTCCTAGCGAAACACAAGCCAAAGAATCGCCGCGAGCCCCCCCAGTGGGAGCAGAATCGCAAGCGACCGGAGCGCCCATGCCGGAATCGGGCAGCGCGCACCATCCTGTTCGTTATCGGGAAGGGAGGAAAAATCGCTCATGCCGAGAGTATCACACAAAAAGGGGATACTACGCGGATTGCATAGTATAGACCGCGAGGAGGATCATGCTGAACGCAATCAATGCCTGCCCGGCGCGACGCAAGTAGACCGCACGCCCATCATATGCCATCACGAAGCCGGGAAGGACGACCAGTGTCAGGCCAATCACGAGATAAAAACCCATGATGTGTTCCATCACTGCCTGTGTCAGCATCGTTGTTTCCCACATCGCTCGTACCGAAATCCGCGACGCACCCCGCCGTCTCTTGCCCGATAGCACACGGCGTGCCATCATCGGGGGAGAAGGACGAAGGACTAAGTGCCTTGTCCCCTTCCTTATTCCTAAGTCCTAAGTCCTACCCCAGAGGAGTGAGCGATGTATGACGATCTCGTGACACCGGAGCTGCTTGCGCGGCAGATCCTCGATTTCCGGCAGATGCAATCCTTTGCCGAGGACCCGTTCGTCATCGTGGAGGGTGAGGGGCTCTATGTCACCGATCACACCGGGAAGCAGTATCTCGACGGGCTTTCCGGGGTGTTCGTCAACTCCGTCGGCCACCGCAACCGCGCGGTGATCGGCGCGATGGCGGAGCAGTTGCACACGCTCGCCTTCGCGCCCCCGCTCGCCGGGACGAACCCGCCCGCGCTCGAACTGACACGCGATCTACTTGCCTTCGCGGGGGACGGCTTCGCGGCGGTCAAGTTGCTCTCCGGTGGCTCCGAGGCGACCGAAGCGGCGATGAAGATGGCCCGGCAGTATCACAAGCAGACCGGCCACCCGCACAAATTCAAAATCCTCGCCCGCTATGGTGGCTATCACGGCGCGACGATGGGCGCTCTCTCGGCCTCTGGCGGGTGGGAGCGCAAGAGCATCTTCGAACCGCTCGTCGCAGGTTTCCTCCATGTTCATCCACCGACGTGCGATGCCTGCCCGTACGATCACACGCTGGACGAATGCCGCGCGCACGATCTCTTCACCTGCGCCCGGCACGTCGAGCGGACGATCTGCGCTGAGGACCCGGAGACAGTCGCCGCCGTGATCGTCGAGCCGATCAGTGTCAGCGGCGCGGGTTTCACCGTCCCGCCCGCCGAGTATCTGCCGATGCTCCGGGCGATCTGTAACAAGTACAATGTGCTGCTGATTCTGGATGAGATCATCACTGGCTTCGGGCGGCTCGGCACGAAATTCGGCGGCACGTACTTCGGTGTCGTGCCCGATTTGCTCTGCGTTGGTAAGGGGATGAGCGGCGGCTATGCACCCCTCTCGGCGGTGCTCGTGCAGGAGCGCGTGCAGGCGGCCTTCCTCGGCGCGCCGGAGGAACGGCGCGAATTCCACCACGGCCATACCTACGGCGGCAACCCGGTCGCGGCAGCGGCGGGGCTGGCGGTACTGCAACTGATGCGCGATCAGCAGTTGGTGGAGAACGCGGCAACGATGGGGGGCATCCTCCGTGCCCAACTGAATGCGATGGCAGAACGGCTGCCCGGTATCCGCAATGTCCGCGGCGCGGGGCTGTTGCAGGGGTTCGATCTCGATCCCGCTGTCTACGGCTCTGCGCCCGGCCCGGCAGTCGAACAGGCGGCGCGCGAATACGGGTTGCTCGCCCGCATCGGCAAGAACTTCGTTGTCTTCGCGCCGCCACTGACAATTGATGAGGCGGGCATCACGATGATGGTGGACCGCCTCGAAACGAGTATCGCTGCCGTGGGGAGCCGTCTGTCACCCGGAATATCGTGATGGGTCGGGCGTTACGAACGGCACGGAATGCAGCGCGAGAAGGAGAATGAGATGCAGATTGATCTGACAACGGACTTCGGCAAACGTGTTGAGCGACGATTGCGCGAGGAAACAATCATCTGGCTGACGACGGTGCGGCGCGATGAGACGCCCCAGCCCTCCCCGGTTTGGTTCCTCTGGGATGGCGAAACCATTCTGATGTATAGCCGCCCCAACCAGCAGAAGGAGCGGAACATTGCGCATAGCGCGAAGGTCTCCCTCAACTTCGACGGCGACGGTGACGGCGGCGACATCATCGTCCTCACCGGTGACGCGCGGATTGTCGCAAACGCACCACCGGCGACCGATGTGCCGACATTCATCGAAAAATACGCCGAACCGATCAAACGCATGGGGGTGGACGCCGAGTCGTTAGCCGCCGCCTATTCCGTCGCTATCCGCATCACCCCGACGGACGTGCGCGGCCACTGATCGGCATGGAATATTCTCGCTACTTCAGGACATAGCCGAAGAGAGCGACGAGCAGGAAGAAGGCAAGCAGCGAGAGGAGCGTGAATGCCCAGGCGGGCGCGAGCGTGCGGAGCGTTTCGTCGCTCTGAATCATCACGCGCTCGTTTTTGTCGTGCTCATCCCAGATAGGCTGGGAGGTCGCGGTGATACGGCGGGGACGGGGGTAGACGGGGATATGCCAGAACTTCTGCATGCGGGTCGCTCCGAGAACAACGACGGACTGTCACTGTACGCACCATACCACATTATGCGCCGGTGGGCCGCTGATGCATCGGCATGGCGGCGTCAAGAGAGACCGCCGGGTCAAAAAAGGTCTCGCCGGTGCGCAGGAGTTCGACGCATTTCGGTATCCGCTCGCCATGCCCTTTGTGCATCGCGGGGGGCAGCGCGTCCGGCGCGAAGAACCGGGCGTCCAGCATCTCGATGCCGGGGATGGGCACCTGCTTCGCACACTCAACCAAAAAGACGAAATGGATGATATGCACCTTCGATTGCGAGCCCCAGAAGCGGCCATCGAAGACGCCGAGCAGCCGCCGGACCGCGCCGCATAGCCCTGCCTCCTCCCACAACTCGCGCAGCACCGCTTCCGCCGGGGTCTGCCCGATCTCCGCGATCCCGCCCGGTGTCGCCCACTGAGTATTATCCTTGCGTTGGACGAGCAGAATGTCGCCCCGCGCGTCGAAGACGGCGGCCTCCACACCGATCGCGGGCGAGGCGCGATGCCACGGTTCCGCATCGAAGACTGCCCGCACCTCCGCCAGCGTTCCCTCGTCGGCGAGTGCGGCAACTTTCGCCGCCAGTTCCACGATGCGGTGCGCCCGCTCCACCTCGTAGACATTATTGGCGAAGTGCTTGCCGAGCGTCGCCATCCCGCGCATCTCATCCGCAATCAAATAGAGTTCCTGCCGTACATCGCCCAATCACGTCTCCTTAAATGAAAGAGAATGAGCACAGAGACCACAGAGCGGACCCATTTTGTTTTTCTTCTCTGTGTCCTCTGTGTCCTCTGCGCTCTCTGTGCTTGTCCCGTTTCAGTCTCTCCCGCGTACCGCGACGACGAGCATGCGATCCGCGCCATCGTCGAGCGGCGAGAGGTCGGGGTCGGCGTAGATCGCCTCAACCGCGAATCCCGCGCTGTGCAGGAGCAGTTCGATCTCATACCGGCCGATCAGCCGCATCGAGAACGGGACGACGAGGCGTGTGAGCGTGCGATCCGGCGCGGTGCAGTCGTAGAACCAGGTCGCCTCAACGGTCTGCGTCGCTGCGCGGTAGAAGGCGGAGACGAAGCGATCCACGCGCTCTCCAGTGGCGCTGGTAAACGCCGCCTCGTGCGTGATCGCGCCGTAGTACGCGCCGAGCAGTTCCGGGTTCGGATGGATGAGATCGAGGACGAGCAGCCCGCCCGGTCGGAGATGCGCCGCGATCGCCCGCAACGCGGCGTGCTGCGCAGCCGTATCCGGCATATGCAAAAACGTGTTCTGCGCGCAGAAGGCAAGCGCGAACCGCTGATCGCCGAGTGTCGCGAGTGAGCGAACGTCATCGTGCCGCAGGGTCACCTTCGCGGCGCAACCGGCTTCCCCCACCGCCGCGCCTGCCGCATGCAGCATCGCGGTGGAGGTATCCACTCCCGTCACCGCGTACCCTGCGTCCGCAAGCGGCACAAGGAATCGGCCCGCGCCGCAACCGAGGTCGAGCGCCGGACCGCCTGTGCGTGCCGCGAAGGCGAGCAGAAACGCCGTGTCGGGATCGTCCGTTTCAGCGGGTGGGAACTCTGCCGCATAGAGCGCGGCAATTGTCTCGTAGTCGGGGTTGTGCCAGTTTTCCATGCAATCAAGTATGACCGCATGGGGGGGAGAGGGCAAACTGCCCTACCCCCCAGACCCTTTCGGCAATCCCAACGTCTCCGTGAAAAACACTCCGAACCGCTCCACATCAATGGTCTTTGCAACTCTGGTGCGGAATCCGCGTTCCCCACCCGGTCGCTGGATGATGGTCTGCCCAGCGGAGTAGGTGCCCCCTGTTTCGATCATCACGGTTTCTTCCGGGGCGTCAACGAACGTCCGATCCGCCGCGACTGCGACCGCAAGCGGGTCATGCAACTGGAATACCGGGCGGTTGAAGGTGACGAACATTTGCGCGCCAGCCTTGCGGACGATCTGGGCATTCGGCGCGGTCGCGTCGTCGAGCGCGTCCCACTGGGCGCGGGCGAAGACCGCCTGGGTCGTCACATCGAGGCCGACCCAGGTTGCGTCGAAGCCCGCCGCGAGCACCTGCGCGGCAGCCATCGAGTCCGCGAAGATATTGAATTCTGCAGTCGCGGTCGTGTTCCCCGGCATCCGAAATGCGCCGCCCATGATGACGAGCCGTTTGACGAGGCGCGGTAATTCCGGTTCTAACGCAACCGCGACCGCGAGATTCGTCAGGGGCCCGACGAAGATAAAGGTCAGTTCACCGGGGGAATGCCGCGCCGCGTCAATCAAATATTGCGGCGCGCTCAGCGCCTCGACGGTCCGTGTGGACTGCGGGATGTCCGCGCCACCAAGCCCGTCCGTTCCGTGAATGTGCGACGCAGTATGGAGAGGCCGGTCAAGCGGGCGACTCATCCCCCGATAGACCGGCACATGGGTCGCACCGATAAAATCGAGCACGCGCAGCGTGTTGCGGGTCGTATGCTCCAACTCGACATTGCCGGCAACCGTGGTCACCGCAACGAGATCAATCGTCGGCGCGGCGACCGCGAGAGCAATCGCCATCGCATCGTCCACGCCCGTATCCACATCCAGAATCGCTCGAATCGGCTCCAATACCATGCCTTTCCTCCGTTTTGTAATGCAACTAACCGCGAAGGACGCGAAGGACGCGAAGAGGGAGAAGAGAAACGGACTTCTACTTTCTTCTCTTTCCTTCGCGTCCTTCGCGGTTCAACGTTTCTCTAGTCGTCGCC
>JAABUZ0100006372.1_pt1 | contig 14778 bp, 14 predicted proteins | sample 5562091 | NCBI WGS metagenome assembly JAABUZ01 (sample SAMN12813069, study PRJNA571459) | rock metagenome | isolation source: Antarctica rocks | place: Antarctica: Victoria Land, Linnaeus Terrace sud | collected 2015-12-21 | reverse complement strand
GACCGAAGCGACCAACTGGAACGGCGGCAAGCACTTCTTTGTCTACGACGCTGACGGCACCATGCAGTCCGCCCACGCCCCCAACGGCGTGTCCAGCCGGTTTGAGTATTCGCCGCTTGGCCTGCCGACGCGGGTACACCTGGAACGCAAGGGCGAGGCCGCGCCGCTGGCCCAAATCCGCCTGCGCTTCGACGGCAACGACGCCCTCACCGAAGCCTTAGACAGCGCGTTAGGCCGCGCCCGCTTCGAGTACGACCCCGCAGGACGCCTCGTGCAAGCGTCCGGCGAGACCCGCGAGACGTTCGAGTACGACCCCGCCGGCAACGTGACCCGGCAAGGGCGGCAGGAGTATGCTTACAGCGCGGGCAACGAGCGCCTCAGCACCCCCGACTTTGCCTGCCGCCACGACAAAGACGGCAGCCTTGTTGAAGAAGACACCTCAGACGGCCCCCGCCGCTACACCTACAACGCGCTGGGCCTGCTGGCCGGGGCCGAGATGCCAAGCGGCGTCCGGGTCGAGTACGCCTATGACCCCTTTGGCCGCCGCCACGTCAAGCGCGTTCATCAAGCCGGCCGCTCAGGCCGCTGGACCCAGACCCGCTTCGTCTGGGCGGGCGACCAACTCCTGTCCGAAACAACCACCGATGAAGCCGACGCAGTGCTGGAAGTGCGCGACTTCCTGTTTGTGCCCGGCTCGTTCACGCCTTTGGCCCAGCGGGTGAACGGCGCGGCGTACTGCTGCCACACGGACTTCCGGGGCGCACCTACCCGCCTGACCGATGAAGACGGCCAAGTGGCGTGGGCGGCGGCTTACTGCGCTTACGGAGAAGCCCGCCCCCGCAAGGAGCGCCTGCGCCAGTCCTTGCGCCTGCCGGGCCAGTACCACGACAGCGAGACCGGCCTGCACCAGAACCGCTGGCGCTCCTTCGACCCCGCAACCGGCCGCTACCTTTCGCCCGATCCGCTTGGGCTGGCAGGCGGCCTGAACCTCTACGCCTACGCTGAACAAGACCCCATCGGCAACACCGACCCGCTCGGCCAGCTTTTCAGCGTCGCCCAAATCGTCAGCGATCATCTAGGGCCACAAGCCGCACAGACCTACCTGAAGGTCAAGCAAAGCTTCCAAAGCGTGCTGCACCCGTTCAGCCCGCCGCTGCCGCCCGTCAACCCGCGCCCGCCGGAGCCTGTGCACAGCGTCGTGCATCCCAGCCATCACCTACCACCTGCACCGGCCCATCAAGCGCCGGCCCACCGTGTTCCGGCCCATCATGCCCCGCCGCCTGCCAAAGCCGCCGCACACTGCGCTCCGGCTCCCCATGCCGCCGCGCCTCATGCCGCCGCGCCTCATGCCGCCGCGCCTCATGCCGCCGCGCCTCATGCCGCCGCGCCTCATGCCGCCGCGCCTCATGCCGCCGCGCCTCATGCCGCCGCGCCTCATGCCGCCGCGCCTGCGCCGCACTCCGCCGCCCCAGCGCATCACCCGCATCATGCGCCCGTGCCGCTGCCGCCCCAGCCCCCAACGCCGCCTGTGATCTTCACCGTCCACGACACTGCCGAAGGGCTGAAGACTGGTCTGCGGCGCACCTTTGACTTCTTTCGCGGGGCGCATGACCAGGGCATGGACATGTCCAACCCGTTCAAGATTTACGAGGGCCTGCACCAGTTCGGCCAGGATGAAGCCGACATCTACCTCCCGAGCGCCGACGGCACGACCAAAGACGGCGATGCGTTTGCCCGCAAAATGGGGCATGACGCTTTGGACGGCTTCAACCCCTTTGACAAGCCGAGCGCGTATGAGATGGGCAAGACGGGCACAAACATCGTGTCGGTGCTCTTGCCGGGCGCGGAAGAGCTGAACGCGCTGCGGGGCCTGAAGCTGGCAGAAACGGCGGCGGATGAGGGGGAAGTGGTGGCCCGTGCGGCGGAAGCGCGGGCGGCAGAGACACCGGGGCAAGCGGCGGCAGACGAGGCACTGCGGGCGGCGGAAGGCCGGCAGGCGGCAGCGCACGTTACGCTCTTGCTGCTTGACGACGGCGGGCAAACAGCCGCAAGCGGGACCACGGAAGAGATCACTCCGGCCGCCAGGGCGTCGGCACTCTTCGCGCTCACGCTCCCCGTCGTAAGTCCCCGTTTGTGGTCGCCGGACACGCCGCATCTTTACACGGCCACTGCCGCCGTCGTTGTCGGCGGCGACACGAAAGACGCGCTGACCCAGCGCATCGGCATCCGCACGCTGCGGACCGATCCCAAAGACGGCTTCTTTCTGAACGGCAAGCCGAGGACGCCGTTCGGCGCGAACCGGCATCAAGCCTACCCGTACATCGGGAACGCCCTGTCCGACGCCGCCCAGTACCGGGACGCGAAAAAGATCAAAGACGGCGGCTTCGACATCGTCCGGCTCGCGCACTATCCCCAGGCGACGGCATTTTTGGACGCCTGCGACGAACTCGGCTTGATGGTCATTGTCTGCATCCCCGGCCGGCAGCATTTCAGCGACACGCCGCATTTCTGCAGCAATGTTTTGAATGGCCTGCGGCAGACGATCCGGCGGGACCGCAACCATCCGTGCGCCATGCTTTGGGAAACAAGCCTGAACGAGACGCTGGGCTTTGACGACATCCTGCGCCGGCTCATTGAAGCGGTCCACGAAGAATATCCCGGCGGCCAGATGCTCACCTGCGGCGACACTAAAGGCCATGACCTGCGCGAGCTTTTCTACGATGTCCCCTACTCCGGCTGGGACGGCGAGACGCGCACACGGCCTAATCTCGCCGGCAAGATGAGCCTACACCGGGAATACGGCGACAATCAGTTCGGCGGTGACAGCCGCTACACTCGCGGCGACGGCGAAACCCTGATGCTCGTGCAAGCTTGGAACTTCCAGACGGCGGTGCACGACCACCTCGGCTACGACTATACGTGGGGCCAGTACGTGGGAGATGTGCGACAACAACCGGGGCATGTCGCCGGAGATCGCCACCTGCGGCGCGATGGACCCGTTCCGCCTGCCCAAGTTTATGTACTACTTCTACCGGAGCCGGGGCGCGGCGGACCCGATGATTTTTATCGCAAATGCGGGTCGGCACGACACCGGGAAAAATTCAAATCAGGGCGGCTTCGGGTTCCCTGCAAAGCGCAGTTACGATAGAGGCGTCACGGCTATGACAAACGCAATTTGGCTGGAACAGCCGGCGGCGGATTGGAACGAGGTGCTGCCCTTCGGCAACGGACGCCTCGGCGCAATGGTCTTCGGCGGCGCGGGCCGCAAGCGGCTGCAGCTTGAAGACACGCTCTGGTCCGGCGAGCCGGTCCCGCCTGCCGACCCGGACCTCTGGAAGCATCTGGACCCCATCCGGCAGCTTGTCTTTGCCCGGCAGTACGCCGAGGCAACGGCGGCCTGCCGCCGGATGCGGGGAACATTCACCCAGTCCTACCTGCCGCTCGGCGATTTACTGCTGGATTTCGGCCACCAGGAAGAAGTCACGGAGTATTCGCGGGCGCTGGACCTCGACACGGCCACAGTCCTCATACGCTATTACGCGATAAGGTCGGAGACGTGATGTATACGCGCCGCCTCTTTGCCGGCGCTCCCGACGGGGCCATTATCATTCAGCTTTCTGCCGACAAGCTAGGCAGCCTACCCCCCGGCGGAGATCGAAAAACGCGGCACCGGCGGCTTCCACGGCTTCCGCGCCGCCGGCTACTTCTTCGGACGCGATTTGCAGCAAAACCTGCATGTGCCGATTGGCCTGATTTCAACCAACTGGGGCGGAACGCCTGCCGAAGCCTAGACCAGCGCGGCGACGCTGGAGCAGAAAGTGCCGGATTATACGCCGCAGCTCCGTCTCGCCGTCATCGCAAGCGCCGCTCCGGTTCACTTGGCGCAGCTTCAAGCGAAATGGTAGACGCGGTTCGACCCCGGCACAACCGGGAACTGGCGGAGCACGGCGCTTGACGACGACGCCTGGGGCAGCATTCCCCAACCCGGCTTCTTTCAGGACGCCAAAATCCCCGAACGCAGCGTCCTCAACGGCGTGGTCTGGTTTCGCCGGACATTCGCTCTGCCGGCGGGCGACATTGGCAAAGCCTCGGTGCTGCACTTAAAGGCCGACAACAGCGACACGACCTGGATCAACGGCGTCCCAGTCGGCGCGACGGAAGGCAGCAATATTTCTCGTGCTTATGCAATCCCTGCCGCTCTGCCGAAGCCGACCGGCAATGTTGTCGCCGTCCGGGTGCTGGACACCGGCGGCAAGGGCGGCCTTTACGGCGATCCGCCCGGCTGAGCCTGGAAGTGCCGGGCGGCCTGGCTGTGCCGCTGGCCGGTTCCTGGCGGTATCATGTCGGCGTCCCGTTTGACACGCAAAGCGGCTGGTATCAGGGCGAGAGCAACGCCCAGAACGCGGCCCGCGACGCCGAGTACCGGCAGCTCCTGCCGGCGATGATCGGAAACTGGCGGGCGGGCTTCCGGCAGGGCAATTTCCCGTTCCTGATTGTCCATCTTGCGGGCTTCGGGCCGGGCGATGCCTGGCTGGGTCTGCGTCAGGCCCAGTGGCTCACGGCGCAGCGGCTGCCGAACTGCGGGATCGCAACGGCGGTGGATGTCGGCGAGCAGTGGAACATTCATCCGGGAAACCAGCAGGAAGTAGGCCGCCGCCTGGCCCTGGTCGCCGAAGCAAAAGTTTACGGCGAGCCGGTGGACTACGCCGGGCCGGTTTACCAGGCCGTGGGTGTGGCTGGGTCGTCGGCCTATCTATCGTTTGGGCATTTGGGCGGCGGGCTGGTCGCCAAAGACGGCCCGCTGACGGGTTTTCAACTTGCCGGCGCGGACGGCAAGTTCGTCCCGGCTGAGGCGAAAATTGACGGAGACACCGTCGTTGTCTCGGCGGAAAGTGTTCCCGCGCCGGCCGAAGTGCGCTACGCCTGGGAAGCGTACCCCGAATGCAGCCTTTACAGCAAAGCCGGCCTGCCGGCGTTCCCGTTCGACACAAGCGCCAGGTAGAATAAAGCCAAATTGCATCAATTCAGAACCATATCCTAAGGAAAAAAATGATCCAGACAGCCCCCGTTTCCGAGGCTTCCGTAGACCCCAGCCTCGTTCCGCAAAAAACGCTCGCTTCGGGAGCCAAGATGCCTGCCGTCGGGCTAGGCACGTTCGGCTCAGACAACTACACGCCCCGGCAGGTCGCGGACGCGGTGCTTGACGCGGCGCAGGCCGGCTACCGCCATTTCGACTGCGCCAGCGTTTACGGCAACGAACGGGAAGTCGGCGAAGCGCTCCAAGCTGTCATCGCGGGCGGCGTCCCCCGCGAAGAGCTGTGGGTTACATCCAAAGTCTGGAACGACAAGCATGGCACCGGGCAGGTCATCGCAAGCTGCCGGCAGTCCCTGCACGACCTACGGCTGGATTACCTGGACCTCTTTCTGGTCCACTGGCCGTTCCCGAACTCGCACGGCAAAGGCGTGGACGCTCATTCGCGGGACCCGCACGCAAAGTCTTATCTGCACGACCGCTACATGCAGACCTGGCGGCAGATGGAAGCGCTTGTGGACGCCGGGCTGGTCCGGCACATCGGCACGTCCAACATGACCATTCCAAAGCTTGAGATGCTGCTGCGCGACGCTCGCACTAAGCCCGCCGCCAATGAAATGGAGCTGCACCCGCATTTCCAGCAGCCCAAATTGTTTCAGTATGTGGTAGAAAACGGCATAATTCCCATCGGCTACAGCCCCCTCGGCTCGCCGTCCCGACCGGAGCGCGACCGGACCCCCGAAGACACCGTGGACATCGAAGACCCGGTGATCGTTCGCATCGCCGAACGTCTTGGGCTGCATCCGGCGACGGTGTGCGTCAAGTGGGCGATCCAGCGCGGCCAGGTGCCGATTCCCTTCTCGGTGAAGCGCTTCCAGTATCTCAGTTCTTTACAGGCCGCCGTCAGTGCGCCTCTTTTCGACGCGGAGATGCAGGAAATTGCGGGCATTGACAAGAACAACCGCTTGATTAAAGGGCACGTCTTTTTGTGGAAAGACGGCCAGACCTGGGAAGATTTGTGGGACGTGAACGGAGAAATCAAGCAATGACGACAGCGACAGAACGAACGATGACCGGCGTGGTGCTTCCCGGCAACAGCACCGTCGAGTTTCGGGAGCAGCCGATCCCAACCCCCGGCTATGGGCAGGTGCTGGTTCAGATGAAAGCCTCGTCCATCTGCGGCTCGGATATTCGGGCCATCTACCGCGAGCATCTCGGCGTCGGCGACGAAGCCTACCGGGGCGTGATTGCCGGACATGAACCCTGCGGCCAGATCGCCGAAGTCGGCCCCGGCTGCAAGAAGTACCGCGTCGGCGACCGGGTTGTCTTGTATCATATCAGCGGCTGCGGTCTCTGCGAGGACTGCTTGGCCGGGTACATGATTTCCTGCCACACAGCCTTCCGGGCGGCTTACGGCTGGCAGCGCGACGGCGGCCATGCCCCGTTCCTGCTGGCGGAAGAAAACACCTGCGTCTCGCTGCCGGACAATCTGAGCTATGTGGACGGCGCTCTCGTCGCCTGCGGCTTCGGCACGGCCTGGGAAGCCCTGACGCGCATCAAGCTAGACGGCCGGGACCGGCTGCTTGTTGTCGGCTTGGGGCCGGTCGGCCTTGCGGCGGCGATGCTGGGGAAGGCCCTGGGGGCGTCTCAAATAATCGGCTTGGACGTCAGTCAAGACCGCATTGACCTGGCGCAAAGCCTCGGGTTAGTAGATGAAGCGTTCGTCAGCGATGCAGGCGCATTAGAAAAGATCAAGTCCGTCACGAACGGCAAAGGGTGCGAGGCGAGCATCGACTGCTCCGGCGTCGGCCCCGCCCGCAAGCTGGCGCTTCAAGGGACCCGGCAGTGGGGCCGGTGCGTGTTTGTCGGCGAAGGCAACGACATCACGTTTGACGTATCGCCGCTTTTAATCCATCCGCAGATCACGCTGTTCGGCTCCTGGGTGACTTCGGTGCCGCACATGGAGGAGCTTTTGGAGCGTCTGTCGCGCTGGGACCTGCACCCCGAGCGCACCGTCACGCACCGCTTTAGTTTAAGCCAGGCGGCGGAGGCTTATGCGGTCATGGATCAGGGCCAGTGCGGCAAAGTCGTCATCGTCAGCGAGTGATTGTAAATGCCTTGACGCTGATTGGGCCGCAAGCGGCGGCTATGCCGACGGCTCAATCAGCCTCGGGTGCCTGTAAAAACGACAGAGGAAAAAACAAATAAAATCAATGAAAGCAAACGAACTTGCGCTGGACAGCCTGCCGGACCTGCCGCAAAGTGCAGTCTTAACACGAATCGCGGCGCGGCTCTGGACGGATGCCGCCGTTGTCGCACTCTGGCTCGGCGGCAGCATCGCTCGCGAGGAAGCCGACGCACATAGCGACATTGACCTGCGCGTGGCGGTGCGTCCCGAGGCGCTGGCGGGCTGGCAGGAACCGGAGAGGACCGCGCTGTCGGCGCTCCTCGGCGAAACGGTCGCCGGCGTCCATGCCCTGCGCTGGGAAGGCACGGTGCTGCACCAAGCGCTGCTGGCGGACGGCGTCATCGTAGATTTACTGGTTCAGAGCGTAGACCGAGACCCGCCGCAGGATGTGACGCTGGTTTTGGGGTGCCGCGACGCCGTGTTTGGGGCGCTTCTCGCGTCGGCGGCGCTGCCGCCGCTTGAAGAGGTAAAGCCCGCTGACCCCGCCGCCATTCAGGAAGCCGTCACGCAGTTCTGGATCGGCTCGCACAAGCACACCCGGATGCTGTTCCGCCATTTAGACCTGCTGATTTTGCAGGGGCTGGCTTTGGAGCTGCCGGTTCTCCTGCGGCTCTGGTCTGCCGAAGCGACGGGCCGGGACCAGGGCAGCCAGCGGCCCACCATCCATACCCTGACGCCGATGATGCGGGCCATCACGAAAGCAATCGGTGCACACAGCTTGGAAACGCTGGGTTCGGCCCGGACCAATCGCGCCGAGATTGTCCGGGCCATTGAAGCCCATCGGAACGAAGTCGCAGCGGTTGGCCGCCGCCTTGCAGTGCGGCTTGGGTTCGAGTACCCGGACGCTTTAGAGCAAACCGCGCGTCAAAGCTTAACGCAGTATTTAGAAGACGGCATCTTGCAGGAACAGATTGCCTACTACCGCGCCCGTGCCGGGGAATACGACCAGTGGTTTCTGCGCGAAGGCCGCTATGATCGCGGCCCCGAGGCAAACACCCGGTGGTTCGCGGAAGCGGCACTCGTGGAAGCGGCGCTGGAAGCGTTTGCGCCCAGCGGCCGGGTGCTGGAGCTGGCCTGCGGTACGGGGCTTTGGACTCGGCATTTGGCACGTCATGCCGACAGTCTCACGGCCATAGATGCGTCGCCCGAGGTGCTGGAAATCAACCAAGCCCGCGTCGCCGACCCGAAAGTGCGCTACGCCGAGGCGGACCTGCTGCACTGGACGCCGGACGGCGTGTATGACGTTGTCTTCTTCGGCTTCTGGCTGTCCCATGTGCCGCCGGAGCGGTTTGAGGCGTTCTGGCAATTGGTCCAATGCTGCCTTGCGCCCGGCGGCCGCGTCTTCTTCGTGGACGCGCTGTATGACGCCACTTCCACCGCCGCTGACCACGCGCTTGAAGGAGCCGAAGCCAAGACGCTGACGCGCCGCCTCAACGACGGGCGCGAGTTTCGCATCGTCAAAGTGTTCTACCCGCCCGAAGAGCTGGCCCGAAAGCTTGCCGGGTTGGGCTGGGAGTTTAACGTGCAGTCCACGCCGAATTATTTCCTGTACGGCTCCGGGGCGCGAGATGAAACCTGACCTGACGCTGTATCTCGGTCAGTGCGTTTCGGTGACGGTAGACCGGCCCGTTGGCAGTCGCCATCCCCGGCACCCGGATTTGGTGTATCCCATTAACTACGGCTTCCTGCCCGGCACCGTCTCCGGCGACGGCATGGCGATAGACGTTTACGTTCTGGGCGTAAACGTGCCGACGGAACGGATTGAATGCGTCGTGATTGCCGTAGTTGTTCGGGCGAACGATGCCGAAGACAAGCTGGTCGCCGCGCCTGCCGGACGGCATCACACAGCCTCGCAGATCGCCGAAGCCGTGCGTTTTCAGGAGCGCTTCTTTGACAGCCGGATTGTACTGGGTGAGGGCTGAATGACGCAGGACTTAGCAGACATAACCGAAGAAGAGCGCGATGCTTTATCCGAGTGGCAGATCGGGCGCATCGTGTCGGCGGCGGTTCCGGCGACGGGAACCGTCAACCGGACGCTTCTCGTGCAGGCGGAGCGCGGCGCGTTCGCCCTGCGCGTGTCGGCGCGGGGACGCGAACGCGCCGAGTGGGAGCATGAGTGCATCGCTGCCGCCGCGCTAGGAGTACCGGTCTGCCGGCCTATCCCTACGCGGAGCGGCACAATTTTGGAGCGCAGCGGCCACTTTTTCGCGCTGTTTCCGATGGCTGCCGGGCGGCAGATTGCACGGGCGGATTTGCAGGCCGAACACGCACGGGCAGCGGGGGAGTGTCTCGCGCACATTCACGCGGCACTGGAACGGCTTCCGGCAGGGCGGGCGAGGATCAAAGACCTGACCGGCGACATCGCCGGTGCAGTCGCGCTTGTTCCGCATTTAGACGCGGCGATCCTCGCGCAGCCGGCGCAAACAGCGACGGAGCAGGCGGCGCGGGAGCAGCTTGCGGGACGCCGTGCCTACTTGGAGCAAAACGGCTCTGAAGCCGAAAGCATTCCCGACCGGCTGGCGGCGCTGCCGCACAGGGTGCTGCACGGCGACTTTCAGGAAACCAATTTGTTCTTTGAGAACGCCCAAATCAGCGCGGTCATTGACTGGGACCAGTCGGGGCGAGCGGCGCGGGGGTGGGAGATTGTTCGCGCCCAACATCTGATGTTTCAGCTTGCGCCGAAGCTTTGCCGGGCGTTTCTGGACGGCTACGAAAGCATCACGCCGCTGGACGATGGCGAGATGGAAGAAAGCGCGGCCTGCTACGGCCTGTTGTCGGACAGCAATCTGTGGGTCTACGCAGCAGTGTATTTGGAGGGAAATATGCGGGCGAAGCCGTTTATTTCGCTGGCGCAATTTGTGCCGTTTGAGGTGCAGTGGAAAGCGGCAGGAATAGGCAGGCACTAAAAAAAGCGGGAAGCTGAATGCTTCTCGCCGACGCTCTTTTTGCGAACGTAAATGTAGTATATCACAGATCAGCGGCCTTGTCAACCAGTGCTGCGCTGTAATAAGAGCGGCAATCTCAGGCAAATCAACCAGTGCAGGCTCAGAAACGACGCGCATAGGGTATCGGCTGGGACAGATGCCGCTCAAAAATCTCCGTCCGGCGTCTCATAATCGTTACAAAAAGAGATGTTCAGCAATCCGATTGTGGTCAGCGGTGATGTTTTGGCTGGCGGTGATGCGCTGCTTGGCGCTGATGCTTGTGGCCCGGCGCGAGGCCGAGATCGTGCCATTCGACGGGGAAGCTGTCGGGGCCGCCGCGCCCGCACAGCCGGGACGAGCCGCCGCGCGAGATGTCTACGTTGCCGCGTGGGAAGCGCCCGAGGTCGGCGACTAAAAAGATGTGGCTGCGGCCGTTGCGGGTGTTTACGACGCGGATGCGGTGGTTCAGCAGGCTGCGCCGCGATTTGTCTACCGCGCAAAACCAGGGGCCATGACTGCCGTAGTAATCGCCGTTTGCGAGGTGCGGGTCACTGTCGCTTTTTCGGTAAAAGGTCGCCGTGGCGGAACGGCGGCTGTGATGGGAGGACGCCTCGGCGAGTCTCGCGACCGCGAGAAACGACGGAAGCGCAAGGCAGAGAAGGGCGGAGCGTTGTTGGGCGAGCATGGGCGGATGTTCCTTCGAGTCTTTGAGAGTGAGTGCTTTTGATAGAATTATTTCTACTAGTATACCCAAAAAGCGAACATCCAATCGTACCAGGCAAACAAGCAAATCACCCGGAAATCTCACCGGCTTTCAGGCAGCAAGTAAACCGAGGCCAGCCCGGTCAGCGAACCCAGCAGTTCAATCTTCCATTTCAATCTTCCATTTCAATCTTCGACATCTTGATTGCGTTCCTACGAAGTTAACTTGACAGCGTTTTTCGGAGCATGGTAGCATGGCAGCGATTATGTTTTCCATCACCAACAAAAAAGTCGCGGGCTTTGCCCCGCGCTGGGCCGAGTTTCGGGGGTTTTCCCTGCTCTTTGATAATCCCGGCAACTGCCTGGAGGCACACGGGCCGCGCCTTGATTTGGCCTGCGACGTGGACACTGACCCGGCACTCAGCTTTTACCGCAGCCTGCGGGGCGGGCTGACGGCGCTTGACCCCGACCTGCTGACGGCGGCGTATGGGTTTTGCCCGCTGCCGCCGCCTTCCTACCATGTGACCGTGTGGGACGGCGGCAACGCGGACAACGGCGCTCAGGTGACCGGCGAGCAGCGCCCGCAACTGGAAGCGTACCTGGCGGGGCTGCCGGACAGCCTCCCGGCGGCGAATGATCTGACGCGGCTTGCACTGGCATCGCCGCTGGTGCAGCGCCGTGATTGGAACTTGGAGTTTAAGTTTGACCGTCTGGCGCTGTGGGGAGCGCTGGTTGCACGGCTCACGCCGACCGAAGCGTCACGCGGGCAGTTTGAGCGGTTTGCAGAAGAGCGCCGTTTGCTGAACGCAGCCTGCTTTGAGGCATTCGGCATCAAAGCGTCGGACAACTACGCGCCGCATGTCTCCCTCGGCTACTTTGCGAATCGGGAAGGCGCACACCAGGCGTCGGCGCACCTGCCGGCGTGGAGCGCCGCGTTTGCCGAGCGGATGCAGGGGCAGACGCTGACGTTCGCCCGCGTCGGCCTGTACGGCTTCACGGACATGGCGAGCTTTTTCACGTCTGCCGACTTCTAAAAGTGCGAAAGGACACAGCGTTGCCGGTCTTTCTGCCAGAATGGGACAGCTACAATCAGCCGCCGAAGATTGTCACGCTGGGGCATTATTACCCGAAGCCGAAAGTGGCCGCCGCGAAAAGTCTCGTCAAAGAAGCCGCTTCGCAGTACGGCGCGGGCAGCGGGGCGGAGGCGCGTGTCGTGCGCGGCAATCTTGCCTGGACGCGGCTTCTGGACGCCCTCAGCAGCGAGCGGAAGTGGCCGCTGAAACGGCTGTACGAGCGGCTCAGCCCGATGCTGGAACCCGGCATCGTCCTCGCCGTCGTGCCGCCGCACCGGGCGTATCAGGCGTTCTGGCCGCAGCGGACGCTGGCGCAGACGCTGGCGGCGGAAGCGGGCCGTGGACGCGACCGGCTGCCTGGTGCGGCACACGACCATCCGGCGCATCATTTACGGCGGACCGTCTACACGCGCCCTGCACCGGCAGACAATCCGCGTCGGAGACGGGGCGCTGGTGCAGGGCCGGAGCGTTCTGCTGCTGGACGACATCGTGAAAAGCGGCGCAAGCCTCGTCGCCTGCCGGGAGCTTTTAGAAGACGCCGGAGCCGGCACGGTCCAGGCGCTTGCGCTCGGCAGGGTTATTGTCGAGAGTTGATGCTTCTACTTAGCGCTTCTTAGGATGCGGAACATATTGCTGTGCTGCACCGTCACTGGGAGTAACGCAGGCAGGAAGTTTAACCCTGTCTAGCGAACTGACTGAACGAGGAGAAAATTAACGATGACACTTTCAATAACTAAAGGGCTGGCGCTGTGCGGCGTCTGCGCCCTGCTTGCCGGCCTCGGAACCGCTGCATCCGCGCAGGGCTACGGCGACGGCGCTTACCGGCCCCACCATCCTATTCGACGCGCTCACCGGGCTATTCTGCGGCAGAAGGCCGCCTACGCCCATGATGTCCGCACCGGCCATTACGGGGCGGCCGAGCAGGCGCACTTGCGGGCCGCCGCGCTGCGTCATCGCATCCGCCGCGTCCGCGACCGCCGCATGATGAACCAGGACAACGGCGGCGGCTATCAGCGCGGTCAGGGTGACAATCCGAACCGTGGGTACGGCCAGGGCAATAACCGTGACAATGGCTTCGGCCAGGGCAATAACCGTGACAACGGGTTCGGTCAGCGCAATAACCCGAACCGTTAGGTGAAGTCCCTTGCCCGGTCACAACAGGCCGGGTGAGGGCTTTTCGCCTGCCGCTTCCGGCGCGTACTTCTTGACTCCCTGCAAAAGCTCTGGGCACTGCCCGATGCTCTTGCGCTTGCGAAACCCTTCCGCCATCCGGTAGCCGCTTGCCATGTGCCGGACCATGTACCAGTGGACAGCCAGCGGCGCGTCCCGGAACTTCCCGCCGACCTCCATTCCCCGCGCCGACATCCATTCAATCACCTGCGGGTTGCGGCTCAGCATGTAGACATGACGCCGCCGCGCCTGCGCCCGCTCCCACGCCGCGTCAAACAAAGCGCGTCCGATGCCGCGTCCCCGGAACTCCGGCAGGACGCACAGCGCGGCAATCTCCGTCCAGTTCTGCCGCAAATCCACGCTGAAGCACACGCCCGCGAACTGCCCGTCTTCTTCGGCGGCATAGACGTCCGACAGCCGTGTCAGCTCCCGCACCGTGTACCCCAGAATGTTCGGCGTGTCTTTGAGCGCCAGATGCACCTGCATTGCTTCAGCCTGCGTCAAAGGCCGGTGAACGATTTCGGTCATGCCTCCCCGTTCGCCGTCGCCCCGCCAATTCCTGCCTGCCGCACCCATCAACAGGCGGCTTCTTAACCTACAAACAAGCATTTATTGAAAGTTATTTGACGTTTAATGACAGTGATTATCAGCAAACTTCGTGGTACAATAGTTTAGTTTACTCTTCGTGTCCGCGAAAGACGCTCATGCCGAACACTCCCGATTCAGATTACTCAATGCCTCAGCCGGACAAAAATCAGCCGGATAAAAATGCGCTGGTTCAAGGCGTTCAGCACATTGTCGAAGCCAACGAGTATCTTGCGGGTAATAACCAGCAGCTTACGGAAACCAATGAAGAGCTTACGGAAGCGAACGAGCAGCTTGCGGAAGATTACGGGCGGCTGACCGAAGACAACGGCGTTCTGGCTGAGGACATCGGGCAGCTTGCCGAAGCGAACGCACGGCTGGCGGAAACCGAGCAGCGGCTGCGGCTGGCGCTGGAAAGCGGCAAGCTGGGGTCGTGGGATTTGGACATCGCCTCGCACCAGTATATCGAGATTTCCGACATCTGGAAAAGCAATTTCGGGCGGCCTGACATCGGTGATCTCACGCAGGACGAGTTTATTGAATTTCTGCACCCGGACGACCGCGAAATGGTCCATGAAGCCTCGGCAAACGCGATCAAAGAGAGCCACGATTACGGCGCGGAGTACCGCTGCATCTGGCCCGACGGCAGTGTGCACTGGATGAGCGCCAACGCCAAGATATTGTATGACTCCAAAGGCGACCCCAAGCGGCTAATCGGCGTCACCCAGATCATTGATGAGCGCAAGCAGGCGGAGATGGAACGCGAGCGGGAGCTGAAGCGGGCCAGGGACCTAGCGGACCGGGACCCGCTGACGGACCTCTTGAACCACCGTTCGTTTTACCGGTGCCTGGGCGAAGAAGCGGCGCGTGTCACGGAGATGGGCATCAGCCTGTCCGCCGTCATGCTGGACATGGACAGCTTCAAGTTCTTCAACGCCGCCTACGGCCACGCGGTCGGCGATCAGGTGCTGCGGCAGGTCGCAGACCGCCTGCGAACGATTTGCCGTCCCCAGGACACGCTGGCCCGGTTTGGCGGGGACGAGTTCGCGCTGCTCCTGCATGAAGAAAACACGGCGACAGTGGCGGAGATAGAAGCGCGGCTGC
>JAABUZ0100006371.1_pt1 | contig 14780 bp, 10 predicted proteins | sample 5562091 | NCBI WGS metagenome assembly JAABUZ01 (sample SAMN12813069, study PRJNA571459) | rock metagenome | isolation source: Antarctica rocks | place: Antarctica: Victoria Land, Linnaeus Terrace sud | collected 2015-12-21 | reverse complement strand
TACAGCGAAGAGTGCGGATATGCACACGGCCCCTGTGCGACCGGCGCCGGCGCGATAGGCGAGGGCTGCCAGGACGATGGTGGTGACGCCATCGGCGATGGCCGCGACGATCAGAGCGATCCACGGGTATGGTTCGCGGGTGAGCCACGCGAGAAGCGCGAGCAGGAGCGTAAAGAGGGGAGTCGTGGTACCGAGTACGTGGTCGCCGGGGTTATAGACGAAGCCCTGCCCGTGGACGATGTTGCGCGCGAAGCGGAACGTAATGTAGGCATCCTCGTAGGTGAGCGGTCCCGCGCCAATGCGCGCGGCCAGAGCGAGGAGTGCTATCAGGCCCACCAGCACAGGGGCGACGGTCGTGGGTGCGCGGTCCCCCACGCCGTGCCACGCCTTCTGCCATGCGGGCGCCGTCACGTGCTCGTCACCGCTCAGCGTCTGTCCTCCGTCCTGCCGTATGCGGGTCAACCGTTGGTGTACGTGAGGGGCAGTATACGCGGTGGGTCGCTCATGACGGACCTGGTGCCGAACGCAACCCGATATGGCGTTCCTGTGCCACGAGCAGGGCAAGGCTGAGGACCATGGCGAGGGCACCTGCGGTGGTCACGGAGGAAATCGGCACGCCGAGGACGAGTGCAAGGTAGGGAACTACCAATACCAGGATCAGGACGACGACGACAAGCCGCTGCCGTGTCCAACGGGCGCTACAGGCAAGGAACGGAACGTACAGCAGTGCCGCTTCGTTGAGGTGACCGTGGTAGCTGACCAGCAGGTTGACCAGTGCTGTGGCGAGCATGCGCCGTGCAAAGTGGGGGGATGTTCCATCCCACGCGCTGTGCCAGATCACCAGCAGCGTGGCGATCGTCAGTGCAGATAGCACGAGCGTGACGGCACCCGCTTGCGTCGGGGGAAGGCCAGGGAGAAGATTGGTGACGGCGCCACGCCAGTTTGGCATCGTGCGTACGCTGGCGCCGGGCATCGCGGTTTGAAAGTTGGCCGCTGTGCCGAGCAGGGTGAGATAGGCACGCAATCCTGCCAGGCCCAGGGCCAGGGCGGACGTGACGAGGATGCTGCTACCCGTTGCCGCCATACCCGCAAGCGCCACCCAGCGCCGCTTTGCCAGCAAGACCAGCGCGAAGACCACGACATCCTGCGGCTTGAGCAGAAGGACACCGAACCAGAGACCGGCGCGAAGATCCTGCTGTTGCTCGAACGCCCGGTAGGCAAGGAAGAATGTCAGGAGCCAGAGACCGGTTGCCTGGCCCTCGCCCCACGCGATTAACAACGGGAGGCTCAGAAGGATCGGGCCGGAGAGCAGCATTGGCGGCATCCGGTAGCGTTCCGTCAGTGCTGACAGCACACCGGTGACCACGATCAGATTCAGCAGCAGCCAGAGGTGATAGCCCACGAGTGGTGGGAACGCCAGGAGTGGCACCCCGAGTAGGACGAATGGTGGCAAGTAGGGAGTGGGGCCGTAGGTGGGAGTGACTTCATAGACGGCCCGAGGACTCAGGGTGACGAGGATCGTGGCAGCGTCCCGAAAGCTCAGAAAATCGTATCCGATGTGGTCCCAGGCACCCGGAATCATGGTGAGACACGCGAGAGCGCACAGGGTCACCGCGACACAGGCACCCGCCATACGACGTATCCTGCCGCCGGGACATACCTCTCGAGGTGACCGGGATGTACGTGACGTCAAAGGGACGCGTTCATGCCCTGCGATGCGACGCGAGTCGCTACGGTGGCCTGGAACTGGCGCAATCCACGGGCAGCCCAGCTTGTCCACGCGGTGTAGATGAACCGAACCCCGAGGTCGAGGTAGTGCTCGACGTTCTGATCGGTCACCAGGGTGCCCGCAGTCTTTCCCGCGTCGATAATTTGTTTGAGGGCACGGTCGATCGTGGCCTGTACCTCGGGATGCTCATTGTTGCCGGTGTGTCCCATCGTTTGCGCCAGGTCGGAAGGGGCCACAAAAAAGACATCGATGTGGTCCACCGTGAGGATCTCGGCCAGGTTCTGCACGGCCTCCAGTTCTTCGATGAGGACGACGATGAACGTTTCCTCGTTGGCGTGCTGGAACGGCGCATCAACGCCATAGGAGCGCCGACTGCCGTACATGCCTCGCTGTCCGATCGGCCCGAACTTTGCTGACTGCACCACCTGCTCGGCGGCGGCCCTCGTGCTGACGTGGGGAACAGTAATGCCGCTGGTGCCGCGGTCGAGGGTGCGTGTGATGATCCACGGCTCGTTGGCTGGCACGCGCGTGATGGATGCCATATCCCAGAGGTCACAGGCACGCGCCATGTCGCCAATCTGCTCCCAGCTGACGGGACCGTGCTCGGTTTCTATCCAGATGCCATCGGGACCCAGCGGGCCGAGAAAGTCGATCATGTCGATCGTGTAGTGGCCGCTCAGTACCACCACCGGTTCGTTCCGGGCCAGCTTCTGTTTTATCTGGATATGTGGCCGTGCCATCTGTCGTCCCTTTCACTTCACCCTGTTGCGCGTACGTACGAGTGAAGGGTATACCGTGCAGCGCGCCCGTTGCACGGGGAGCCACGTCTGGAGAGGGACGACGTGGCAGGGAAGGGTGAGGGGCGGAGCGTGACCGGGTTGCCTCGCCGGATTTACTGGTTAGCGGGATTCACGTTCGTGTTGATCACCGTCGCACCGGGGTCTGCCGCTCTGAAAAAGGCACGCTGCTTGGTTGATAATTCCCGCCTCGGTGGTCAGGCGCGGCCAGCGACTCAAGTCACGCCTGACACGGCAAAGTCCGCCTTCGCGGACTCCCCGCGTGGTTCCACGGGGATGGCATGCTTTTCACCCTCGGTGGTGGCCGGTGGGGCCGTGGTTACCGCGGTCGGTGCTCGTACTCGTGACGGTTGTGGCACCGCCACCGCTCACGTTGACATTCGTGGCGGCTGTGCCTGAGGACTCGGCCAGAGGCGTACCGCTGGGGCCATTCAGGGCGCCGCCACTTTGGTGCAGGATGTCGCGTACGGCCTGTGCCCGCGCACGTGCCCACACGGTAACGAGGGTGCGCCCGTTCATAACGGCGGAATTCAACGCGTGCGCGTCGTCGTCTGGGTGGCCCAGATGAATGAGCGATGCGGCTAACCCTCCGGTGGCCACTCCGGTGATTGCTCCGATAACGACACCCGCCGCTGCACCAGCGGTAGCACCACCAGCGGGTCCCACATCGTCGGCTGGTCCTGAAACACCGGCCAGTGTGTGTGCATAATTTGTGCCGCTGACAGCGCGTCGCTGTTCGATGGGCACGATGGTTGCTACGCCCGTGTCACGGACACCTGCATGACAGGCAATTCTACGCCGCTTGCTGGTTGGGCAAGGAGAGAGACGACGACACCACTATCTGGCGACCCATCCCTCCGCTTCGATTCCGACTCCTTCGCCGCGTACCTGATGGACACCGTTCAGGACTACAGTGTTGTTCTGCTAGATCCTTCGGAGCATGTGATCAGATGGAACGCTGGAGCGGCAGGCATGCTCGGCAGCCAGGCCGAGGATGCGGTGGGGCAGCACATTGGCCGGTGGTATCCCGAAAGTCATGTGCATCGGGGACTTCTGAAAGCGGCATTCAGACAGGCTTCGTCAGAAGGACGGCACCGGTATGATGGTTGGCGGCTTCGGACCGATGGCGTACGTTTCTGGGCCAGCACGGTGCTTACGGCGGTACACGACCTCACGGGCACGCTTGCTGGCTTCGGCGAGATGACGTATGACCTGACCGACCGACTCCAGGTGGAAGATGAACGCGTCCGCCAGATCCGCGAACAGGTCAAGCGCGTCAAAGCTGATCTGGCGGGCGAACGGATAGCGGGCCTCCTGGCCAGCATAAGCGACGCCTTTTTTGTCGTCGATGCCGCGTGGCGGTTTACGTATGTGACGCCGCAAGCTGCGCCGATGCTGTACCGGGACCAGAACGTGCTCGTCGGGCAGAACCTCTGGAGTCTCTTTCCCGGTGTGGAAGGCACCCTGTTTCAGCGGGAGCTTCGGCGGGCCATGGAGCGCCGTACCAGCGTGGGGTTTGAGGCCCGTGCCTTCAGTAATGACCGCTGGATAGAGGTGCACGCGTATCCCGCGGCGGATGGTCTGTCTATCTATCTGCGCGATGTCACCGCCCGGAAGCGGCAGTATGCCGAGCGTGAGGCATTGACGGACCAGCTGGCTGACGAGCGAGCGCGTTTAGAAACGGTGCTGCAGCAGATGCCCGCCGGTGTCATCATCGCGGAGTCACCATCTGGCCGCTTGCTGTTGGGCAATCAACAGGCGGAGCGCCTGCTGCAACAGCCCATCCCGCTGTCGGCCACCATCGATGATCCACGGGTATGGCAAGGCACCCATGTGGATGGCACCCCATATCCTCTCGAACAGCAGCCTCTCTACCGGGCGGCCACCGTGGGAGACGTGATCGCGGGTGAAGAAGTGCTCTATCATCGTGGCGACGGCACACGCGTCTGGCTCTCCTTGAACGCGGCGCCGGTGCGAGACCGGCTGGGAAACATTATCGCGGGGGTGGTGGCATTTTACGATATCACCGAGCAGAAACGGACACGGGAGACACAGCGGTTCCTCGCCGAGGCCGGCGCCATCCTTTCCAGCTCACTGGACTACGAGACAACCCTGCACAGTGTGGCACAACTGGCGGTGCCAACGCTGGCGGACTGGTGTACCGTCAATGTGCTGGAAGAGGATGGCACGGTCAGCAGGCTCGCCGTGGTCCATCACGGTGAACCACCTGTTCCGCTGGTACCGAACGCTGGCGCGGACCGCATCGACGCGGTGGATATGCAGGGCAACTCCGCTGTTGCCCGCGTGCTGCGCGACGGCCAGCCACTGCTCTATCCGCAGATTACCGAGCAGTTGCTTGCGAGCGACATCAATCCCCGGGATCTCCAGGTGATCAAGTTCACCGGCGCGGTGTCGGCGATGGTGCTTCCCCTCGTGGCACGGGAGCACCCGCTGGGGGTGCTCACTTTTCTCTCCTCGGATTCGGGGCGTCACTACAATGCGGACGATCTGGCGCTTGCGGTGGATCTCGCGTTTCGGTGTGCCCAGGCCATTGACCATGCGCGGCTCTACCGCCAGGCGCAGCGAGCGGTTCAGGCACGTTCCGAATTTTTATCCATCGCGGCGCACGAACTGAAAACGCCCATTACGGGACTCCGCGGCTTTGTGCAGTTGACCATGCGGCGACTGAACAGGGAACGCGAAGTCACGACTGATAGTTTGAAGGAGATGCTCTATGTCATCGATGTGCAGTCAGCAAAGCTGACGCGGCTGATTATCCAGCTGCTGGACGTGTCGCGCCTGGAAAACGAGACCATCACGTTGGAGCGCTCGACGGTCGATCTCTTTGCGCTCGTCGCGTCGGTCGTTGCAAGCGAGCGGTTGCGGGAGACCGGTCATGCCATCACGATGCACGGCCGGCCAGGAGTGATGGCCTCGGTCGATGCGGTTCGGTTCGAGCAAATTATGACGAATCTTGTGGACAATGCGATCAGCTACAGTCCGGAGCGAGGCGCCATCGACATTGACGTTGCCACGAGTGCCGGCCAGGCGTACGTGGCGGTCCGGGATCGGGGCATTGGCATTCCACCCGAGCATCGCGCGGGGATATTCGACCGATTCTATCGCGCGCATCCGGCATCGCAGTACGGCGGCCTTGGTCTGGGTTTGTATATTACCCATCAACTCATTACCTTGCACGGCGGTGCCATTACGGTCGAGTTTCCAAGCGATGGTGGCACCAAGTTTATTGTCACGTTGCCACTGACAGCACCATCATAGGTGTCGTGACCGAGTTCACCCGCCTGTCATGTGCTACCGCCAGCGCAACGGTATAGGAGAATTGGCCTATAACTGGTGCGAACGTCGTTCACGGGTGGTTAGGATAACGCAGATGCCGTTTGCTCCCTTGAGCGTCACGGCAGTGCGTGCATAGCCTGGAATGTGAAAGACCACCACGATGCGACACGGTTTTCGTCTTGGACTGTTCCTGCAGGTGGCCTTGCTGGTCACATTGTGTCTTCCATCATCGGGTGTACGCGCGGCGCCACCAGACCTTGCGATACCGTCGGGGCATTTCTATTCGCAAGCTGGCCATGACTCCTTCGGTTTCGTCATTGCGGATGGGGGAAGCGGCAAGTTCTGGACATCGTTCCAGTCGCTTGGTGGCGTCGATGCGCTTGGCTACCCGGCATCCTTTCCTTACCAGAAGGACGGGTTCTCCTACCAGGCCACGCAGGGCGCGATCCTGCAGTGGCGTCCCGAGCAGGACCGCGCTATCCTGGCCAACACGTTTGAACAGTTCACGACCGCGGGTGACGACGAACTGTTGTATAAACTCCGGCAGATTCCGCGCCCGATTCAGAACGATGGCTCGGGTGGCAGTTTCGATCAGGCCGTCGCGATTCGCCTGGGTTGGCTTACCGACCACGGCATCGCCGAGCGGTACCGGGGCAACCCGAATCCCGCCCAGTTCTCCACCTGGAGCATCGACGACTCCATTCAGTTGTATGGACTTCCCATGAGCCGTCCTGAGTCGTTTGGGCCGTTTGTCAGCCAGCGATTCCAGCGGATCGCGTTCCAGCGGTGGGTGCAGCCGGTGACCGGGATGCCCGCGCCCGGCAGTGTCGTGCGTGTCCTGGGTGGCGACCTGGCGAAAGAACTCAGCCTCGTGCCCAAAACAGCCCAGCAACCGCGTGCATCGGATGCTACGAGCGCAACACCTGTGCCCTCAACGACTGGCACCGGTGACCTTGATCACGAACCGACGCCTGTGGGTATTGACGCGCCAAGCGTGCCCGTGGTGACGGGTACCGTGGTGCAACCGGTCGCGCCGATCAATCTTTTTCCGCTCGCACCGTGTCGGCCATCGGCCATTGTTGACGGTGTCAGCGAGAACTACCCTGGTAAGCCAGCGCCAGAGGCTGGGACGATCAAGGTCTATGGCCAGACCGCGGTGAAGCTGGAACATAACGACAATTGCTGGGACCCGGTGCAACTGAAACGCCTCCGCAATCACCGGGACATTGCCGATATTACTGAGGTCGTGATCCACTGGACGGGGATCGATTACGAACGCAGCGCACGTGCCTTACGCAGGGGCGTATCTGTTCATTACCTGGTGCCGCGAGCATACCGCGCCTCCCAGCCCACGCTCGAACTGATCGATCCACGAAACGCGGCCTGGCACGCGGGGCCCCTCAATAAAACCCTGTGGGACAATCCTACACATCGGCTCTGCTACAGCAGTAAGGAGTGCGACACGAACGGCAACGTGCATTCCATCGGATTTGAAAACGAAGGTGATACCGAACCGAACGAGTATCAGATCGGTATCATAACCGACGTACTGGCGGGGCTCATTAAGGAAGGCTACCCGATCCAGCTCGATCGGCAACACGTGGTAGGGCATCGGGAGATTAATAGCCACAAGGAGGACCCGGGCGACCTGGATATTAATCGGGTGATTTCCATCGTGCGACAGAAGCTTGCGCCTCCGGTGGTGATCGCCACAGCAATCCCGAGCACACCGACACCCGCATCGACGCCCACCCCCCTTCCGCCTGTGGCCAATGGGACGTCCGCACGGCCCTACATGCTGACGGGTGCGACTAATGGTACGCTGACCGGCGGGTCTGGTGGCGCCTACACGTATTACACCATCCCGCAGCCAGCGGGGAATGCGATCACCATCACCTTCGCATACACCGGTATCGCGGCACCCCCCGGATCGGTGGGCGCGGTCGTCTTTCAGGGACAGACCCCGCTCGGGACGGTGAGCCCCGCTGGCCAAACGGGCGGATCGTCACTTGCCGTGACGCCCCGCGCGGGTGTTCCGCTGCTGATCCAGGTATTTAGTTATATCCCGCAGCCCGTGCGGTACGATCTTGTGGCGCGGGCACCGTAGCGGTCGTACGGTCGAGGTGGTCGGCCAGGACCTCCGCGAGGTGACGTACCACCAGGCGCGAGCGGCCCGAGGCGTCTGCCGCTCCCCTGAGATGGAGCAGGCAGCCGGGGTTATCACTCACCACAATGGTGGCGCCCGTGGCGTCGATGTTGGTTAACTTTCGGTCAACGATGCTCCGGCCCACTTCTGGGGCGTCAATCGAGGTGGAGCCGCCGAAGCCACAACAGACGCCTGACTCCGGCAGGTCACGGAGTGCCAGGCCACAGACCTCGTGCAGCAGCCGCTGTGCCGCTCCATCGGCCCCCAGGACGTTGCGTGTCTGGCAAAACGGGTGATACGTATACGCTGGCTCATCACCCGAGGGAGGTGACGTCGCCAGCGAACCGGCGGGCAACGCCGCGATGCGGTCGAGAAAGGTCGCGAGGTCGAGGGTACGCTCGGCCAGCCGCCGCGCCCGTGTCTGCCAGGCTGGTTCATCGCGAAAAAGGTGCGCGTAGTCGTGCGCCAGGGCCACCACACAGGAGTTGGCGGCCGATACTATGTAGTCGGCACCGGTTGCTTCGAGTGTCTCTATGGTCTGGCGCGCGAGCATCTTTGCACGGCGAGCGTCTCCGGAATCGAGCATAGGCAGTCCACAGCAGTGCTGGCGCTCTGGTACCACGACGCGCGCGCCACACGCGGCAATAAGCCTGACAGCGGCCTCCGCCTGCGCCGGCGCCATGCGGTCGGTGAGGCATTGCACAAAGTAGGCAACGGTCATGCCCCGTGCCCCGCTCTGCGCCAGCGGACCATCTGCCACCGCGGCTATGACGGTGGCGAGCCGCTGCCTGGCGGTGGTCGTGGCGAGCGCAGGGGGCGTCCGCCACGCGTGACGCGGCGGGAGGGGCAGGCGAAGCAGTCCGTGCCGCACCCATGGCCGGGTGGCCCGAGCGCCGATGGCGCCAAGTGCCTGAAAGAGCCGGGGACGCGACCACACGGCGAGGAGCAGCCGTTTTGGCCACGGCAGCCCGTACGTTTCGACCACCTTCCGCCGGACGTCGAGAATCTGGCGCGGGAGCGGGATGTCTACTGGGCAGACCGTCTGGCAGGCATTGCAACTGACACAGAGTGACTGCGGTCCGGCGGCGTGTTCGAGGCCGTGGTGGAATGGTGTGTTGACCAGGCCAATGGCCCCCGAGTAGATGTAGCCGAAGACGTGGCCGCCCACCACCTGATAGGGGGGGCAGACGCTGGCACAGGCCGCACACCGGATGCAGCGAAGCGCTTCGGCGAAGGCGGGGTCAGCGCGCATCGCCGCGCGTCCGTTGTCAATGAAGACGTAATGGAGTTCTTGCCCCTCGCTCGCGGGTCCACTGATGAACGTGGTGTAGGTGGTGATGTGCTGGCCGGTGGCGGAGCGTGCCAGGAGGCGCAACTGCGTCATCGCATCGTCGTAGGTGGCCACCAGCTTCTCGTAGCCCACCAGCACGACCTGAGCCTGGGGCAACGTGGTGACGAGTGCTTCATTTCCCTCATTGGTGACAATCATCGTCGTACCCGACTCAGCGATCAGCGCGTTCGCACCCGTCATGCCGACTCTTGCCGCCAGGAACTCCGAGCGCAGCGCGGTGCGTGCAAAGCCGACCTGGGCCGCGACATCATCACGCGGCACCTCGTGCCCTGTTGCCTTGGTAAAGGTGTCGCCCACCTGTTGCCGACTCAGATGGATCGCGGGCATGACCATGTGCGAGGGAAGTTCGTGGCGCAGCTGGACGATCCACTCACCCAGGTCGGTCTCGACGGCCCGAATGCCGTGCTGTTCCAGGAAATGATTGAGGTGAATTTCCTCGCTGACCATGGATTTCGTCTTGACGACCGTGGTTGCTCCCAGGCGCTGGCACAGGGCAGCGATATAACGGCCCGCGTCGTCGGGGGAATCAGCGGTGTACACGCTCGCGCCGTTGGCTTCCGCCGCCGCTTTGAACCGCGCGAAGTAGGCCGGTTGATCGGCGATGACGTGATCTTTGGCGCGCGCGAGTGCGTGGCGCAAGAGATTGAACTCCTCGGTGGGTGTATCACCCCGCCTGTCTGCGTACTCGGTGAAACGGGCGTCGCGGCTGTCTCGCCACCCGCGTTGAAAGCCGAGCAAATTGCGGCGAAGCTGCAGGTCACTGACCGCCCGCCGATAGCGCTCACGAAAGCTGGTATCACTGCTCACAGCCACTCACCTTCTCTTGGTGTTTGCCGATTGGTTGGGCGCGGCCAGCGACCGAAGTCGCGCCTGACAGGCAACGACCGCCTTCGCGGACTCCCCGCGTGGTTCCACGGGGATGGCATGCCTTTCATCCTCGGGAGTGCCCCCGCAGGGTATCGGTGCTGCCCTGAAAAAGAACATCGCCGATTGGTTGTTTGTGGGGGCGTATTGCAATACGCCCCTACTCGTGGGCGCACCAGCGTCGCTATTTTCATCCCTCGGGTGCCCATGCGCGGCGGCGATGCTGCCCTGTCCGTGACGGTCCTCACCATTCGGTGGATCGGATGATGATCAGGTGCAGGGAACGCGCACCCTGCACGCCAACGGTGATGACCCGTTCGATGTCGGCTGATCTGCTCGGACCGGTGATAAAGCCGGCGTAGTGCAACTGCTCGGGTCCGAGGGCGGTGAGCCGACGCAGCACCGGAGCAGCGTCGTCCAGCGTCTCGACGATCGCCGCCGCTGGCACGATGACGACATGCGTGTAGGCGAGCATGCCCACTACACGATCGCTCGCACGGTTCGAGCCCAGGAGGACAGACCCTGTTTCTGCTACGGCGAGGCGTGCCACAGAAATGCCCAGGTCGGCATCGGCCACGTCGGTCACCGTGCCACCGATCAGGGCGGACACGGGCGCATAGGGACGCGCTTCGAGGGTCGCGGTAACGCGCGTTGCCGACAGACGGGAAACCAGGTGGGCAATCGCCGCGCGTGCATCGACGGCACGATCCACGGCCTCCACCGTGGCGCCCGCACGCGTGGCCCAGTGCGTGAACTGCTCAAGCGTGCCGCTCTGTGCCTCGCCCGCCACCGCTTCTCCTGCTCCCCCTGAGGTCGCCGGACTGCCCGGCTCCAGATGACCGTGCTCAATGCCCTGCCTCGGCTCCTATCAGGTATGGAGCATTGTAGCGCGAGGGCGTATGCCGGGATGGCGATCCAGATCATCAGTACCACGGACGGTCGCGGGCCACCACGAACACAGGGTCTACCCTCAGGCGAGGTGGCGCTCCTGGAGAAGGTCACCGAACAGTTCGGTCGCGTTCCTTCGCCGATCTTCAATCGTTGTCGGGAGGCCAAGGTGGTAGGTGCCACTCGGGAGGATACCGCAGCCGCCGTAGGCACGGATGAGCAGGAACTGCACCACCACTTCCTCGCCTGCATGCTCGGGCGGCAGGCGATCCCAGAAGGAGAAGGCACCCACGTTGGCGAGCTTTTCTCGGTCGTACAGCACATTTGCGCCACCTACCCACGCAACTTTATACCGCACCACCTGTCCATCGGGCGCCAGCATTTGCTCGAGGTGCAGGGGGTTCGCGGCATTATTGATGACGTGCCGATCCCAGGGCAGCGCGTCGGGAGCGAAGGGCTCGGGCCGCACGGGCCCCTCCCAGAGCTCGATGTGTTGCTGGTGGGGGCGGACGTCCTGAAGGTAGCCCAGTCCTGTGGCGGGGCAGCCGACAAAGCCGCACTGTTCGGAGTGCAGTACGTCGAGCATGCGCCGCATCACGGGCGGGTCGAGCAGGACATCGTCGTCCAGGTAGTGGATATACGGTGCACTGCTGTGCTCGAAGAGGAACTGCCGTTGCTCGGCCATGCCGAGGCGCGGGAGGTGACGATGGAGCGCGACACGGTGTCCACGCCAGCGGAGGGCGCGGACCAGCGTCTGGATCTCGATGCTGTCGAGATAGACCGCGTCATCGGGGGACTGGTCGGAAATCGTGACGTCAAAATCGGTAAACGTCTGACCTAACAGAGAGGTCAACACCACGGCCAGTCCTGTCTTCCGGCCAAACGTCGGAATCACCACATCAACCTGTGCCATCGTGGTCACTCCTTCCCATCACGAGCGCATACGGAGCGCAATTACGTCTGCGCCGACGTGGTCGGGCGCTGTGCCACTTCCAGAGCACGCTCGAACGCGGCGTTCCAACCCCGGCTGAAGCGATCCATATTAAAACGCTGCTCGGCCACCTTCCGTGCCTGCTTACCCATGCGTCGGGCTTCGTCGGGGTGTGTCAGCAGGTAGCGCATGTGGTCCACGAGTTCATCGAGTTCGCACGAGAGGAAACCGCTCACGCCGTGCTGGATCACGGTTGGCAGTTCGGTCGTCGCGAGCGCAACGATCGGCATGCCCACCGTCATGCCTTCGATGACGGCTAGGGGCAGGCTGGTGTACCGCATGGGGCTGAATAGAAAGCGGTAGTCGGAGATATACTGGTGCAACCGCCCGTAATTAATGTCACCAAGTCCCCCGAACGCTTCCGTCTCCATGCCGGCGATATCCAGGGGCACCTGCTCCCGGGCGGCGAGAAACAGATCGTAGCCAGCAATACGCGGTCGCCGCTGCAAGCCATTGATGACCGTAATACCGCGTTCCAGTCCTCCCTTATAACGCGCTTCCGGGTCGATCGCCACGCTATGCTCGACCACAAAGGTCGGCGAGGTGTTGTTGTCCCACATCAGGCGGTTGTAATGGGTGACGTGGACGATCAGCGTCGCCGGATCATCCACGATGTGCCGGGTATCGGTCGCGTGGGGTCTGGGCACGTTGTGTTCGAGGTAGATTCTGGGCAGGCTCCGCTGCTCGGGCGTGAGGATCTCGAACTGGTCTTCTTGCCAGTTCCGGGGTGTCTGAAAAACGATGAGGTCGAGGTCCAGGTCGCGGACACGTTCGGCGGGAATCTCACGCACGAAGTCGGGCAGCCCATACTGCCCACGTCCACCGTAGCCGTCGCCGAAGTGCGGCTTCACCGGCAGATACCAGTCGTGGTCGACGCGGGTGATGGCATTGAGATAGCTTCCGTGGATGTGCCACATCAAGATCTTTAACCTGCGCATGCGATACCTCCCTGTGCCAGCAGACGTGCGGCCTCGCCTATGACCCCTCTCGGCGCGATGCGGGTGAGACAGCGGTGGTCGATGGGGCACTCCCAGTAGGAGCAGGGGCTGCACGCGACGGGATGCCGGACGGTAGGGTGACGATGTTGATCGAGGGGGGCCCAGCGAGGATAGTCGGCGGGGCCAAAGATCGTGATGCTGGGTGTATCGACGGCACAGGCGAGGTGGGCGGGACCGGTGTCGTTGCTAATAAACAGATCGGCACGCGCAATGACCGCGGCGAGGCCGCCCAGCGATGTCTTGCCCGCGAGGTTGAGCACCTCCGATGTCATCTGGCGAGCTACCGCGTCAACGATCTTCTCCTCGCCAGGACCCCCTGTGAGAAGCATCCGTGCGCCGTGGCGTCTGGTCAATGTGTCGGCTGTTGCCGCGAAGGAGGCGGCGGGCCAGCGTCTGGCAGGCGGCTTCGCACCGGGATGCAGGGCAATGATGGGCCGATGGTCGTGCTGTGCCGTCCCCAAAAGCATGTCTGCCTGGGCCATGTCCTCTTCGAAGAGGGGGAACTCCATCTGTGTGCTCAGGTCAGGACAGCCGAGGAAACGTGGCAGCGCAAGGTTGCGGAAAATCTCGTGGTCGCCCTCAGGGTATGGCACGCCTCCCGTCAGCCCGGGTGGTGGAGTGCCAAGGTAGCAACCGACGGTGTTCCGACCACCGAGGGCCACGACGAATGGATTACTGGTGCCACCGCTCCCGTGCATCTGGATAACGAGGTCGTAGGCGTCGTGACGCTGCTCGGCCACGAACCGCTCAACACGCTCGGGAATGACGGGAACTTCGTTGATCCCGGGATACCCGGCAAACTCAATAAAGCGATCGATCAAGGCGTGATAGCGTTCGGCGAATGATCTGGCCCAAGGGAGGCCAATCAGGGTGATTTCGGCGTGCGGGTAGCCAGAGCGGAGCGCACGGAAGGCGGGCACTGCCACGAGCAAGTCTCCGAGAAAGAGCCCACGAAAGACGGCGATACGCTGTATGGGTGGTGTGATACCGGTAGCTGATTGATCGGTTGCCATACCCTCTTCCTTGATCACACGCCATAGGTCAATTTCGACGATCCATGCCAGCAGTCGTGATGGTTCCTGGCGGCGCGGAGGGAACAGTCGCCACGCATGTCAGGGTATCGGGAAACACAGGCGCGCTTCTACGGACATGTGCCCAATGAAACGGCTGTGGGACACGACCATCTTGGTCGATTGCACATAAGGATTGTCGTGAGACAGAAGTTGTGGTGATGCGGGGGGAGAGGGTGCGGACTGCGGTCGGCACCCCCCTCACTCCACGGCATGGGTGTCCGTTATCATCTGGTGTATCTTCAGGGCAACCGGCACTGATACGGGCGAACAACGTGGATATGTTACTCATACGGAGTCTTCATACAGATGCGGCAGTGACGGGTGAACGTGAGGGGTGTTCATACAGATGCGGCGGTGACGGGTGGACGTGAGGAGCCAGTGATGGAGGTGACGGTGGGCACGCCACGGGTATCGGTGCTGATGCCCACCTACGGGCAGGCGGCATTCGTCCGACGTGCCATCGCCAGCGTGCGTGCCCAGACCCTGCCCGACTGGGAACTCATCATCATCGATGATGCCTCCCCTGATGACACCCACCACGTCATCACCCCTGACCTCGCCGACCCTCGCATCCAGTACCATCGACGCCAGCAGAACGGGGGACTCGGTGTCGCGCTCAACGATGCCCTCGCTCACGCCCGTGCTG
>JAABUZ0100006369.1_pt1 | contig 14783 bp, 12 predicted proteins | sample 5562091 | NCBI WGS metagenome assembly JAABUZ01 (sample SAMN12813069, study PRJNA571459) | rock metagenome | isolation source: Antarctica rocks | place: Antarctica: Victoria Land, Linnaeus Terrace sud | collected 2015-12-21 | reverse complement strand
TTATCCCCTCAAGGTCAGATTGAAAAAGTCTTCTATCCTGTATTTCCACCCGCTCAACATGCTGATGAGGTTGTTGCATGGCTCAAGGCAAATTCTGTAGTTTGGCAATGATGAGACTGAAAGCGCTCATCGATATATCCTTCACATTGGCGTAGGTAGTCTGATAAGCGGGGTTAAAATCAGGCAGCTTGTAGGCGATTATAGAGGGGCTTTCGTTTTGGGCTTTCGTTCCCGGTGTTCAGATAGTCCCCTGCCAGACCCAACCCGACCGCTACGGACGCACCGCCACCCTGAGTGAAAGATTGTCGCCTCTCCCGAAAATGGTAGGCGGTGCTTACCGGCGTTCGGGCTGAGTCTGGAGAGTTCAATCCAATCATGGCGACCCTAACTCTGCGATAAATCGGTCTATCACTGCCTTCGTTCGCTTGTATTCCGGTGATTGCTTCCCTACCCTCAGCCCGGAAAGAATGCGCTCTCGTACAGCCTCAAGGTCTGGCAGCTGCCCCGGCTGTTGCCTATCGAGTCTGGTTTTCTGCTGTCACGGCTTCTTATCAGCGTGGTCTACCGCTATCAGAGAAGACCATTGCAGCTGCGTCAGAAGGACGAACGCTGCCAACCCAGCTTAAGCTCCAGGTGCAACATCAGGGGGGAGAACTGAGCTTGTGATGATGGATAAATAGACAGGGGACGGGAGGCAGTCAAAACGTATGGCTTCACACCATGAATATGTACTGGATTTAGCAACGTATCAGCAAAATGCCATGTCCAATTATCAACGTTCCAATATGGTACGTCCAATCATGCTACAAGACAAAGTTGCACTCTCAGAGCTACTTCTTGATGCGTTTCTTGCTCCCCAAGCACATAACGAGCAGAATCGTGCTAGCGCGGAACGGGACATTGATAATTACTTTGCTGGTACGGTTCATCAACCCCTCCTTGATTGTTCGTGGGGGTACTGGAAAAATGAGGGACTTGCTGGTGCGTGTTTAGTAAGCTACTGGAAGCAGAGACAACGCCCCCTCCTAGACTGCATTGCAACGCGAAGTGTATGGAAGTGCAGAGGTGTCAGCTCAATTGTATTTCGGGCAAGCCTTGCTAGTCTAATTGATGCTGGATATAACGAAGTCTGTGCCATTATTAGTCAAGAGAACCCATTGCCCAGAGCTCTGGCTACACGCATCGGTTTCACTAAAGTGGATCAGCTGAGCTAATAGGGGCTCTTGTAGCAGCGGAACCAAAAGCAACGTTAAGGGCTTAGAGCACCCGACTCAGAACGAAAATCTAAGGGGGTTTTTCGTTTTGGGCATCCTCTCTCGGTTCAAATAGTCCACTGCCAAACCCAACCCGACCGCAAAGGACGCACCGCCACAAGAGCGAAAGATTATCGCCTCTGCCTACGATGGTAGGCGGTGCTTGCCCGGAGTTCGTGTTGGGTCTGACTCGTTCAATCCAATCATGGCGACCGTAACTCTGTGATAAATCGGTCTATCACTGCCTTTGTCCGCTTGTACTCCGGGGACTGCTTGCCTACCCTCAGCCCTGAAAGAATGCGCTCGCGGACGGCCTCAAGGTCTGGCATCTGCCCCTGCTGTTGCCTGAGAACAGAGTTGTCCTGTCTCAGGCGACCGACTCCCCCATTAGTTCAGTCTCCAGCTCTGTTATACGATGCAATACAGTATCTTGCACAACGCCGGTCAATTGATTGACCTGTTCAGCCAGCCCCGTAACAGTTTGGCTCAACTCCTCCAGTATTACATTGTCTTCCAGTGTCTTACTGGGCTGAGTGGGTTGCTGACGACTGGCGACAGCCAAACCAAGCTCTATCAATTCAACGATTGCTTCGGAGCGGTTGCCTTTGGTGTTGTCAGTCGCGTAATTCAGAACTTGGCTGAATATGTCATTGGGGATTCTGAGGGTAACGGATTCAGACCTGGTGGATGATGGTGTTTGCGCCACGTCTAACAATATCTAACATTGAATAACAATAGAAGTTTAGCACACTGTCAGATAGGGACGAGCAATTGTGTCTGATATTGACTAACAGTGCAAGGCATTAGCCGCTAGTGTCTGGCGGTATAAGACTAGCTCGACTCGGATGGGTGCTGATAGGCTTGGAGGATGGAAGGCACGGGCGCTTAGCCCCCTGTCTGTCTAACTGGTAGATGAAGGGGTAAGATCGCTCTAACTGTGTCCAGATAAGAAGCAGCGATAGACAAGCGACCTCTGATTAACTGCAAGGCTAGCCTGAGTGGGTGAATCTTGGGTCATCAAGTCGTCAGATAAGGGGAAAAGCTATGCGATATCTAATCACCAGTGCCTTGCCCTATATCAATGGCATCAAGCACCTTGGCAACTTGGTTGGCTCCATGTTACCTGCTGATGTGTATGCGCGTTTCCTTCGACAACAAGGAGAGACTGTGCTTTTTATCTGCGGTACAGACGAGCATGGTACCCCGGCTGAACTAGCGGCATTAGAAGAAGGGTTGGATGTCGCCGACTACTGTCAACGCCAGTACGAACGTCAGTCTTCTGCTTACAGTCGATTTGGTTTATCCTTTGACTACTTTGGTCGTACCTCTTCCCCAGAGAACCACGAGTTGACGAAGCACTTTTATCGACGGCTGAATGAAAATGGTTTTATCGAAGAACGAGAAATCAGCCAAATGTACTCCCCAGAGGATGGGCGCTTCTTGCCGGATCGCTACGTCATCGGCACTTGTCCAAGGTGTGGCTACCAGTCGGCTAGGGGGGATCAGTGTGAGAGCTGCACATCGGTTTTGAATCCGAGCGATTTAATTCAACCTCGTTCGGCGATTTCTGGTAGCACTCATCTGGAAGTACGGCAAAGCAAACATCTGTTTTTGAAACTGGAGCATCTCAGTGATGAAGTGCTTCGTTGGGTCGAGAGACAACAGAATTGGACTCTACTGACTAAATCCATCGCCATGAAGTGGCTAAATGAGGGACTCCAAAGCCGTTGCATCACCCGCGACCTGAGTTGGGGGGTGACAGTACCTCGACCAGGCTTCGAGAACAAGGTGTTTTATGTTTGGTTTGATGCTCCGATTGGCTACCTTGCTGCGACAAAAGCCTGGGGAAACCAAGCGTCAGAACGAGACTGGCTAAGCTGGTGGCAGAATTCGGATGACGTGCGGTACGTGCAGTTCATGGCCAAGGACAATTTGCCATTCCATACAATTATGTTTCCTGCCATGATTATGGGGACAAGAGAACCTTGGAAGCTGGCGGACCAGATCAAAGGCTTCAATTGGCTCAATTACTACGGTGGGAAGTTTTCCACTAGCGCCAAACGTGGAGTGTTTCTCGATCAAGCACTGGATGTTCTTCCTGCCGACTACTGGCGCTACAGCCTAATGGCGTCAGCACCAGAATCCTCTGATTCGGCTTTCACTTGGGAACAACTCCAAACTAAGGTGAATAAGGATTTAGCCGACAACCTGGGTAACTTTATTAACCGTATTCTCAAATTTGCTGCATCCCGCTTTGATAATAAAGTGCCGGAAGGAGGCACACCAGGCGATAAAGAGCAACAATTAGAGGCGAGTTGCCAAGCGCTAATGGATACTCTGTGTCAGTGTCTGCATCATTTGGAGTTTCGCAAAGCGGCTGAGGCACTTTGTGCTATGTGGACAGTGGGAAACCAATACGTTGATGAGCAAGCTCCTTGGGCATTGTTTAAAGAGAACCCTTCACAGGCAGCGATGGTGATTCGCACTTGCATCAATCTGATTCGAGTCTATGCGCTCGCTGCTACCCCCTTCATTCCGTTCACAGCTCAGAAAATCTTTGACGCTCTTCACCTGGATGAGTCGGAGCGTACCAGTGTCTTCGCCTCGGCTGTAGACTTTTCAGTTTTACAGCCGCATCGCGTCTTTGAGGCTCCTCCACCGTTATTCCAGAAGTTGGATGACGAGCAGGTGAGCGAGTTGCGTGCGCGCTTTGGCGGTGAGTAGCTGTTCAGGTCGGGATGGAGGGGTGTTCAATTGATTCTGACGCTCCTAACACAGGCATTAACAGGTTCAGGAGATGACATAGCAACAAGACTCGTCTTGGGACCAATAGCCGCCTCTTCGAGCCAACTCCTCACTCTAACCAACCATGAGCCAATCCCCGACTGAATTTGACAGCCCCTGGAAAGACGTAATCGAACGCTACTTTTCTGACTTCATCCAATTCTTTCTCCCACAGGCTTATGGGGAGATCGAGTGGAGCCGGGGGTTTGAGTTCTTGGACAAGGAATTGCAACAAGTCGTGCGGGATGCCGAGCTGGGGCGGCGTCTAGCCGATAAGCTCGTTAAGGTTTGGCGCACAGGGGGTGAAGAGGCTTGGGTCTTAATCCATCTGGAAGTCCAGAGTCAGGAAGAAACCAACTTCGCGGAGCGGATGTTTGTTTACCACTACCGCATCTATGACCGTTACAAGCGTCGAGTCGCTTCAATAGCGGTCTTGGGTGACGAGCGCTCTAGCTGGAGACCGAATCAGTTTGAGTCGGAACTCTGGGGGTGTGAGGTGTTTTTCAGGTTTCCGGTCGTGAAATTGATAGACTATCAACAACAGTGGTCAGCATTAGAGGCCAGCCGGAACCCCTTTGCTACAGTGGTCATGGCTCATTTGAAAGCCCAAGCGACTCGCCTTGAGCGTCTTGAGCGTTTTGAATGGAAGCTGGCGATTACCAGACGGCTGTATGAAAAAGGTTATGGGCGAGAGGATGTCATCAATCTCTTCCAGTTTATCGACTGGGTGATGAGCTTACCTGAAGAGTTAGAGCAACAGTTTTGGCGGGAAGTGCGTAACTTAGAGGAGGAAAGGCGGATGCCATATATCACAAGTGTAGAGAGAATTGCCACTGAAAAAGGAATCCAGCAGGGGATGAGGCAAGGACTGTTAGCAGCCATTGAACTGGATTTGGGGCTAAAGTTTGGCAGTGAGGGGTTACAGGTCTTACCGGAAATCTCCCGGATTGCTGATGTAAAGCAATTGAAAGCGATTCTTTCTGGGCTGAAAACGGTTCAGACGGTGTCAGAGTTGCGTCAAATCTATCAGCCAATGATTAATGAGTGAAGTCAGAAGGGGCAGCGCCTTCTCCCAAACCCCGACACCTACACTTTTTTGATTGGCTCTGGGTCAGCGCTATTGTTGAATAGGTTATGGAAACTTGCCTACTCGCCATCGGCGGCGAGTGGGTCGGCCTTGACTTGGCGGCTCTGTGTGGGGGGAGCTACATCGTCATAGATGACTTTCCCGATGTATGACAGCCGCGATAAACTCGCGATCGCTCCTCGAACCTGCTCCGGTCTGACTTCCAAGTAGGCATGGAGCTGGCTAAGGTCCTGGTGACCGCTGATCTGAGCTATAACTCTCAACGGGATGCCAGCGTCCGACATTTGAGTTAAGGCAGTTCTTCTGAAAGAATGGGTACTGACGCCTTCTAGCCCAATCCGATTACAGGCCATTCGCAGAATTAAGGCGGCTGAGTCGGGGTGGATGTGTCCCCTTCCCCACCTACCCGGAAACAGGTAATGCACTCCCGCAAGTGGGTAGTACTTGGTTAACAGTAGCTCTAAATCTTCTGCTGTGGGGATGGTGCGGCTGGCCAGTTGACCTTTAGTATTTCCTTTGCGGATGATCATTTCCGGGCGGACTCGACCTTTAAGGTCGTAGACGTCTGCCGCGAGCATTGAGCAAGTTTCATTAATGCGAGCAGCTGTATAGAGGGCGAATCCGAACAGGGCGCGATCTCGCTCTGTCTGTAGTCCCTGACTAAATAGCAACTCAATCTCGTCCTGGGACAGAATCTTCGCTCTGCCGTGTCGGTCTCGCTTCATTCATGAACACCCCCACTAATCTCCATGATTTACCGCACTCTTGTAGAATCTGTCCAGGGTCCACTTCAAGAATGAGGCTCGCACGGAGAGATTACAGGGAAGTCGCTCTAATCCTCGGCCTCTGGAAAGAAGTGGTGTCGGATTTCAGAAGTCGTCAAAAAAAGCGATCGCTCGATTTCACTTGTTTTTGTAGCTCACTTGCTCAATTATTATAGGAGGAGATTCAATTCAGCCTTATACAAGAGGATGATTGAATATCCACAACTGTAATTAAATTCACCCCGGTCGCGGTTAAAAGACCCACCGGGCGTATCGCTGAAGAACCAGCTTATACGAGTGCAAAATAACACTTTAAATCAATTTTACCATCTGGCGAAAGAGCCATCAGCCCTGCTGGTAGCCAGATTCTGCAAGGATTTCAATCACGGCTGGGACTTCCGAATCGCCAGCGCGCCTAGGCTAGAACAGAGGCCAGCTTGTCAGAACTTGAGCGCTGGGATCAAAGGAGGGCAGGCAAATGCCTAACTCCTTCCGTCCCCTCAAAGGAAATTGCCCCATATGCTCTGGCGCTCGACGTGACTGCCGCGAGAACACCCATGCCAGCCTAATTCACTGTCGCCACGATGTCGGCACAGTTCCCGGTTTCCGATTCGTCGGGACTGACGCCCACGGCTTTAATATGTGGGCGGTCGATGATGGGACTCGTCGCTCCGATGCGGACTGGGAAACTCAGCGCAAGCAAAGGGCAGCAGAACGGGAAAGGCGACTCCGGTCAGAAGCCTTTGATTTCGCCCAGTTGCTGAGCGTTGAGGAGCGCGACCACAACATCAGTCAAATTCACGGTCAACTGGGACTGACAACACGACACCGGCAGAATCTACGGTCTAGGAGGCTGAGTGATGCCGAAATAGATGCGGGTAAGTTTTTCAGCATTGACCCGTGGAGCTCTGTACTCGGCATCAATCCCCGACTGGCAGGCGTTGACCTTTCCGGGCGTAAGCTGTTGATTGGTCAGCCTGGTTTCGCTTGCCCCATTTGGGATGTCCAGGGGCGGATCATCGGCTGGCAGACTCGCTTTGACGACGCCAAATCCAATAAGTACAAGTGGCCGACAAGCAAAAGTCACAACCGCCCCAACGGTGCCACGGCTCACCTGCCAAATGGGGAACTGCCCATCAGCTGCTGCCGTCCGGTCGGTGTTGTCTCACTTGCCAGCATCGGATTGGCTGAGGGCTTCCTCAAGTCCTACGTCGCTGCACAAAAGCTGGGTCAGATTGTGATCGGGGCAGCTGGGGGAAATTTTGCGGGCAGTCCCCAACAGCTTCAAGCATACCTTGACACGGTGGCGGCAGAACTCGATACCAAAACGGTAGACCTCTACCCCGACGCTGGGGCGCTCACCAACAAGACCGTGATGGGGCATTACGAGCGCACGATTAAATTATTGCAGTCATGGGGATACACGGTCAGGGTCGCATGGTGGGGGCAGTATACCAAAGACCAGCCAGACATTGATGAGCTAGAAAACTTTGACGCTACCGCGTACCTTACTCCTGAAAACTTTCTGGAGAACAGCTTATGCCAGTGTCATCAAACAGTCTCTGGTGATGGTGCGCCGTCTAAGTGTGATCCCAATACTATACTCTGGGCCAGATTTCTTGACGGGTACAACCCAAATGGGTGCTCTGATTGGATCACGGCTATTGACCCTCTCCTGACTGAATCAGAGCGTCATCTCAAAAGCATTAATTCACTGCACATCCACAAGGTAACTGGAGCGATTAAATCGCTCCAGGGCAGCGACCCCAAGGCTGTGTATGAGCGGATGAAGGAAATCGCCGAAGCTGGGATCTACAGAGAACTCACACAACTAACACATAAGCCCTGGAAGGAAATTAACAAGGGCAAACTGGACTTAGATAGATGTGGACTAGAGCCGGGAGCAATTTATGTGATTCGTTCTGCCAAGGGAACACACAAAACGAATAGCCTCGTACCAATCACCCCAAAATTTAGCAACGTCTACGCTTGGTTTAATCGCATCGCCCTAGGTCGGGAGGAATGTCACCGTATCGGGTTGGAGTGGAAAGATGACCTCAAGGGATTTCGGGGAAGTCTCAAAGTTGGCTTTTGTGCTGATTCTAGTTTCAGCTTTCCACCAGGATTATTGAAAAACAATGGGTTGTTGCTAGTCGATGAAGCCGATCAAGTATTTGAGCATATGTTTGGCGACACCTGCAACAAAGGGGGTAAGCGTCAGCTGGTTTTGGCGGCGCTCAAAGCCCAGCTAGATACAGTAATTGCCGGTGATGGCATCGGAATATTCATGAGTGCAGATATCACAGATAAAGAATTTGAGTACATTTTGCAGTTAGCGCCTCCCGGTTGTCCCGTGCGGCTCATCGTCAATCACTATCAACCGCCCAAGAGTGATGTCTACTTTTTCGACTCAAAGACGCCTGATGGACTGATAGAAAATTTGCTTCAAGACCTAGAGAACGGTAAACCCCGCTTTGTCATCGATGACATTAAGAATGGTGTCAGAGGATGCAAATCAATCGCGGAGTACATCAGGAAAGTTCATCCCGAATGGGCGTCGGATATTGTAGAGATTAACTCAGATACTAGCGGCGACCCCGCAATAATTGATTACCTGAAAAATATTAATACCCGAAGCATGACCACACTATTACTGTGCTGTAGCCCCAGTGTTGTCAGTGGAATCAGCATTGAGAATGGACATTTTAAAGAAGTCTACGCCTTCTTGAATGGGGTACTGACTATTAGTCAGGCTTTACAAGCGGTTTCCCGGCCACGGGGTGCAGAAGTCATCAACATCTGGGCAGCAGAGAAAGGAGTAATTTTTGCCGCAGACCGCTCACTCTTTCCCGAGCAAATCAAAGGGTACTACAACCGGAACTATTCAGCCAACAGCAAACACATTCTTGCCTTTGATGTTAACTATAACCCGCTTAAAGATGAATGGGATTCCCCACACTTTGATTTGTACTGCAAATACGCAGCCTATCGCAACAACTGCATGTCAAATCTAAGAACTCGCCTAAAAGAACGATTGATTGAGGAGGGGTATCCAGTGTTTACGGTGGCATCGGGTGAGTCAGACATGGTAAAATCGGGACTTAAGGACGCTTGGACTCATTTAGAGATTACTCACGCCTTTGCGGTCGCGGCGGCAATAGTTTTAACCGATGCTCAATTATCAGCGCTGCAAAATGTCACTCTCACCCCTCAACAAAAGCTAGATGTTGAAAAAACCTACCTGCTAAAAAGTTACGGGCAAGAGCTAATTGACAGCATGGTGTTTGAGCATAAATCAGGCCAAGTGCTTCAGGGGTGGCCTGCAATGGTTCTGAAGGATAACCGGGGTCAATACCGCCAAAAACTCGATGCTTTCTACCTACTGATAGCTGAGGAGGCCGAGTCAATCGCCAAGGATTTGAAAGCGGAGCAGAGGCAGGCAGAACACGGAGCCGGTCGCTTTCCTGCTGATGTGAGATGGCACACTCGACAGCGGATTGGGCGGAAATTTTTGGGGCTACACAAATTCCTGGACCCCGAATTATGGTGGGGACCAGCAGACTTTACCGCCTTGTGCCAGAAAGCGAGAAAACATGCTGGCCTGGTCAAGGATGCATTTGGCTTTACCGTCGATAATATGACTTCTGGGCAGATATTTGGCGAGATGATAGCGCAGCTCGGACTGGACCTGGAGAAAAAGTGGGCTAAAGAACCAACCAAAAACGGTAGACGTTACAAGCTACGCCGGATTACCGCCGATTCTTACCGCTATGCCCAGATGTACGTCAGCTATCGTCAGTCGCTGACCGAAGCATCTAACGCCTCACGGCACAGAGCCGGGTCAGCTGAGGGAGCTCCGTCACATACGGTCGCAAGAGTTAATACTGACCCGGCTATAAAGTCTGATGCCCCCGACAACACTCGGAGTGGAGAAGCAAAAGATGCATTAGATGCGACCGAAGCTATCTTTTGCCCACTACCTATTATTTGTGATCACCCCGACGGTGATTTATCTAGTGAAGTACCTAGGGGGGGTGATCAGGGGTTAAGCCTTACAGAGCAAGGGATAGAGGTAGTGACTGATGACCACTTGGTAGCGTCAACATTCACACACCATCCAACACAGCCACCTGGAATTGTTTGCCCCGGCCCAATGGAGATAGCCACCCCAGTTGACAAGCCTCAGGTGGACTCACCCCCCCTGGATGTGGAACATAGGGACGAGTCGCCACCAATCCCAACAACACTACCAGACGCGGTACCCATACCCCAACCAGTAGGTGCGGTAGCGCTTTCCGTTGGTGCTAGAGTTACTTGCTGGGGCTGGGGAGCTGCCCGGTACGTTGTCGAGGAGTTGGATGAATTCATTGCTTCAATCACCAGTCTAGCGACTGGCATCAAGTTTACGGTTTTTCGGTCGCAGTTAACGCCGGTTGCCCAGACGGGGTAGAGGGGATGAGCCACCCCCCATGCCAGAGTGCGGCTCAAGCGAAATTATTCAGCCAGAGTGCTGGTGGACTGGCCCACCCTTTTGGGTCGCTCTGGCCTGGGTTGCCCTGGCTTGTTGGGTTGCCCTAGCTTATTCGGTTGCCCTGGTCGATGTCGCCCGTTAGAAGGTTGTCCTGGCTTGTTCTTCTTGGGTCGCCCTGACGAATGAGGTTCTTCTTTTGTCGCCTGACCCACAGGGAAAAATTGGGGGATGTTGGATTGGGCCGCCGGTCTATACTCCCAAATGATGCCGTCTGGGTCGCAGCGATGGCTCCATTTCTGAAACTTTGGTGTGGTACGGCGCTGTCCAATCTTGTAAGATGCAACCCCCCAACGCTTGGCCAGCTCTGACATGGTTAGTCCAGCGCTGAATTCGGGTAGCTCTTTTTTCCACCACAAACGAATTTCACTGCGTTTAGCGAAATCGTCAGCGGTCAGTGCCAAGCGTTGGGCATCCACTGGTGGGGGTGTAAATTCTGGTGGATGGGGCTTTGACGATGCCGCCTGGGGCTTTGACTCTACTGCCTGGGGCTTTGACGAAGCTGCCTGAGGTGGGGACTCAGCCTTCTTGGGCCGGATTCCTAATATTTCAGGTTTACTCGGCTTAGAGGCGGAATTTGACGGCTCTCTGGCCTGTGGCGAAGGTTGTTCTGCTTGGGGGGAGGACTCTGCTGCCTGGGGTGGGGACTCGGCCTGTTTGGGTCGGATGCCGACGATTTCCGGTTTGCTCTGCTTAGAGGCGGAATTTGACGGCTCTTCTTTTTTTCCCTGGCGCTTGCGCGGCATAATCTGTTGTCCTGGACAGTACTGGACGCGGAGCCAAAATCAACGAGCCCCACCAACCCATATTCTTAGCTTATTCATCAACGAGAGCATCAGGGTTGAAGGGGTTCCCCCCTGACAAAAGCCCAAGCAGCGCGAAAAATCTGTCCCAAAAGTTGGGAGTCATGTGCGCGGAGATTTGGGGAGTCAGAGGGGTTTCCCTCTGGGGGCATTACGGTTCTAGTTAAGAGCAACAGGGTAGCCATAACTCTGTCTCAGTTGACAGAGCTACTTCGTCTAATAGTCAACCAACTCACCGCCAAGTCAACTGCACATCTGACCGGAAACAGCTTGGTAGTAGCCGAACCAACTTTCGAGACTTTGACCGAACCCGCTTGTTCAAAGGCTTCCCCCATTTCAACAAAACAGTCTGGGTCAAACTCAATGTCAATGTAAGGTTTCCACACTCGCTGTCCGGCCTCCAGAATGGGTGCTCCCCTTGAAACTCGCTTCGCCCCTGGGCTGCGGTACTCAGCTAGATGAAAGCAGGTGGAACGGTCATACCCGACTCCCAATAACAGCACCCAACCGTTCAAGTCATAGAGGCGAGCGAGAGGAGACCCCTCGCCTAATGAGTCGTCAAGCGAATGACCTTTGACAATCGCTGCGGCGTGCTGTCCCCAGGCGGCAAACGAAACCTCGGGATGGGAACTCCGCAGCACATGAGGCCAAGTCCGAAAGACCTCGGCAATCCTGCCCATGCCCCGCGTTGGAGTCACCTGTGCGTCAAAAGCTGGCATGGTCTCACGAATAATCGACCACCATTCGCTAGGTACGGGTGGGTCTTGCCAATGGGCTGGGTCAGAATAATCGCTAGACTGCGTGGGCATCACCAAAGTGCCTGCGGGAGTGACGACATCCATCAGAGCCTGAACTACGGTGACTGGACCGCCACAAACCCATCCGAGTGAACTCAGGGAAGAGTGTACCAGCACTGTTATCCCAGGAGTCAGGCCAAGCTGACGCAAGTCAGTGGCGAGATTCTGCTGAGTGCAAGGGGAGGGAGTCCTCAAAATCACTTCCATTTCACTCATGTCACGTCTCCACAGACTTCAGTTATTATGGCTGATCTACGGAATGCAGGCTTCACTGAACCGTATTGGGGCTGTCCCGGCTTTAAAAGGGTCGCGGAAAAAAACACCAGTTTTGACCGGACTCTAACCCTTGTGCAGCAAGAGTTTGAGGGGGATTTTTTGTACCAAGTGGTGCATCAGGTGATGCGAGCGTCCCCATAGGGAGCTGAGTCTAAGGCTTGGCATAACGTTCTGAGCGGAACGCAAGTTACGCTTCCCCTGCCAGTCTTAAAGCGTTATGGCGCAGGGCATCGGCAGCAGGTACTAGCCAACCCCACAGTAACGCGCAACGGCAAGGACACTGGGAGTGTGATCCGGGGAATCACTGCATTCATAGAACTGCTTTGCTCCCCTAGCTAGAGATTCAAGGAAAAACCGTGGTTAGGACAGAAGCGCAGTACTTGGTCATCAACGCTCAAAAGATGCGCTTAGCTACTCACCTACGAACTCTATGATGAAGACACAGGCGTCTGGTACATCGAAACCCAAAGTCCAGTTCTGCCAATTGCCCGCCGAATGCCATCCGGCGAAATCCTGCCCTTGGAGGCTCCATGACCACCCCCGTCACAAAGGAACAAAAATACCAACGACTGAGAGAACTCTGCAAACTTAGCCGACAGCGCTACCTAGCCGCTGGCTGCGACCCAAGGCGCGCAGCAAGTGGCAACATCTACCTGACAGCCTCTGAGCAGCAGGAGTTCAAAGCCATAGCAAGAGCACTGGGAACCAAGGAGAACATAGAGAACTAGAGGTCAACTCTCTGGGGTGAAGCGCCCCAACCCCCTACTGGCTAAGCGTTGGCCGGGGATTTTTGCCCCCAGGTGGTGCAAGCGCGATCGTCTTGCCGGTGAGCCCGATTGCTGCCACATTACTACACTGTGACTACCGCGTGAAAACGCGCGTTGTTTCCAGTCAAGAAAGCAGTATAGCCAAAGCCTAACTCTGTTACAGCACATAATTAATTACTGTACATAGCAGTAGTTATTTATGCTGTAACTATGAGTAAAAAATTAATAATACATTGCTCATAACTGGGTTAGCAGTTAAAATTAATTCTCAGTTTAGGCGCTTTATAGTTAAAACAAATTGGAGATGACTGGGTAAGCAGTTTTTACCCATGCTTTAACCATGCAATTAACAGCGCCAGCCACATTGCTTATAAATGGACAAGCATTAGTGCCAACGTATGGAATCAAGCGACAAAAAGAGCGTACAAGTCACAACCTATTTGCCCAAGGAAGCCCTTCAAGTCGTCGTTCCGTCTTTAATCGGTCTCAACCCCCCCGCAGCCGGCTGTACTCACTTGCTCCCTCAAGAAGGCGTCTAGCAGCCTAATAGTCCGATGCTGCGCGGGGGGATACCCCCCGCAACCCCCCAGGCATCTTATTTTCGGAGGCGAGTACAGCCATCTGCCTGACCGTGGCAGAAATCTCGGCCTCCGAAAATAAGATGCACAGAAGTTTCTAACGGCTTGCATTGACCCTAATCGGGGGACAACTTCTTGGGGTTCACGCTCTTTACAGCTATTTGTTTTCTTTTAGGTCGCCAGAGCCAGGTTTTTTGGACCCCCACGCCCTACCCCACATCGCACCCCATTCGGCATGGGATACCCCAGACCGAATGGGGTAGTTTCGTAGAGTCAAGCAGGGAAGCCCGACTGCTGCCACATCACGCTAAGGTGATTACCAATTTAAAATAAAGTTGCTTACAGTCAATAAAGCAGTATAGCCAAAGCATAACTCTGTTGCAGCACATAATTTATAACTGCACATAGCAGTAATTATTTATGCTGTTACCATGTGTTTAACATTAATAATACATGAGTTATAACTAGTTTATCGAGTACAGACCATGTACTATTAATTTAAATTATAGCTATAACACATTAATTATAACTGGAGTGTGCAGTAATATTCAATGCTTTAACAATGCAATTTGTAGCTAGAGCGCATGGGTGAAGTCTGGGTTTTGCAGTCATAGCCAATGCTCTACCCAGGCAAACAACAGCCTAGCCACGTTGCTTAAAAATGGACAAGCAGTAGTACCAAATTATGGAATCTAGTGAAAAAAAGAGCACACAAGTCACGACCTATTTGCCCAAGGAAGTGCTAGACCAACTAAAGAAGTGGATGGATGACAACTACCAGCGCTCAGTCTCCCAAGCCGTATCGCTGATAGTAGAGCACTTCCTCAAGAAAGATGGACGCCCTCTAGGGAACACAGACCTAGCCCCCAGAGTAGACGCTCTAGAAGAAGAAAACCTACCACCCAGGCTAGCGAAGCTAGAAATTCAGATGCAGCAGGTGAGAGAAGCGCTGATCGCCGCCGGAGCCAGAAGCCTAGCCAGTGGAGTAGAAGAACATCTAGCAGAGAACACCAGCATCAGTAAGTAGTTAAACAAAATTAATTACATAATTTCTGCCAAATTCTCTTAAAATTTTCTCGACAGATGCCACAAAAGTTGACCAGGATTTATAAGCCTCTATCTCAATCCATTCATACTTAATAAATC